>Ga0194060_10000792_pt1 | contig 23077 bp, 18 predicted proteins | sample SepL225m_MetaG_FD_163427 | JGI IMG/M metagenome (GOLD analysis project Ga0194060, IMG submission 163427) | Anoxic zone freshwater microbial communities from boreal shield lake in IISD Experimental Lakes Area, Ontario, Canada - Sep2016-L222-5m | ecosystem: Environmental > Aquatic > Freshwater >... | reverse complement strand
ACGAACCGCTAGTAGCATATTCGGGCAATGGGTTATTAGAATGATTGATTACATTAACGATGGACTGCAGCATTCCAACAAATGTAAGAAATATGTTTACAAATTAACCACTTTACCCATTTGGTCGAGGGATTCGTACACACTGTTGTTGCTAATAAATTCTGGAACGAGTTCTTTCATTTTAGCAACCAATTCTAATTCTTTATCTGGTTGATTTATCATTTCTACAAAATGGTTATACGCATCATTGATGTCGCTATGCTCAACAGAGCGCACTTTGGCAATCATGATTTTTTCGTGGTAGGTTTTTTGAACGTTTTCGGCATCGTTCAATAATTCTTCGTACAATTTTTCGCCCGGACGAAGACCTGTAAACGTAATATTAATATCAATATTTGGAATCAATCCGTACAAACGAATCATTTTTTTAGCAAGGTCATTAATGGCAACTGGCTCACCCATATCAAACACAAATATTTCACCGCCATTGCCCATGCTACCTGCTTCTAATACCAATTGGCAGGCTTCTGGAATGGTCATAAAATATCGGGTAATATTAGGATGCGTTACCGTAACAGGACCACCATTTTCAATTTGCTCTTTAAAATGGTTAATAACAGATCCATTAGACCCTAATACATTTCCAAAACGTGTGGTGATAAATTTAGTATGATTGGCTGTATTAGACGAAAGCCCTTGTACATAAATTTCTGCCACCCTTTTAGAAGCACCCATTACATTGGTTGGGTTTACGGCTTTATCGGTTGAAATCATCACAAAACGATCTACGTTAAATTCAACCGATAAGTCTGCAATCATTTTTGTACCGAGTACATTGTTTTTAATGGCTTCTGAAGGACATAGTTCCATCATTGGTACATGCTTATAAGCAGCTGCATGGTACACATAATGCGGTTTGAATTTTTGATACAAATCGCGCATTCTTGTTTCATTGGTAATATCTGTCAAATAGGCCACACAATTGGTTCGGTGCTTTTTTTGGGCTAGTTCAAGTTCTAAAGAATGTAACGGTGTTTCTGCTTGGTCGCATAAAACAATTAAATCTGGGTGATGCCCAATTAACTGCCGCACAATTTCGCTACCAATAGAGCCAGCAGCACCAGTAACCAAAATACGTTTCCCCTTAACTTGGTTACTTATTTGTTGGTTATTAATAAATATAGGATCGCGTTCTAAAAGGTCTTCAATTTTAATAGAGCGAATTTGCGAAGAATTAAATTTACCCTCAGCCCATTGGCCATAAGGTGGTACGCTTAAAATTTTAATATCGTGGTCTAAACAAAAATCAACCAATTCGTTTTTACGTTTTACCGAAATAGAAAAACTAGCCAATACCAATTCAGCTACTGGCTCTTTTTGAATCAGTTTAGTGAATTCATTAAAATCAATAATATTTATGCCGTCTAATCCTTTATTGTTTTTCTTTTTGTCGTCGTCTATAAAAGCCAATATTTGAATATTATTTATAGTGTCGTGTTCTAATACCCTTTTAGTTGCAACGCCAGCTTCTGATGCACCAAAAATAACCACGTTCTTTTTTTGCATACTGTAATTACGCGAATACGAAAAAAGAGATTTAACCATTACCCGATAGGTAATTAATCCTAAAAAGCTAAACGTAGCATAAACAATAATAATGCTCTTGGTAAATAGAAAAGTTGCAGAATAATGCAGAATATCTGATGTGAAAAAAAATAAAATAACAGAAGATGATAGAACCGATAAGCCAATCCGAAAAGCATCTTGCAAACCAGTGTACCTAACAATCCCCGAATAGGTTTTTAAAGAAGCAAACACTAACAAGTTTACAATACCCATAAAAAGCAGGGTATTTACCAGTGTTTCTAGCGTAATATTTTTGAAGGATAATTCTTGCTTAATAAAAATGGCTAGTAACAATGCCATCTTTGTAACCCCCAAGTCTAATAACAGAATAAACCACCTTGGTACAATGTTAATTTTCTTAAACATATTGCAAACAATTGATTAATAATACCCTTATAACCATCGCTCGGGGGAAATGTGCACCGATTAGTAGGGTTGCAAATATACTCTAATATATGAAAACTTACTAATAGCTACACAATTAGTGGGCTATTTTTGCGCTAGCAAGCAATTAGCATAAGCTACTAAGCCTTCTTCTCTACCTACAAAGCCCATTTTTTCGGTAGTAGTGGCTTTAATAGAAATATCTTTTATAGTGATGTTTAAAATGCTGGCAATAGTGGCTTGCATTTGCCCTACATAGGGTTTTATTTTAGGCGATTCTAAACACAATGTAGCATCAATATTTACTACAGCATACCCTTCTGCAGCAATTAACTCGGCGGTGCGTTGTAATAATATTTTACTGTCAATATTTTTAAATTCAAGTGAAGTATCTGGAAAATGTAATCCAATATCACCCAAACAAAGTGCGCCCAATAAAGCATCGCAAATAGCATGCAATAATACATCGGCATCGCTATGACCTAGTGCGCCTTTTGTATGTGGAATTTTCACGCCACCAATCCATAAATCGCGGCCTGTTACCAATTGGTGAAAGTCTACTCCTTGTCCGATTCTTAAGCCCATATGTTACAATAATTTTTATACTGAATTAGCCATTAATTAGTCGTCTCCTAAATTAAATACCAATCCAAAACGAACCGTATTTGACAATGGATTTCTAGTAACGCCTGTACCCGATGGTACGAGGTAAGAAACATTCAATGACAAACTACTCATATTAAATCCGGCACCAACAGAAAAATATTTTCTATTGCCCCTGGTTTTGTCTTCGTAAAAATATCCGCCCCTAAAAAAGAACTGGTCGTTATAAGAATACTCCATACCTAGTGAGGCCTGAAAGCTACTGGTAACGCTAGTTCCATCGTTAAACGATTTTAACCAACTAGATACTACGCCTGTGTTTCTATAAGTAGCCAAATTAGCAGAATCAGTACTATATGAACCAGTTGCTTTTGGTGCAATGGGTACCAATAATTTATTTAAGTCTAAGCCAAATGAAATTCTATTGCTTTGATTTATGTCATTAACATACGCTACTCCCAAACCTAAATTAGCTGGTATAAAATCTTTATTGGTGGCATCATTGGTGTACCCAATTTTACTTCCCAAATTTGATAACGTAACACCCCAATTTATGCCAGTTGCAATATCGTCTGATACACCATTATAAAACACCGATACATCGGCAGCAACAGAGTTTCCTGCTTTGTACACCACACCGGTTCCTACATCGCCTGTTACTAGTCTTGAATTAATATAACGTAGTGCTCCGCCTATGCCTAATTTGTTATTTAATTTTCTAGAATAACCAAGGTCTATACAAAACTCACTTGGCTTAACTGAATTTAAAATATTACCAGAATTATCGGTCAATTGAATATTGCCCAAACTAAAAAATCGTAAGGAAGTTGAAATGGCCGACTCCTCATCTAATTTAGTGTATGCTGCCATACTAGCTAAATACACATCGGTTAATCCTAGGTCTTTTAACCATGGGGTATAATTGATTGAAATGGATGATTTTTTTGCTACAAATGGCAGTTTTGCCAAATTCCAAAAAGGCGCATTGGCATCGGGAGTAGTTGCAATGGCTAAATCGCCCATACCGCCTGCCCTTGCATCGGGTGAAATTCTTAAAAACGGAACAGCTGTTCCTACTATATTAATGGAATCTGTTTGCGCTTTTAGGGTGCTTGTTGCGAGCACGCAAAACATAATAATTACCACAACTCTTTGAATAGCTAATTTCATAGATTTGAATCTGTTTAAACAATTAGGGGTTTGTCCCCAAAAATAAGCAATAAAAAATGGGTAGAGTTTATTCCATTCAATTTGTTTAAAACAGTAGTAATTGTTTAGCTTCTTGATAGGTTTCACCATTGAGTGCCACCTTGATTTGGTAAATATAAATACCTTTTTTGAGTTTTCGACCATTTTCATCGGTTCCATTCCAATCTATGCTACAATTTCGGGTGCCCGCTGTGTTAATGGTGGTTTGGATGGTTTTTACTAGCTGCCCAATGGTATTAAAAATTGTTATTGAAACATCTAGCGAGGTATTGGGTTGGTTGTGTTCGAACGAAAAATGCGTTAGACTATTAAAAGGGTTAGGATAATTGAGCAGATTTTTTACTAGTAGCGTTGCTTGCTTGGCCACCACAAATACTATTTCAATGTCACTTGAATTATTGGCTACATCCCAAGCTTTTATGCGAATGCGGTGCTGCCCTTCCGATAATGTTGGTAATTGGTAGCGCACCAAACCCGCTTGGTAACTGTTATTGATGGCTGTATAATAATCGTTCAATACTAATACGTTTCGCTCATTTCCGTCTACAACTGCGGTAATATCGTGGCCAATTCCTGCACCAGAAGTGCTTATACCCGATGAATCAAATAACTGCAATAACAATAATGGATTTTCATTGCTCAGTCCGCCATTTTTAAAATTTTCATCATTAATAAAACCTAGAATAGTGGGGCCAGTATTGTCTGTTGATTGTTTAGATAAACCACCAATATAAATGCTATTGTTCACGCCCGTTGCATCTACCAATCCGCTATTGGCATACAAACTAATTCTGCCAAATCCGCTTTGATAATTGATGTCTTTGGGTACAATAAAACTAAACTGAAACTTGCCATTGGTAACACTTGCACTGCCTTTATACAACACACTATTTTGTGTGGTAAAACTAGTTACAGGGCTTGCAGGATCGTTGCCCAAAGTTTTTACAGATTGTGCTTTGTCGTAAACTGTTGGATAAACAATGCCATTAAAATCTGTGATGGCATTGCCTAATGCATCTGTAACTATTCCGTTGAAACTATATTTTCCGAGTGCTTGTAAAGTGTCTGTTGAATGTAGTGCTTGGTTATTTATTTTGGTTAGTTGCAAGCGATATGTTGGAAAAGCTAAACGCATAGCAGGGTCTCCTAATAGCGTGAATTTTCTATTATTAAATACGTCTCCAAACGATTGATACGTGGTATTTTTTGCCGCCATTACTGCTTCGCCCAAACTGAGGTATTGCCCATTGGCCTTGGGTTGTAGGGCTATGCGCAAATAATTGTCGTTGATAATTCTATTACTATAAGCAAACACTACACGCGTAGTAGTCATGAGTGCAATGGCGCCATTGGTATTGCCCATTAATAAGCTTGCACCCAATGATATTTTGGATGGATCATCGTAAGGCGCAAAATCGCAACTTGCTGTAATAAACAAGGGTAATTTATTCGCATTATTAAATCGATTTAATTCTGTTTGACTTAAAATTGTTTCTTCGGCCAAGCGTTGCGAATTACCGTGTCCACTATAATTTACAATTAGAGCACCGTTAAAAACCGAATTAACAATGGCATCGTTTACAGCAGGATAGCGTGCACCACCAGAACCACTTACTAGTGGATAGGCATCGAGGTAAATTTTATTAGAATTAATAAATGCATCAGTGGCCGAAACCCCATTCACCAAAGACTCTGCGTCATTTAAATGTAAATTGGCATCTTTATCATCTGCAATAAAAAAAGCTTGGTTACGCCAAGATCCTACACTTGATTTATTATAATATTGAATAATTTTTTGCACCATTAGTTGCGCGTCTGATAAATTTCTGGCAGGAATTCTTCCAACACCAATATCTAATAATCCTGCAGGTGCTACCATATTAATATCATCGGCATCATCGAGTAGTGCAAAAAAATCATCGGAAGTATGCGTTAGTAATGGATCGAAAGAATTAGCAGATTCGTATCCGGGAACCAAATTGGTATTGCTTGCAATTCTGTTTTTATAATCGAAAGATGCGGCACCCAATAACAATAAAAATTTTGGTCGATTGGCTACCACTGCACCTGCTTTATCGTAATACATTTTTACAAAATCTCTAATAGCTGTTGGGTCTGGAATTCCGCCTGAAAATTCTTGAAAAACTTGTTGGGTGGTGGCTACTACTGTTCTGTATTGGTCTTGCTGTGTATGGAATGCAGCCAATTGATTGGCCGCTGAAATGAATGATGCATCTGTAACAATAATATAATCTGCAACACTACTTTGGTGCAGGTTTTGATTACCAATTTTTTGTGTAGATACCGGAATTAATACATTGTTTTTATCGAATGAAATGTACTCGCGCAGTTGCGATGCATCGGCTAAAAAAATACAATCGGTTCCTGTTAAATTGCCATTTATTTTTTCGGGATTTAATGGATTGGTAATATCCCAAATATTGGTATTAGTAGTAGCATTTGATAGTGTAAATTTTGCAATATTGCCCGCTGCCACAGAGGCCCAATCTCTAAATGGCAATTGGGTGGTGCCATTCATTATTAAAGATCGGCGGCCATGTAATTCAAACCAATTTAACCATCCTTCTGCGCCCGCTACTGTTGTTTGATACGTATAATTTACACTGATTGGTGTAGTAGTCGTATTACTTGATTTAGTATCGTTTCCTGCAAGCGCATATGCATCTAAAAAATAGCCAGACACTGCAGCGATATTGATGTTCATGAGTGCTTGCCCATTCAATTGAATTGCAAAACTACTCGGCGAATTAATGCTTCTGGCAACTACACTTGTTTTTAAAAATACTGGCGCAATTATTCCGGGCCAATCAACACTAAATGATTTGGCTAGTGACCCATTGCTACTAAACGATTCCCCCAACCATTCCTTGCCACTATTTTGTAAGTTGACCAAATCGTTTTCATAAAAATATCTTTCGTTAAAACTGTTTACTACTATGTTGGAATTTAGTGCTGCTGTTTTGGTGTTAACTCGTTTGCCGTTTCCACCAATACTCAAATAAAAAAAAGCAGTATCGGTATACAAATTTTTAACATGATTGAACTGCTTATTTAAACTGTCTTTAACCCATCCATTAGGGCCGCTGGCATAAAAAAGTAGGTAGTCGTTTCCGCTAAAAATTCCATCCCCTCCATCAACTACTTCTATGGCATTTTCTACCAAGTCATCGTTTCTAAATTGGGCATTGGGTTCGGGCAACATGGCACCGCCGTTTGAAAATAATTTGATGGATGCCGAACCAATGCTTCCTGCTGCTAAATTCATTGAAGCCAAACTGGTTGCATCAATTTTATAAACGCCTGCTTGTTTTACCCCAATTTTTATCCAATTACCTGTTGCTAAAACACTATTGGCGGTATACACTCTTTGCGCCTGCAATAGCGGCTGCCAACCTAGAAATAGCAGCAAGAGGATACCAATTTTTGTTTTATTTAGCATGGGTGCAAATGTACTGAAGCTTTTTTTGGATGTTTTTTCTATTCAATTTCAAGCATTTTTGGCTGTTTTTTCCGTTTTATTAGGCTTTAAACAGACTTTCTTTCAATTTTGGGCTAAAATTAGGTTTTTGATAACAGACAAATGCTGCCTGTTTTTTTACGATATAAACAGAAATCTTCTATATTCGCATAGACGTAAATTAGAATGATCTGACAAAACTCTACTTCAAACTCAATTTTTTATAATGCAGTTATTAAAATCAATCAGGAATTTGGTATGGCTTTTAGCCCTTGCCGGATCATTCGCTTCCTGTAGTATGTTTAAGAAAAAAGTAGCAAAGTCTACCACTACCGGATGGAATTATAATGATAAAAATCAAGGTAATTTCAATGTTCCTAAACCTAAAGACGTTCCTACAGCACCGGGTTTGGTGTTTGTGCAAGGGGGTACTTTTACTATGGGCGCAACCCAAGAAGATGTAATGGCCGATTGGAACAATATTACGCGTCGTGTAACTGTTTCTTCTTTTTTTATAGACAAAACAGAAGTTGCAAACGTTCATTACCGCGAGTATTTGTACTGGCTTGAAAACGTTTTTGGCACTGCTGGTATGGATTCAGTAGTAGACCAAGCAAAACCCGATAGTTTGGTTTGGAGAAGCGAATTAGCTTTTAACGAGCCTTATGTAGAATATTATTTTAGGCACCCTTCTTATAATTACTACCCTGTTGTAGGTGTTAACTGGAAGCAGGCTACCGATTATTGTATTTGGAGAACCGACCGCGTAAATGAGTTGACCTTAATAAACAAAGGTTTCTTAGACAAAAAAACGCAACTTAAAAAAGAATTAAACGGCGCTGGACAAGATAATTTTAACTCTCAAGCTTATATGCTCGGCGAATACCAAGCAGTTCCTGGCAAGGATGTTAAGAAAAAAAGCAATCCGTTGAAAGATGCACAAGGTCGTCCTAGAACAACTGTTAAGTTCGAAGACGGAATTATGTTTGGCGACTATCGCTTACCAACAGAAGCCGAGTGGGAATATGCTGCTTATGGCTATTTGATGGAAAATCCACAAAAGAAAAGAAGTAAAAAAGAGCGTGGCGAAGAAGTGGTAGCCAACAAACAAATCTATGCTTGGAAAAACGATGGTTTTGATAATCTTCGCTATACCAAAAAAGGATCTTTTCAAGGTGCTTTCTTAGCCAACTTTAAACGTGGCGCTGGAGATAATATGGGAGTTGCTGGTGGTTTGAACGATAACGCTGCTATTCCTGCAGAAGTAGTTTCTTATTTTCCTAATGGATTTGGTTTATATAATATGAGTGGTAATGTGAGTGAGTGGGTTGCCGATGTTTATCGTCCGTTAACTAGTTTAGACGGAGAAGATTTTAATACTTTTCGTGGTAACGTATTTAAAAAGGTTGACCGTTCTGGTGGAGAAGGTAATTTAAGAGATGATAAGGGTAGAATTAAAATGGTTGCTGAATCTGATTCTGCTTTAAGAAATAGACGTAATTACCAACGCTCTTATGCCATTAATTATAATGATGGTGATTCTATAAGTGGCGTGAATTACGGTTATGGTATTACTACCTTAATTTCAGACAAATCAAGGGTATTTAAAGGAGGAAGTTGGAATGATAGAGCTTACTGGTTAAGCCCAGGCGCACGTCGCTATTTAGAAGAAGAACAAAGTACCAATACATTGGGCTTCCGTTGTGCGATGTCGCATTATGGCGCTTCTGAAAGCACCTCTATCAAATCAAAATCTGGTACATTTTTCCCTCCTCGAAGAAATAAGCGTTAAGGAAAAGGTAACGATACAGCTTACAGAAAAGCCATTCATTTATTTGAGTGGCTTTTTTTATACAATTAACTAGCGGCTACTTAACAATAAGGCGGTATTTTTACAGATAAATTGATGCCTGTGCAAATAGCAGAATTGTATGAAATTTATGAACAGTATCCTTCTGTAGAAACGGATACTAGAAAAATAGAAAAAGGCAGCCTTTTTTTTGCTTTAAAAGGCGCCAATTTTAACGGCAATGCATTTGCATTACAAGCATTAGAGAAAGGTGCTGCATATGCCATTGTAGACGAACCAATTGACCCAAGTAATGATCGTTTAATATTGGTACCTGATGTGTTAACCTGCTTACAAGATTTAGCCCGTTATCACCGCGAACAATTTCAAATTCCTGTGATTGCTATTACAGGCAGTAATGGTAAAACAACCACCAAAGAATTGGTATCGGCTGTTTTATCGAGCCATTTAAAAACTGCTACTACCGAAGGAAATTTAAACAACCATATTGGCATTCCGCTTACCATTTTAAAAATTAAAAAAGATGCTGAAATTGCCGTGATTGAAATGGGCGCCAATCACCAAAAAGAAATTGCATCTTATTGCTTGTATACACAGCCTACACACGGCATAATTACCAATTGCGGTAAAGCGCACCTAGAAGGTTTTGGAAGCGAAGAAGGGGTTCGTATAGGCAAAGGAGAATTGTTTGATTATTTAAGCGCGCAAAATGGTACTGCCTTTGTTTTAACCGATGCGCCATATTTGATTGACATGAGTAAAGCTATTCAAAAACGTTTTGCTTATGGCAGTAAGGTTGGCAATTTAGTAGGCGCTGTGGCTGCTAGTGAAACTTTTTTATCGGTAGCTATTAGCAAGGGAATTGATCCTGTTACAATTCATACACAATTAGTAGGCGATTATAATTTACCCAATGTTTTGTGTGCATTAGCCGTGGGGCTTTATTTTCAAATTCCTGATAATAAAATGGTGGAGGCGATTGAAAATTATTCGCCGTCTAATAGTCGCTCTCAATTATTACAAGTAGGAACGAATCATTTTATTTTAGATGCATATAATGCCAACCCTAGTAGTATGCAATTGGCTATTGAAAATTTTGCAAAACTTTCAGTACCCAATAAAGTATTAATGCTTGGTGCCATGAAAGAATTAGGCACTAATAGCGTTGAAGAACACCAAACAATTGCCAACTTAATTGAAAAATACAGTTTTAAAAATGTGGTATTAGTTGGTGGCGATTTTGAAAAAATAACACATCCATTTATTTATTTACCCAATGCCAATGCTGCTAAAGAATGGTTGCAGGCAAAGGGTTTTACAGATACGTATATACTAGTTAAAGGGTCACGCGGCATTCAAATGGAAAAAATTTTAGCCCAATAATTATGGAAGATATTAGCGTTTTGTTTCCGCAATTTGAGCCTGAATTATTAAAAGAAATTATTACCCATGGAGTTATTAAAACCTTTCCTGCTGGAGAGCTAATGATGCGCACGGGCCAGTTTATTAAAAGCACCCTATTAATACTAGATGGCTCTGTAAAAATATTTAGAGAGAACGAAGACGGTGGTGAATTTTTAATGTACTATTTACAACCCGGCGAAGCTTGTGCCATATCTATTATTTGTGCCGCAAAAGCAGAAGCCAGCAGGGTGATGGCCAAAACAGTTGAAGAAACAACCGTATTAATGGTGCCCCTACAATTGATTGACCGCTGGATGATTGAATATAAAACTTGGTACCATTTTGTATTAAGCACTTACCGAAATCGTTTCGATGAATTGCTCAATTTAATAGACCAAGTAGCTTTTAGAAATATGGATGAGCGACTGCTTTTTTATTTACAACGCCATGTTAAAATAAACAATGTTCACACCATTGCTTTATCGCACCAACAGATTGCCGAAGAATTAAATTCGTCGAGAGAAGTGATTTCTAGATTACTTAAAAAAATGGAGCAACGTAAAATGGTGGTCTTACACCGCAATGCCATTGAATTATTATAAGGCTATTTTTTGTTTTGTAACTATTGTCACTATTTAATGCCCATAATGCATGGAGATTTGTAAAAAATAACATTATGGGAATCTTTAGTAATTTATTTGGAATTGGCAAACCAACAGTAGACTTCAAAGAACTTTTTTTGCAAGGTGCTATTATTGTGGACGTACGTTCGGTAGATGAATTTAAATCAGGACATATTCCGCAATCTCAAAACATTCCTTTGCAAACTTTAGAACAAAAGTTAGCTGTATTGAAGAAGAAAAATAAAAAGATCATTACCGTTTGCCAATCTGGCGCTAGAAGTGGTATGGCCACAACCATGCTTAACAAAGCAGGCATGGAAGCCTTTAATGGCGGCAATTGGAGCGCTTTGCAAAACAAACTACAATAAGTGTTACGATTTTTATTGAAACTAGATTGGGCCTTAATAATCCGATTAAGTGCGGGTGCGTTATTTTTATGGGGAGCCTTGCATTTTGAAGACTGGCTTCCTGCTATTTTAGGATTTGCACTAATAATTGTTGGAGTAATTGGCGCCTATAATAAAAGAGGTTGCGGCTACGACAACAACTGCAATATATAAATGCCATCAACCTATCAACTTATAACTAACTTGCAGCCTCAAACAACCATCTTACATGTCTGTTCCTGAAAAAAAGCCTTTTTATTTGTGGAGTATTTTTAATAATCGTTGTCCGCGTTGTAGAGAAGGGAAAATTTTTACGCATAACAGTCCGTATAATTTTTCTAAAAACATGCAAATGCCTACCAACTGCCCTTCTTGTGGGCAACCCACCGAATTAGAAGTTGGCTTCTATTACGGAACCGGTTATGTGAGTTATGGTTTATCTGTGGCATTTACTGTTGCCACCTTTGTTGCTTGGAAAGTATTAATAGGAATGACTTTTGATATAGACGACAACCGAATTTTTTATTGGTTGGCTACTGATATAATATTATTAATACTTACACAACCCTTGCAAATGCGCTTGTCGCGTACTCTTTGGCTGAGTTGGTTTGTGTCTTACGATGCTAAATGGAAAGAGCATGCAATTAAACAGCCAGAAAGAATTGTGGAAGGGCAGATGAATAATTGGTAATTAATTTAAGGCTTATGCTTTTTAGTAAAATCAGTTTGATCGAATGCTAATTTGGTTCCATGCTGATAATCATAAAAAGATCGAACTAAAAAAGTAGACAGTGGAAGTGTTTTTTTAAGCATCAATTTTTCTTGCCCAGTTATTTCAAATCCTAATGTACCAATATCATTCTTTCTAAAAATTATTTTACTTGAATCGGCTAACCATGTATTGGTAAATTCGGTAGCAGATTCTAAAATATAATTTTTACTATTCCATTTCCAACTGATTTTATTACTACCTGCTACTTTAATTGAATCAATCATTAAATTGGCTGAATCGCCTTTTTTCATATTGAAATTATGCGCTAGAATTAAAAAATTATTCAACCTGCTTAGGTATAAATAACTTGTATCCTTCCCTCTTATTACCATCCAATTCTGGTTATCAAACACTTTTTCTAGCGAATTATATTGCTTTAACAAACTTGCATTTTCAGCAGCAATGGTTGCAGGGTCTTTAACGGGAGCTGGAGCTATAGTATCTGCTGTTTGTTTTGGTGCTGATTGATTATTACAAGAGCCGCAAATAATAACAAGTAAAACGATTACAAAATAATATTTCATAAGATTGATAATTACGCTTGGTTAAAGGTAATAAATAACAGGATGTATCAAAACTAAAAAGCTACGCTGAGAATTGTGTAAACGAATATATTTATCCATCAGGTATCCGAATAAAAAGAGGCTGACTCATATTATTGAGACAGCCTCTATATGAAAAAGGTTATTGTATATTATTTAAAAGAAGTCCAAGTTTTCCACCAAGTATCGCCTACACCACATGCACCTTTGTAGGTAACAGCTGTGAAGTCTAATTTACCACTTGTAGAAGTTTTTAACTTAGCACTTGTGAAATCTGCACCAGATGCAGCAATTGAAGTTGTTGCAGTTGGGTTGAAATCAGGAGCAGCATAAGCAAATGGAGCACCTAAACCTACGTCTGTGTTATTAGGTGTAATGGTATTTGCATAAGCAGCAGTATTTACCCAAGCTAATATTGAAGCAGTAGTAGCACCTGTTGGAGTTGCACTAGCAGCATAAACAACAGCATTAGCAGTTGGACCTGCAATAATATTATTTCTAAAATTCAATCCACCTGTAGGATCTAAATTTTTATCGGTAGGAGTTCCTTTACTAGCATCAATCAACAAACCGTTAACTGCGCCACCGCCCCAACCTAAGAATACAGAATTGTAAATGCTTTGTTCGCAGTTTCTACGTAATTGCGCACCAGCTAAAAACAAACTATTACCATTAGATGTAGCAGTTGCTTTTGGTCCTATCAAAGTCATATTACTAAATACTGCACTAGTTTTTACAGGAACGATTGCTACTAAGTTATTAGCACTAACTGGAATAGAAGGTAAATAAGTCATTCTATCTGATCCGTTAGCATCATTATCGCACTCAAATGCTTCACTCTTAGAAATATCCGCTACAGAAGAGTCACGTAAAGAAATACCGAATTGTACTTTTCCACTGAATCCATTATCAGTATCAAAATCATCATCTAGTGTACGGAAAGATATTAAGTGTTTACAGTTTACTGATCCGCCAAACCACTCAAAAGAATCGTCATTAGCGTAAGAAACTTGCACATAATCAATGGTAGTTTGGTTACCCACACCACCAAAAGTTAAACCATTAATTTCTTTGTCTGGTAAAAACGCGTAACCTGCATATTCAATACGTACATAACGTAAAGTACCGCTATTATCAGTTAAGTTTGAAGTAGCACCTAAGCCATATAAACCTAAACCATCACTATTATTAACACCACCTTCAATTTCACCTACACCATCAACACCGTTAAAAGATGAGTTACTTGGTGCTTGACCTAACAATACTACACCAGCCCAGTCACCACGTTGTGGGGTTGCAGCTTCAGAAGTAAATACAATTGGTTTATCAGCAGTTCCATCTGCATTAATTTTTGCACCACGGCAAATGATTAAAGCACCATTTTTACCATTTTCACCAACAATTTTGGTACCTGGCTCAATGGTTAAAATTGCACCATTAGTTACATAAACCAATCCACGCAATTTATATGTATAACTTGCCTTTAAAGTTAAATTTGTAATGATACGACCTTCTAGAATCGTATTTTCTACTGGAGTAGAAGATGGAGGAGTAACTACAGTTGTAGTAGTTCCATCAACTTCAATTTTTCTACAACTGCTTGCTAACATTGCTGCGGCTGCAATCAGAATAAATACCTTTTTCATTGGGAGAATTTTTATTTGTTTTTTTTATTTAATGGTATAGGCAAAAGAAATACTAACATTTGTGCCATATTTACGAGCAATCGCAAGTGCATCTTTTGTTTTATCGAATTTTCCGTCTTCGTTTAAGTCGTGGTAGAAATAGGCTACATGATTAAGCAAATCCGAAATATTTAATTTTAATTCTGCTTTATTTTTAAGTATTTTTTTAGCCATTTGTAAATCAAGTAATGCACGTGGATTTTCCCATACTGGCGGATAATCACTACTTCCTACATATAAAATACGACGACCAATTTGGTTGAACAATAAAGTAGTATTCAAGCCAATTTTTTCAACATCATACTGAAGAGATGCATTTATTAAATAAGGACTTTGACCTTGCATTGGTCTGTTTAAATTAGTACCAGAACTAATTACTCTATTGTAGATGTAAGAAAAGTTTCCTTGGAATACAAAATTGCGTAAGGCATCAGATACTACATCTAATTTTTTTCTGATTTCTAATTCTGCACCATATCCAGAAGCTTTATCGGCATTGATATAATTAAATGTACTAGAACTACCCGCACCAGTTTGGTTGAAATACAATTCGATTGGTTTTTCGAAATATTTATAGAATACACCTAGTGTGAATATTTCTCCAGCTCTTGGATAAATCTCATAACGTAAGTCTGCGTTGGTAACTTTAGTACGAACCAATTCTTTATTACCAGTTGTAGTTGCTCCTAAATCAAAATCAAAGAAAGCAAAAGGACTCAACTCACGAAACTCTGGTCTAACAACAGTTTGAGAACCAGACAAACGAATATTGGTTTGTTCATTTGCTTTAAAAGTAAAATTCAAACCAGGTAAAAAGTCGTCAACAGTTGTGTGAATATGTCTTGGATCTTTTTGTTGCATGCTTCCAATAACTTGGTCGAAATTTTCCCAACGTACACCCCAAGTTGCCCTTAATTGGCGTGCTATTTGGTTGTCGAACTGAAGGAAGCCAGCATTTAAAATACTGTTTGCTAAATATCGGTATTGATTACCAAAAATTTCATTAAAAGCAAATTTGTTATCGAATCCTGTTCCAAAATTTTCTTGACTAAACACTTGATTTTCTGGTAACAAACGTAAAGCAGGATTGTCAGAAGGAAGATACACTGAAAAAGGTCTTGAATCAAACAAACGATCTTTCACTTGTAATAAATAACCCGCTTTTACACTTTGATTTAAAGAACCGATTGTAAAATTTTTAGTTGCATCTCCACCACCTGTATATACATAATCATTTAAGAATCCATAATACCTACTACCACTTCTTTGAGAAGTTTTTGATGCAGAGATCAACAAGGTGTATGGAGAGTTTGGAACAGATACGTTTTGATTGTATTGTATACGACGTTGGTCAGGAATATATTGATCTAGAATATTAAAGCTTCCATACCAATGCAATTTGGCTTTTAAACTTGGTATATTATGATCACCAGATAATTGTGTATTAAAAAATGTATTTGCTTTTAATGCCAATTCTGTAGCCCTAATATTTTCGCCATTGATAGGATCATTTTCAAAATCTTTTCCGGTACGCTTAGTTGTATAGTCGGTAGAATTGATATTCAAAATTGATTTCCAAGAGATTTTAGTATTACTTCCTAATTGCAAAGTGAAATTTCCTAAAGCACCCCATAACACGTCTTGACTATATTTATCGTTGTGATAATCGAAATTTATACTAGCTAAATTATTTGTGATAGAATAAAGTCTGTTGTCGAAATTGGTTCTTTTAAAACTTTGGTTATACGTAAGTGCAAGTGAAACACCTAGTTTGTTATTGGCACCTAATTTGGTATTAAATCCACCGTTAATTTGAAAAGTTTTATTTGTTACTGGTAGATAATTAGAAGCATTTTTTTCTGCAGACCAAACATTTGAAAATTGCTTTCCGTATGCTGTTTTTTGTGTTTGATCTAGCATACTAAATGCATTTTTTGCTGGCAAACCATCTGGCAAAGACCTTGCACCATCATCAATCCCTAAGAAATCTAAACTACCACCTTTGTACTGATAAAAATCACTACCTGCAGTTTGTGTATTAAATCCAGTTCCTAATTGTACACTGAAGAAATTACTAGTTGGAATGTCTTTTGTATTTACTTGAATTAAACCACCCGCCCACTCTCCTGGCAATTCTGGAACAAAAGCTTTGTTGATAATAATATTGTCAATCATTGGTGCAGGGAAAACGTCGAAAGAAAATGTTTTTCTATCTGGCTCTGTACTACTTAATAAAATACCATTTAACATTGCTTGATTATATCTATCTGCCAAACCACGCACTACCAAGTATTTTCCTTCTTGAATAGAAGTACCAGGAATACGTTTTAAAACTTCACCAGTATTTTTATCTGGAGACCTACGAATTGCTTCGGCAGAAATTACTTGAGATACAGTAGAAGTGTTTTTTTGAAATGCCAATAATGCATTAACGGTTTCTCCTTTTGCACCAGCCCCTCTTGAAGATGATTTAACAGTTACTGCTTCTAATGCTTTGCCCGCTTCATCTAGCATTACATTTAAAGTTTCTTCTTCGCCTACTTTGGTAAGGCTAATATCATCAATTGTTTTTTCTCTGTATCCTATGTAAGAAAGGGTAACACTATATTTTTTTCCAGCTTCAATTGGCAACACAAAACGACCGTCTAAATCTGTTTTTGTAAACCCTGTTGCACCACCAGCAATTTTTATGGTAACACCAGAAAGCCCTTCATTTCTTGAGTTGGTTACTTTACCAACTACCTTGCCTTTTTGTGCAAAAGACATCAAGACTATAAAACTAAAAAAGATGTATGCTATAAAATGCTTCACTGCTGATATTTTAATTGCAGCAAAAGTATCCGCACAATGTTAAGGAATTGTTACGCGAATGTTACCGAAGCATTAACTAATTTTAGAACTGATTGATATATAAACAATTAATGCTATATTTTACTAATGATTGACTTTAAATAAATACCTACATAAATCATTTATAAATTAACATTAGTCATTTTAAAAAAAATATAATTTTGTTCAATGCGATTAATTACTTTTTGCTTAATCATAGTTTTTTTTACAGGTTGTAAAAAAAATGAATCAACGCAATCAATAATTGTTTGCGACCCAACCATTAGTTACAAAAACAAAGTAAAAGCCTTATTTGTAGCAAATTGTACCTCTTCTGGTTGCCATGATGGAAACCCACTCCCATCATTAGCAGACTATTTAACGGCTCATGATGCTGCTCTTCAAATAAAATCTGCAGTAAGTTCTGGAGTTATGCCAAAAAACGCAACCCTCAATCCACAAGACAAAGCAGCCATTATTTGTTGGTTAGAAAATGGTGCCCAAAACAATTAAAATGATACCTTTATTGGCAACAGACAATGGCTTTCATTGTTAAAATCTGTTCTCCAACTACCATGGACACACACCTTCATCACGACCATATTGAAAAACACTTAACCAGTTCTGAAACCATTACAGATATTGTTATTGGCATGGCAGATGGGTTAACAGTGCCTTTTGCACTAGCTGCAGGTTTAAGTGGAGCGGTTAAAGATGTGCATTTGATTGTAATTGCCGGGATAGCAGAAATTGCTGCGGGCTCTATTGCCATGGGTTTGGGTGGATATTTGGCTGGAAAAACTGAGCAAGAACACTATGCCAGTGAATTAAAAAGAGAATACGAAGAAATTGAAACCTTACCCGAAGTTGAACGCGAAGAAGTACGCGTATTTTTTGAAGGATTAGGATTAAGTAGAGCTGTGCAAGAAGAAGCAGTAGAAGAACTCATTAAAGACAAAGACCGTTGGGCCGATTTTATGATGAAACATGAATTGGGTCTAGAAAAACCAGATCCAAAAAGGGCTAGAAAAAGCGCCTTTAATATTGGTGCATCTTATATAGTTGGCGGATTGATTCCATTAAGTCCGTATTTTTTTGTAGAAAATGGATTAGAAGGTTTAAAACTTTCTGCCATTGTTACCTTAGCTTGCCTTTTTATATTTGGTTATTTTAAAAGCAAATTAACCGGCACGCCTCCTTTACAAGGCGCAATAAAAGTAGCTGTGATTGGCGCTATTGCTGCGGGCTGTGCTTTTGGAATTGCTAAGTTGATTGGCGGATAGATTAATTATTGCTTATAGATATTTATCCCACAAAAATCTTTTTGGCTGATTTTAACAGTTATATCGCCGATTTTCAGTGATTATTAATACTATATTAAATACATTGGGCGCAGAATTTAAAATTTAGTCTATGAAATATACAATTGCATTCTTGGCATGTTGCTTCCTAATGTTTTCTAGCAGTTTTGCTGGAACCCCTCCTACTAAAACAAAAAAAACAGCACAATTATATGTGTCGCATTTTGAAAATGTACTGGGTACTTCTTTAGAAATTAAAACCAGTACGGTATCGGCCAAGCAAGCAATTGAAGTAGAAAATATTGTATTAAATGAAATAACAAGGCTCTCTAGTATTTTAAGCGCCTACGATGCCAATAGCGAATTTAGCAACTGGCTAAAAACAAAAAATCAACCAATTACTGTTTCAAAAGATTTATTTACAGTCTTGTCTTTATTTGACCAATGGCGTGTTCAAACTGCTGGTGCATTAAGTGCTGCTGCAGAAACCGTTAATTTGGTTTGGAAGGATGCTGCTGCTAAAAATCAATTGCCCGCTAATGATGCATTAAAAAATGCAATTGCGCAAACACAACAAATCCATTGGACATTGGATGCCGCTAACAAAACTGCCACACATATTAGTGATGCGCCTTTGAAATTAAATTCTTTTGCAAAATCATATATTATTAAAGCTGCAGCTAACGCGGCAATGACTGCTACAAAAATCAATGGTATTCTGGTAAATATTGGAGGTGATTTAGTAATTGCTGGTAATATTTCTGAAAACATTCAAATTAGTAATCCAAAAGCCGATGCTGAAAACGATGCGCCAATAGATAATGTAGTTTTAAGCAATAAAGCAGTTGCTACTAGTGGTAATTACCGCAGAGGTGAATTGATTAACGGCGTTTGGTATTCGCATATTATTGATCCTAGAACAGCTCTACCTGCTAATGAAATTATTAGTGCAACAGTAGTTGCTAATTCAGCAACAGATGCTGGCGCATTGGCTACTGCATTTAATGTTTTATCAACCAAAGAAAGCATTGCATTGGCTGCAAAATATACTGGTGTAGATTATTTAATTATCACCAAAAATGGCGATAGAATTGAAAGTGCTCATTGGAAAAATTTAGTAGTTGCTAAAAATAATACTGCTACAATTAATGCTCAAACAAATTGGAAAAACGAGGTATTGATTGGGCTAGAACTAGCACAGCAACCGGGTTTTGCTAAAAGACCTTTTGCAGCTGTTTGGGTAGAAGACAAAGATAAAAACACGGTTAAAACCATTGCACTTTGGTATAATAAAGCACGTTGGTTACCGGATGTAAAAGAGTGGTTCCGCAAAAATGGTGCGCCATTATCAAGTAACCCTGCAGCATTTAGCACCATTACAAGTGCTACGCGTTCTCCAGGAAAATATACTTTAAAATGGGATGGCAAAGACGACCAAGGTGCTATTCTAAAACCAGGAAAATACACTATTCATATTGAAGTAGTGCGCGAACATGGTGGACACGATTTATTGACCCAAGAAATTGATTGTAACGATACTCCACAACAATTTAATTTGAAAGGAAATATTGAATTAGTAGGTGCCAGCATTGAATACAAAAAGAAAACAGCCGAAAACTAACCGCACCATAGAAACTACTACCACCAAGAAAAAAAGCAGTCCTAAACAAACACTGCAACGTAATATTGCCATGCTTTCGCGTTGGCTACATATTTATGTGTCGATGGTAAGTTTTGCGATTGTATTTTTCTTTTCTGTTACGGGCATTACACTCAACCATCCAGACACTTTTGCAGGTGAATTAAAAAATTCGCAAGAAAAAGGCAAACTAAATTTGCAATGGGTTAGTTCAAAAGACACTAACCAAATTAACAAATTAAATATTGTTGAGTACTTACGCAAAACGCATACTATTAAAGCAGCTGTTAGCGAATTTAGAATTGATGAGGGCCAATGCAGTGTATCGTTCAAAGGCCCTGGATATGCAGCTGACGCCTTTATTAATCGCGAGAATGGCAGTTATGATATTATGTTTATTCGCGCTGGAGTTGTGGGTATTTTAAACGACTTACACAAAGGCCGAGATACTGGATCTAGATGGTCTTGGGTGATTGATATTTCTGCCGGTTTAATGGTAATTGTTTCTCTTACCGGAATGATACTAATGCTTTATATTAAACGAAAAAGAGTGAGTGGACTAGTACTAGCATTGGTAGGATTGATACTATTTTATTTGATTTATTTAATTTGGATTTAATTATTTATCTCGTCCTGTAGTTTTAATTGTTTCTAATAAAGCCGCTAACTCCTTTACTTTTTCGGGATATTTTTCTGCCAAATTGTGTTGCTCTTTAATGTCTTTTTTAAGATCATATAATTGCGCCAAAGGATCATTTCCTAATTCAATATTAGTGAATTTATCGTACCGTATTTTAGTAGACGGCTCAATGTATTTCCAATCTTTTTCAATGATCGCAAGTGTGCCAGCATGTTCAATTAAATGCGCTCTTCCTGTTGTTGATTTGCCTAAAAATGCAGCTAATATATTTTGACTATCAACAGCATCATCTGCCAATAATTTTTGCGAATTTAAAGCTGCAAAAGATGCCAATAAATCTACCTGACTAATTAATGCGTTTGATATAGCTGGCTGTATTTTACCAGGATATTTAATTAAAAAAGGCACCCTGGTTCCTGCATCAAAAATGCTGTACTTGCCGCCACGTAAGGGTCCTGAGGGGGTATGGCCATTTAATTTTTCAACTGCCTCGTCTATATATCCATCGTCTAAAACAGGTCCGTTATCACTAGTAAAAACAATCAAGGTGTTGTTGCTTAAATGCAAACTATCCAATACTTTTTGAACACGTCCTACGGCCCAGTCTAATTGCAAAATAGCATCGCCTCTTACACCCATTCCACTTTTTCCTACAAACGCTTTGTTGGGAACACGCGGCACATGAATATCGTGTGGCGCAAAATATAAGAAGAATGGTTTTTGTTGGTTGTTTACTATAAAAGAAACGGCTTCTTGCACCAATACTTGCGCCATTTCATCGTCTTTCCATAGTGCAGATTTTCCGCCACTCATATAGCCTATTCTACCAATACCGTTTACAATGGTTTGGTTATGTCCTTGCGAAGATTTCATGCGCAAGAGGTCTGGATTGTCTTTACCTGTTGGCTCATTGCCTATTTTGTTGGTATAACTAATAATGATAGGATCTGTTGTGTCTAAATTAACTACCCGATGATTGGCAACATAAACACAAGGCGTTCTATCGCCAGTTGCGGGCATAATAAATGATTGATTAAATCCAATTTCTAAAGGCCCTGGCTTAATGATACCATTCCAATTTAATTGCCCTTCTTTTCCTAACCCTAAATGCCATTTACCTACAACGCCTGAATAATATCCAGCACGCTGAAAAATTGCTGGCAAAGTAGTAGTGCCAGGTTCAATTAATAAAGCAGCATTACCCGGTGCCACACCAGTTCCTTTTTTACGCCATGCATATATACCCGTTAATAAAGAAAACCTACTTGGCGTGCATGTTGCAGCAGTACTATGTGCATTGGTAAAGCGTATGCCAGATTTGGCTAGTTTATCAATATTGGGTGTATGAATTTTTGTAGCACCATAACAACTCAAATCGCCATAACCCAAATCGTCGGCATTGATGATGATGATGTTGGGTTTTTGTTGTGCATTGCTATTTGGGATAGTACAGAAGCTTGCAAGTATTAAAAAAGCATAGAAACCTTTTTTTTGCAAAATATTGTTGAGTGACATTGATATGAAAAAAATAATCATACGTCTAATGTATGAAAAAATAAGGGAGCGTTGGATTCTAAAATGGTTTTAAGTAAGTCAATACTAACGATGTTAAATAATTAAAAACGAAATGCCTTAAAAAACAAAAGAGCCTTTTTAAAGGCCCTTTTGTAACAAAAATTTAATTCCTACTTTTTAAATTCAACAACATCTGCTGTTACATTGTAAGTAAGTTTGTGATAAAGTAATCCAAGTATAAATGAATTCTTTACATCAACTGATACATTTGCCAAAGCTTGATTGCTTTTCAATGGATTTCTTTTTAACATGTCTTCTTTGGCTTCACTTGCCATTTTTGATTTAGCCATTCCGCCAATACCCAAAATGTAAACTGCACTTGAAGAACCTGATACACTCTTCTGAACATAGTCGAAATTTCCAGAACTTAAAGCTGCTGACCCACCAACAGAACCAGCATGCAATGCCATACATGAGCTAAAAAAACGACTACGGCTGCGAAAAATAGAACCTTTTTCATATTATTATTTTTTTTGCCTACTCTTAAATATCTGTTTTCGGCTACCCAGATTATCTTTAATTCAGACTTTCAAATAATTGAAATAAGACTTGGTTATTTTATGCATAACAA
>Ga0194060_10000791_pt1 | contig 23095 bp, 22 predicted proteins | sample SepL225m_MetaG_FD_163427 | JGI IMG/M metagenome (GOLD analysis project Ga0194060, IMG submission 163427) | Anoxic zone freshwater microbial communities from boreal shield lake in IISD Experimental Lakes Area, Ontario, Canada - Sep2016-L222-5m | ecosystem: Environmental > Aquatic > Freshwater >... | reverse complement strand
GATCGACGCGGTGGATGAGGCGCGGCCTCAGCCGGCGTGAGAACTCACGCCCTCTCGAAGCGGTAGACCGCGACGCTGCCCCTCAGATTCGGGGCGATGCGCACCGGCCGTCCCTGCTCCTGCATGACGACGCGCTCCAGGATGCGCACGCCGTGGCTGCCGCAGAAATCCTCGAAATCAGCCAACGTGCACAGGTGCACATTGGGCGTGTTGAACCAGAGGTAGGGCAGCACCTCCGACACCGGCATGCGACCGCGCATAATCTGCAGACGCTGCGGCCAGTAGCCGAAATTGGGGAAGGAAACGATGCCCTGGCGACCGACGCGCAGCATCTCCATGATGATTTCCTCGGTGTGGCGCATGGCCTGCAGCGTCTGCGACAAGATGACGTAGTCGAACGAGCCGGCGTCGAAGCCTGCCAGACCGGCCTCTAGGTCGCTCTGGATGATATTGACGCCGTTCTTGACGCAGGCGAGCACGTTGGCGTCGCTGATTTCGATGCCGTAGCCGCGTACGTTGCGGCTCTGCTTCAGGTAATGCAGCAGCAGGCCCTCGCCGCAGCCTAGATCGAGCACGCTCGCGCCCGGCGTCACCCAGGCCGCGATGGCACCGAGGTCGGCGCGTCCGGACAGCGCCAGCGTCGCCAGCGAATTCATGCTGCGCTCCCTTGGGATAAGGCGCCGGTGCCGAGACCTATGTTGTCAAAATATGCCCGTACCAGGGCGTGATAGCGCGGGTCTTCGAGCAGAAAAGCGTCGTGTCCGTGCGGCGCGTCGATTTCGGCGTAGCACACGTCGGCGCGGTTATCCAGCAGGGCCTTCACGATTTCGCGCGAACGCGCAGGAGCGAAGCGCCAGTCCGACGTGAACGAGGCGACGAAGAAACTCGCTTTCGCCGGCTCCAGCGCACGGGCGAGGTCGCCGCCGCAGGCCGCGGCCGGGTCGAAATAGTCGAGCGCGCGGGTGATCAGCAGATACGTGTTCGCATCGAAATATTCGGAGAACTTGTCGCCCTGATGGCGCAGATAGGACTCGACCTCGAAGTCCACATCGAAATGGAAGTTGATCGCGCCCGAGCGCAGGCTGCGGCCGAATTTTTCCATCATCGCGTCGTCAGACAGATAGGTGATGTGGCCGATCATGCGCGCGAGGCGCAGCCCGCTTCGCGGCACCACGTTATGGGCGTAGAAATCGCCTCCATGAAAATCCGGGTCGGTGGTAATCGCCTGGCGCGCCACTTCGTTGAAGGCGATATTCTGCGCCGAAAGCTTGGGCGCCGCGGCGATGACAAGGGCGTTTGCGATGCGCGCCGGATAGCCGATGGCCCACTGCAACGCCTGCATCGCGCCGAGGCTGCCGCCCATCACCGCCGCAAACCGCTCGATGCCCAGGCCGTCGGCGAGGCGCGCCTGGGCGTCGACCCAGTCTTCGACCGTGACGACGGGAAAACTTGAACCATAGGGCCTGCCGGTCCGCGGGTTGATCGAGGCCGGGCCGGTGGAGCCGAAGCAGCCGCCGAGATTGTTCACGCCGACGACGAAGAACCTGTCGGTGTCCAGGGGTTTGCCCGGGCCGATCATGTTGTCCCACCAGCCGACGTTCTTCGGATCTTCCGCATAAAATCCGGCGACGTGGTGCGATGCGTTGAGCGCGTGGCAAACCAGCACCGCGTTAGAACCGGCGGCGTTCAGCGTGCCGTAGGTTTCGTACATCAGGTCGTAGGCGTCCAGCACTGCGCCGCTCCTGCATGCGAGCGGGGTATCGAAGTGCATGGTCTGCGGCCGGACTGCGCCGACCGAGCGCGGTTCGCTCATTTTGCCTCGCGGAAAAAACAAAAACCCGTTCAGCTTGCTCGCTAAACGGGTTTCCCGCGCTTTAGCCGTATTTGTTTTTCGCCTGATCCTTTGCGTGACCGGCGGCGCCCGCAAGCTGACCATCAAATCGGCGCTGAAACGGAAGATACCCGCGAAGCCGGGGGGCTGTCAAACTGCGGCTGGTCGGGGGCTGGCGGCGGGATCTGGCCATTCACTGCGCCGGTCCTGCCGCCTGTCCGGTTCAGGCGTTGAGTTTGTCTAGTAGCTGCCGCGCCTTTTCCGGATCCTCGACGCGCAGAATCCGGTTAGAAATTTGCTCCAGCCGCGCGAGATCGCTTTTCAGAACCTGCTGTTTGATCTCGAGCAGGTTCGCCGGGTGCATCGAAAACTGGCGCAGCCCGAAGCCGAGCAGCAGGCGCGTCAGCGCCACGTCGCCCGCCATCTCACCGCACACCGCCACCGGAATGCGCATGCGCCTGCCGGTCCTGATGGTGTGCGCAATCAGATGCAGCACCGCCGGGTGCAGCGGGTTGTACAGGTGCGACACGCTGTCGTCGGTGCGATCTATGGCCAGCGTGTACTGGATCAGGTCGTTGGTGCCGATCGAAAGAAAATCGAGCTTGCGCACGAACACGCCCAGCGACAGTGCCGCCGCCGGTACCTCGATCATGCCGCCGATTTTCATCTCGCGATCGTAGGGCAGGCCCTCGGCGTCCAGCAATGCCCGTGCCCTGTCGATCAGCGCCAGCGCCTGTGCGATTTCGTGCGCGTGAGCAAGCATCGGAATCAGCAGGCGGATCTTTCCGTAGTTCGAGGCGCGCAGGATGGCGCGCAACTGCGTCAGGAACATCTGCGGCTCGGCCAGGCAGAGGCGAATCGCGCGCAAGCCCATCGCCGGATTGGGTCCGCCACGGGCAGATCCGTTCACAGTTTTGTCGGCGCCCAGATCGAGCGTGCGTATGGTCACCGGCAGGCCGTGCATGGCTTGTGCCACATGCCGGTAGGCCTCGAACTGCTCGTCCTCGCCCGGCAGGTCGTCGCGGTTGAGGAACAGGAACTCGCTGCGGAACAGGCCGACGCCGGTGGCTCCCGACTCGCGCACTTGCTCGATGTCCTGCGGCAGTTCGATATTGGCGTGCAGGTCCACCGCAGTGCCGTCCCGTGTGGTGGCGGGCGTGGTGCGGATGCGCTTCAGCCTCTGCCGTCCCAACTCTATCCCGCGCTGGCGCTGCTTGTACTCCTCCAACACCAGTGTGTCCGGCGATACGATCAGCACGCCGTTCACGCCGTCGACAATCACCAGCTCGCCTTCGCGCACCATTTGCCGCGCGGAATGCACGCCGACAATCGCCGGAATATTGAGGCTGCGCGCCACGATCGCGGTGTGCGAGGTGACTCCGCCGAGGTCGGTGACAAAGCCCGCGTACTGGTGCTGCTTGAACAGGATCATGTCCGCCGGCGACAGGTCATGTGCCACCACGATCAGGCTTTCTTCGTGGGCGGTCGCGCTGCTCGCGCGGCCAGGCTGGTCCATCAACGCCTTGAGTACCCGCTCCACCACCTGCACCACGTCCGCCTTGCGTTCGCGCAGGTAGGCATCCTCGATCTTCTCGAATTGCGCCACCAGATGGTCCATCTGCGTCACCAGGGCCCATTCGGCATTGCAACGCAGGGTGCGGATCAGCTCGCGCGGCGCCTGCGACAGGGTCGAGTCGTCGAGGATCATCAGGTGCAGATTGAGGAACGCGCCAAGTTCGGTCGGCGCGCTTGCGGGAACGCTGCGTTGCAGCTCCCTCAGTTCGGCCCGCACCTTCTCCACCCCCACCGAGAAGCGCATCACCTCCAGTTCGATGTCAGCCGGCTTGACCTCGTAGTGCGCCACCTCCAGCCGCGCGCTGGATATGAGGTGTGCCTGGCCGATCGCGATGCCGCCGCCTGCGCCGGAGCCGTGGAGGGTGAAGCTCATTCGTCCTCCCCGAACTTCCCGTTGATGAGTTCGACGATCGCCTTCAGTGCCGCGTCGGCGTCGCTGCCGTCGATTTCGATGCCGACCGTGCTGCCCTTGCCGGCCGCGAGCATCATCACGCCCATGATGCTTTTGGCGTTCACGCGCCGGCCATTGCGCGTGAGCCAGATTTCGCTCTGGTACCCGCTCGCCAATTGCGTCAGCTTGGCCGACGCCCGCGCGTGCAGACCCAGCTTGTTGACGATTTCAACCTCGATTTGCGGCATTGCAGGCATCGGTATTCATGTGCACCACTCCCGCCTGCCCGCCGCTGATGGCCTTCGCGGTAACCGCGGCGAGCGGCTCTTCGCGATAGGTCAGTGCGCGGATCAGCATCGGCAGGTTGACGCCGGAGACGCCCTCTACCCTGCCCGGATTGAGCAGGCGCGTGGCGATATTGGAGGGTGTGGCGCCGAGGATGTCGGTAAACACCAGCACACCCTGGCCTTCGTCGAGCTGTTTTACCAGCTCCTGCGCCTGCGGCAGGATGGCCTCGGGATCGTCGTGCACGGTGACGCCGAGCTGGCGCACCAGGGGTGGGCGCTTGGAGAGCACGTGGCTCGCGCAATGGATCAAGGCTTCGCCGAACGCCCCGTGGGAAACGATAAGGATTCCAATCATGGTTCTTTCAAATCTTTATAAGTCGCGAAAGTGCTCGGCAGGCTTCAGGCGCACGCCTTCTCCAGCGCGTCGATGAACAGCCCGGCAACGTTGCAGCCGGTCTGGTCCCGGATTTCCTGAAAGCAGGTCGGGCTGGTGACGTTGACCTCGGTCAGGTAATCGCCGATTACGTCCAAGCCGACCAGCAACAGGCCGCGCCGCGCGAGTTCCGGGCCCAGCGCAGCTGCTATTTCCTTGTCGCGCGCGGACAAGGGCCGGGCCACGCCGGTGCCGCCGGCAGCGAGGTTGCCGCGCGTCTCGCCCGGTTTGGGAATGCGCGCGAGGCTGTAGGGCACGGGCTCCCCCGCGATCAGCAGCACGCGCTTGTCGCCGTCGCGTATTTCCGGGATATAGCGCTGCGCCATGATGGAGCGCGTGCCGTGCCAAGTCAGGGTCTCGACGATCACGTTGCGGTTGGGGTCGGCGTCGGTGACCCGAAACACCTGCGCCCCGCCCATGCCGTCGAGCGGCTTCACCACCACGTCGGCGTGCTCGTCGATGAAATGCTGGATCTGCTTCTGCATCCGCGTCACCAGGGTCGGCGCGGTGAAGCGAGGAAATTCCGCGATTGCAAGCTTTTCGCTGTGGTCGCGCAGGGCGCTCGGATCGTTGAACACCCTGGCGCCCTCGCGCCCCGCGATCTCCAGCAGCCAGGTGGCGGTGACGTACTCCATGTCGAACGGCGGGTCCTTGCGCATCAGCACCGCGTCGAAATCCGCAAGTGCATCTTCGCGCGGCAGGTCGATGCGGTACCAGCGCTCCGGGTGTTCGGTCGATTCGGTGCCGGTCAATTCCAGGCGGCAGGATTCGCCGATGACGCGGCCGCGCTTCCACATCACGCCGTCCTGCATCAGCACGTGCAGCTCGTGGCCGCGGCCCGCGGCCTCGACCATCATGGCGTAGGTCGTGTCTTTGTAGGTCTTGATCCCGTCAAGCGGGTCGAGAATTATCGCAATCTTCATCATGCCAAACGCAAGGGGCGGAGCCAGAAATGCCGGGAAGGTGATTCTAACAGCCGCCGAGCCGGATGCGGGGACCGGAGTCCGACGCTACGCCCGGCGGCGGATCTGAAAACAAAAAAGGCGGACCAGCCGCCTTTTTAAAGTGCCGCGGAACGGGCCGCTACTTGGCCAGGCCCGTGAGGTAATCCACCGCGGCCTTGACGTCGGCATCGGCGAGCGCCGCGTTGCCGCCCTTCGCGGGCATTGCGCCTTTGCCCTTCAGGACGCTCGCATAGAGCGCATTCGCGCCGGTCTTCAGGCGCGGCGCCCAGGCGGTTTTGTCGCCGGCCTTGGGCGCGCCGGCCGCGCCGGTACCGTGACAGGCGACGCAGGTGGCATCGTAGATCGTCTTGCCGTCGGCTTTGCCCGCAGCCGCGCTAGGCGCGGCATCGGCAAACGCCAGGTCGCCAACCGGCTTCAGCCGCTTCGCCACGGCCTCGTGGGCCATCGCCGGGCTGTCCTTGTCGACGCTGCGGATATTGGCGACGAACTGCGACAGGAGCACGATGATAAGGATAGGCACGAGGAACGCCAGCACGATCACTGTAATCAATTGCTTGGGCGTTTTTATCGGGCTTTCGTGCCCGCTGTCGTGCTCATTCGTACTCATTGGCATCCCGGCTCATTGCAAACGCGCGCATTATAGTCGCAAATCCCTTTCCCTTGAAAGCATAGCCTCATGGAGGGTCGGAGCAAAAGCCGGTATACTTTGCCCGCCACGCGCCCGTAGCTCAGCTGGATAGAGTGTTGGTTTCCGAAGCCAAAGGTCACAGGTTCGACTCCTGTCGGGCGCGCCATTTTTATCAGAGGCTTACGACGCTACGCTCTCTGCTGCATCAACCGATGCGTAGCCAATTCGTAGCCCCGTCGCGCGTCACAACACGAAGCGGCGAGAATCGTTCGACGTAAGGCGCCAAATGCTCGCTCGATAAATGAGCAACCGGCGCACCATCTTTGCACTCTCCCAGCCGCCAAGCTCCTGCAGTACGTGCAAGGGGGTCCCGGACTGCACATGCCAACTCGCCCACGTATGCCTCAGGTCGTGCCAGCGGAAATCCTCGATCCCCACGCGCTTCAAAGCTGCCCGCCAGGCCTTGGTGTTGACTTGCCGAATCGGCTTGCCGCGATAGCTGAAGATAATCTATACCCATCGAGAGTTCAAGACGACGAGTTCCATGATCTGTGAGGACGCCAAACAAGACGATATTGAGGAAAACGCGGAATGATTTTCGAGCATCAGAAATCGCAAACGGCGCTACGTAGTCCTGCTCTTGCGGCCTAGTTTCTCGCCTTTGCCGCGCATACCCGCCAGCACCCCGGCCTCTACGGCCGTCAAGCCACTCAGCATCACCGGCGCGCGATTGGGAAATTCCGCGACGAGACGCAATTTGCCACCCATCGCCTCAACGTACCCGCGTAGCGTTGAAATCAGCAAGTCGCTGCGCTTCTCAAGACGCGAGATACCGTCCTGCCCGATCCCGAGTTCCTCGGCCATTTTCTCCTGTGTCAACGCCAGGGCGCGCCGCAAGTCGCAAAGTGACGCTTCATCTTCAATCAGCTCAGCCGTACGCGCTTCCACCTTCTTGCGCCGCGCCGGGCTCAGAGCCGCCAGCTTCTGTTCCAATGTCCTAGCCATCGCTCTTTCTCCTTTCCTTTTCCACCCGCGTTACATGCTCATCGAAGCGCGCGTCCGCTTTTTTGATGAGCTGGCGATAAAACCGCTTTTCGCTGCCGCCCGATTTATCGCCCCCCACCAGCAGGATTGCCTGCCGTTTGGGGTCGAAAGCAAAGGCGACGCGCCACACGCCGTCCGCAGCGTCGAACCGCAGTTCCTTCATGTTCGCGTGACGCGATCCTTTCAGCGTATCCACGCGCGGCCGGCCCAATGCCGGGCCGAATTGCTTTAGCAGCCCCATGTGGGCCAATACTTCGTCTTGCACCGCTTCCGGCAAATCGTTCAGTTCAGCATCGAAAGCGTCATGCAGCAGCACAGCCCACATCATGGTATAAGTATGCCTTTAATGACATATGGTGTCAAACGCATAAAACATCCATTGGAAAGAGGCGCTTCATGTACTTCAAACGTTGGCGGAAATACCGGCATGCGTCAACCACGATCTTCGAACCCTTCCTGTATCATCGCGTCTTGAACAGCGTAGCCATTTCGTAGCTGTGTGAACCCATTTTGAGACTTTTTGACGCTAACCTAGACATCAAATCGAATTGGCGGGCCTTGCAAGGTTTTGATTTAACTACCAGCGCCCATTACATCTGCAATTCCGAAGCCAAAGGTCACAGGTTCGACTCCTGTCGGGCGCGCCACCCTGCTTCTTTTGATTCCCCAAACCGACCAGGCTACGCTTCACGCATCCGGATGCCGTACCTATGCATTCGCGCTGGATAGTAAACAAGCGCGTTCCGCCCCCGGGAATTCGGCGGCGGCAACAAAACCTGCCAGTGTGTCGCATCCCGAGGTTGCGCCGTGGCCCGCCACGCGCCGCGCCAGCGTCAACGCCCGCGCCGGCGAAACGCGTGGCAAGGCCTGGACCCAGGTGACCAGGTGGCTGCCGAATTCGCCGCGAGCGGCCGCCCGCAAATAGGTCGCCCCGACGGCGCTCGTCAGCTCGGGAAGCTCGGGACCGAGAAAGCGCATTGCCGAGATGAGCGGCGCCTCCCGGCCTTGCGTCGCCCACGCATAGGCAAGCGCACCGATGGCGAAGTCGTCGCCGGCCGGCGTCGTTCCGGCGCCCCGGCCGATCAGGTTGCGCAAACTCGACTCGGCCGAACGCGCGTCCTGCTGCAGCCCGGCCAGCGCATTGAGCCAGTATCCGTCCGGCGCCAGCAACTCGGCCGCCGTCGCGCCCAGCCCCAGCGGCAGCGGTGAGGCGCGCAGCCAATGTGCCACGGCGGCGATTCCAGCTTTGGCGCGGACCGAGCGCAGGTCAGCGGCATTCGCCGCCAGCCGGGGACGGAAGGTGCGCACGCCACCCGCGTCGAGCTGCAGCGCCAACTCATCGCCCGAATCGGCCGCCACGGCGAGCATGCTTTCCATCGCGTCGAACACGCGCTCCAGATCGCGGGCGCGAACGATGATATGCGCCGGAAACAGTCCCATCCCGGGCGCGCTCATGAACACCGCGTCATCGGTCCCGGCCAGGGCGAGGCTCGCCCCGTGTCTATGTCCCGCTTTGACCGTCGCCTTACCGCACGCCAGCGCGGCGCCAACGGCGGCGCTGATCGCCAGCGGCCGAATGCACAGCGGCCGCGACAAGTAGGGGGGCGGGTTCCGCTGCACGCTTGGCGCCCGCTAGCTAGAAAGCGTAGTCCACTCGGCGTTCCGTGCGGGCAACGATGCGGCCGCGCTTGAGCACGAAGCTTCGATCGGGAAGATCGATGATCGCGTCGGCGACCGTTTGCGTGTCGAGCAGCACCAGATCGGCGTCCTTGCCGACCTCAAGTCCGTAATTCGGAAGGCGCAGCGCCCTGGCCGGATTGGTCGTCAACATCGGCAGCACGGTCGTCTGGTCGTCGGCCCCGCCGAGGTGGCAGGCGGGCAGCGCCAGCGCCGCGATCTGCAGCAGATCGCCGTTGCCGTAGGGCGTGAATGCGTTACAGATGTTGTTCGTGGCAAGGCAAACGTTCACACCGCCGTCCCGCAACGCGCGCACCGGCGCCAGCGCGCGCCGCACGTTGGTCTCGTCCTTGCGCCCCCCCAGATGCAGATCGGTCGCCGGCAGGCACATCACCGAAATTCCCGCTTCGCGCAGTAGCTCAATGATCTCATTGCGGCGCGCGGGTACCGCCGCGCCTAGCGCGGTCAAATGACCCACGCTGACCCGTCCTTCGTATCTTTGCGATATCGTTTTGCGCGCGAGGTACTCGATCGACATCGCATCGGCGTCGTCGCGGAAATCCTGGTGGAAATCGAGGTCCTTGTCAAAATCGCGCGCGAGCCGGAATACCCAATCGATATGTTCGTGCGCATCGCTGTCGTTGTAAGGAATGGCGCCGACGACGTCCGCGCCCTTCTTCATCGCCTCGACCATCATCGCGCCGGTGCCGGGCGCCTTAAGGATGCCCTCCTGCGGAAATGCGACGACCTGGATGTCGATCACGTCGGCGAATTCCCGGCGCAGATCGAGCACGGTGTCAAAACCGGTAAAGCCCTGCGCCGGATCGAATTCGGCATGTGCGCGCACGTGCGTGCTGCCGAAACCGACCAGCTGGCGCAGCACCCGGCGCGAGCGCGCTTCGATGTCCTCGCGCGTAAATGTCGGCTTGAGCGAGGCCGTCACCGCGATCGCCTCCGCGAGCGTACCCGAGCGGTTCGGCATGCGATCCTTGACGAACGCCTTCTCCAGATGCAGGTGGCTTTCGATCAAGCCGGGGATCAGCACCCGCCCGGCGGCGTCGATCTCGGTCGCGCCGGTGCACTCGAGCTGCGGCGCCATCGCCGCGATGCGCCCGCCCTCTATGGCCACGTCGATCAATGGCGTCCCGTCGGCCAAGCGCGCATTGCGAAATACCAGATCCATGATCGTGCCCCCTAACCGCGCGTTGAAGAAAGTCGCCCGCGCCCGGTGGCACGCACCCTCACTGCGCCGGAGCCGGGTGCTGCGTTCATGCCCGGATTCCCTTTTCGATCGCCAGAGCCTCCAGCGCCTGCTCGAAGCAGCTGAGCGGCGGGTGCACGGTTCCCGCGCCGATCTGCCCGATGCCGGCCTTGCGGTGCGCGATGCCGGTGTTGATCACCGGCGTAATCCCGGTCTCGACCACGCGGCGCACGTCGAGGCCGAGGCAGGCTCCCTGATAGTCCCAGGTCGGGATCAGGAACATGGGGTTGGTGTCGACGTAGATTTCGCGCATCTCTTCGCTGATTTCCAGCGCCTCGGAGAAACCGCCGGCGCCGACGAAGCGGGTAACACCCGGCGCCGCGATCATCGCGGCGCCGCCTATGCCCAGACACTCGGTGATCGCGCTGTCGCCGATGTCGGGACTCGCGTCCTCCTGCGCATAGCCGGTAAAAAACAGGCCGACCGGGGTGTTCACCGGCGCGGTGAACCAGCGCTCGCCCAGGCCGCTCACGCGGATGCCGAAATCGCGGCCATTGCGGGTCATGGCGGTAACGATGGAACCCGCCCGCACTTTCGCGCCCGCGTCCATCACGCACTTGGCATAGGCCATGGCGACGTTCAGAAAAAACTGGTCGGTGCGCGCGAGAAAGTCCAGGCTCTCACCCTGCGCGCTCACGCCGGACTCGCTGCCGGCGATGTCTGCCGCCATCGCCTTCAGCAGCAGCGCGGACGCCGCGATGTTGCGCTGGTGAAACTCGTCCCCCATGGTGATCGCTTGCGCCATCAGCGCCGTGAGGTCCAGGCCCTCGGGAATGCGCGCGAGTGCTGCGGAAAGCGTAGGGCCCAGCACATCGCGCATCCACGCAAGGCGCGTCTGCACTTCACCTTCGAAGGCGCCGAAGCGCATCACCTTGCCGATCCCCTCGTTGAGGTTACAGTGGGCGAAGTTGCCCTGCTCGGCGTTGCGGACCACGAGCACCGGCATGTGCGCCGAGGTGATGCCGCCCATAGGGCCGACCGCCGCATGGTCGTGACAAGGCAGGAAACGGATCCTGCCGGACGCCGCAAGGACCTCGGCCTCGGCCGTGTTCGCAGCCCAACGCTCGAACAAACAGGCGCCGAGCACCGCACCCTGCATCGGCCCGGTCATGTTCGGCCACGCGATCGGAGGGCCTGCGTGCAGCAGGGTCATGTCCTCGCGCAGCGCCGGGATGCAGGCCTTGGCCGGCCTGACGTCGACGAGGCGGGGACGCGCCTTCTTGATTTCCGCAATCACCGCGGCGTTGGCTTGATTGAACGTCTCGTACATGAGGGCTGGCTCCGTCATTGCATTAATGCGATCAGGCGCTGCAGGCGCTCGTTGCCGCCCGCGGCGGGTTGCCACTGCTGGTGAACCACGCGGATGCCGTTGGCGTGCAGATCGTCGGCAAAGCCGCGCAGCCCGATGTTGACGACGCTTGGGGCCGCGCGCAGCAACGCTGCGGGCTCGCCCGGCGTTTGGGTGTTCACGGCAACCGCGCGCACCGCGAGCAACACCGCTGCGCGCACGCTGTCCGCGATCATGATTCCGGCTTCCTCCAGCATTGCGGCCTGCAGGTCGCGGTCCTGCGGATCCCCGGCGGTGCCGGTCAGGGTCGCAATCACGATGATCGGCGATTGTTCGCCGCGCGCGGCCCGCAGTGCGTTCACCGAGCGCGCCACTTCGCCGGCCGGATCGCGATGCGCGCCGTATCCGAGCACGACGTCCAGCAGCAGCACGCCGACGGCCGGATCGCCGGCGAGGCCCTGGATCATTTCGTTGCGCAGGGACGGGTCTATCATCGGATGCGGCCGGCCGCGCGTATACGCGTCGTCGCCCAGATCGACAATGCTATGACCGGCTGCGCGCAGCATATAGCCGTCGGCGTGCGCCGCGTCCGGCGCGAGGTCGAACTCCTCTGCGAGCAGCAAGGCGGCCTCGGCTGCCAGCGTGCCGCCGGCATACAGGCCGCAGATGCCGCGGGCGGCGGCGCCCGGCAGCGCGCGCGCACGCTCGTCCGCGCGCGCAAGGTCGAACGCTAGCGCCGCAGCCTCGTCCAGCGTGCGCACCAGGTGCACGTCGCCCAGGTCCCGCCGGGCCGAGCGCTCGCCCAGGAACAGCGCGACCACCGGCTTGCCGATCGCGCGCATCGCCTCGAGGATGCGCGCCTTCACCGCCGGCGCGGGCGGTTTGGAGACGAACGCGATGACGCGGCTGGCGCTGTCGCGAGCCACGAAATCCAGGGCCGTCAGGGCGCTGATGCCGCCGATGCGCTCGGACAGATCGCGGCCGCCGAGTCCCAACGCATGCGTGATGCCGCCGCCCAGCCGCGCGATCTGCGAGCTGAGTTCCTGGATGCCGCTGCCAGAGGCGCCGATCACGGCGATGGGTCCGGCCGGGATGCGGTTGGCAAACGCGAGCGGTGCGGCGTTGATCATCGCCGTGCCGCAGTCCGGTCCCATCACCAGCAGTCCGCGCCCGCGGGCGAGCGTCTTGAGTTCCAGCTCCTGCTCCAGGCTGACGTTGTCGGAAAAAATCATGACGTGGCAGCCGTCCTGCAGCGCCTGCCGCGCAGGCTCGAAGGCATAATCTCCCGCGATCGATATCAGCGCGACAGTCGCTTCGGGGAGCAGTTGGCGCGCGCGGCGCCAACTGCGCGCGACCGGGTAGCCGGCTTTGCGCCGACCGCGGGCGAGTTCCGCCAGCCGCTCTCTTATCTGCGCCGCGATGGTGTCGGCGCCGGCCGCGGCGTCGCCGTCGCAGTCGACCACCACGCACAGGTCGTTCGGCGTGCCGGCGGCGAGCGCTTCGTGCCACAGTCCGGTTTCGCGGCACAGGTTCTTGTTGGCAGGCGTCCCCATCATCACGGACACTCGGTTGACGCCGGCGCTCGCCGAAAGATCCCGCGACAGCAGCATCAGCGTCACCGAATCCTGGAACGTGCCTTTGATCAGCATTGCATGCAACATCGTCAGTTCTCCGAACGCGGGATCACGCCTGGCCTGCGGGCGTTTCCGCGACCCAATTCCTCACCGCCAACCTGATCCAAGCCGGCCTCAAGCTGCGCCGGGGGTGATCGATCGTCCGCGGGCTTCATTGCTCGCCGCGTCGCTTGCCTGCCCGGCGTCCAGATCCGCATCGTGCACGATGTGCGTGCCGGTCTCGCCGCGCAGCGCGGGGACCGCAGTACCCAGGCTGGTGATGATCGCCCGCTTGCCGCCCGCTTCGAGGAACTGGATCGCCGCCTCGACCTTTGGCCCCATGCTGCCTGCGGGAAAATGGCCCGCGGCGAGGTAGGTGCGCATCTGCGACAGCGACGCGCGCTCCAGGTCGCGCTGCTCCGGCTTGCCGAAATGGATCGCCACGCGCGGGACCGGGGTGAGGATCATCATGTCGCGGATATTGAGGACGTTCGCCATCACGCCGGTGGTGAGATCCTTGTCGATGACCGCGTTGACGCCGTAGCGGCGGCCGCGCTCGTCGCGCACCACCGGTATGCCGCCGCCGCCGCCGGCGATGACCACCGTGTTCGTGCACATCAGCGCTTCCACCAGCGAAATGTCGCAGATGTGCTTGGGTTTGGGCGAGGCGACCACATAGCGCCAGCCGCGCCCGGAGTCCTCCTTCACCTGCACGCCGAGTTCTCCCGCGATCGCCTTGGCCTCCACCTCGCCGAAGAACGGGCCGACCGGCTTGGTCGGATCGCGAAACGCGGGGTCATCCGGATCGACCTCGACCTGCGTCACCAGACCGACGACGTGGCGCGGGTTGCCTGCCTCGCGCAGCGCATTCTCGAACGCCTGGGCGAGCAGGTAGGCGGTCGCGCCTTGCGTCTGGGCCACCAGGATGTCGAGCGACTGCGGCGCAATGCGATCGCGCGCGATCGCGCTGGCCAGCAGCAGTTTGCCGACCTGCGGGCCGTTGCCGTGAACGATGACCAGCTGGTTATCGAGTTCGAGCAGCGGCAGCATCGTCCGCGCCGTCGCGGCGGCGATCGCCTTCTGCTCCTCCGGTGTGCCTTTGCCGTCGGCGGGATCGATGGCATTGCCCCCGATGGCCACGATCAGGCGGCGGGGAATCACGAATGGCTTGTTCATGGACGCCTGCCTCCAAAAGCCGCGGTCGCGGCATCAGCCCGGCATGCCAAACAAGGCACACGCCGGCTTTGTTTGAATCTTTCGAACCATCGCGGGCCCGGCACGGCCGCGCCCGCTTCAGTACGCGGCACTTTCCTGCGTTCCCAGGTAAGCGCGATGCAAGGCGCTGTCCGCGGCGATCTCCGCCGCGGTCCCTGATGCCACGATGGCCCCGCTCTCGATCACGTAGGCGCGATCGGCCAGGGCGAGGGCGAGGCCGGACATCTGGTCCACCAGCAGAATGGTAACGCGCTCGGCGCGCAAGCGGTCGAGCACCGCAAACAGGTCGTTGATCACCGCCGGCGCCAGGCCCAGCGACGGCTCGTCGAGCAGTAGCAGGCGCGGCTTCGACATCAACCCGCGCGCCAGCGCCAGCATCTGCTGCTCCCCGCCCGAGAGCAATCCGGCGCGCTGGTGCAGGCGTGCGCGCAGCTTCGGGAAGCGATCGAGCATGGCGTCGATTTCGCCTTCTGCGACGTCGCGCCGCAGAAACGCGCCGAGGCGGATATTGTCGAGGACCGTCAATTCCGGGAATACCTGGCGACCTTCGGGCACCAGGGCCACCCCGAGCGCAACGACACGATGCGCGGGCAGGTCCTGCAAGCCATGTCCGGCCACGCTGATGCCGCCCTCGACCGGCCGGTGCAGGCCGCACAGTGCGCGCATCAAGGTCGACTTGCCCGCGCCGTTGGCGCCCAGCACAGCGACCATCTCGTTCTCCCGCACGCTCAGGTCTATACCCTTCAGCACCGGCTCGGCGCCGTAGCCCGCGTACAGGCGGCCCACCACCAGCAAATCGCCGCCGCGGGCAGTTTCACCCGCCCTATGCGCGGACGGGCGCCCGGCGTCTTCGCCCAGATAGGCCTTCTTCACCGCCGGGTCCTGCTGCACGTCGCGCGCCAGCCCGGCGGCAATGCAGACACCGGCGTCGATCACCACCACCCGGTCGGAGATGCCCATCACCAGTGACATGTCGTGCTCGACCAGGATCACGGCGATGCCGCTGTCGGCGATGCTCCGCAGCAGCCGCGCCAGGCGCTGTTTGTCTTCACCCGAGAGTCCAGCGGCAGGTTCATCGAGCAGAAGCACGCCAGGAGCTGTGGCCAGGGCGCGCGCGATCTCGATCAGCCGCCGGTCCACGTGCGGCAGATCTGCGGCGCGGCGCGTGAGATCGCCACGATAACCGACGAAGGCGGCGAGCCGCCCCACCGCGGCGCGCGCGTTGTTTGAACTCACGCCGAGGCTGCCCTTGCAGTGCGCGATGGCCAGATTGTCGAACACCGACATGCTGCCGAATAGTTGCGAGGTCTGGTAGGTACGGGCGACGCCGGCGCGCGCAATCACGTAGGCCGCCTGCCCCGCGATCTCGCGCGTGCCGAGCCGGACGGCACCGGCGTCAGGTCGATAGAACCCCCCCAGCATGTTCAGCACCGTGGTCTTGCCGGCGCCGTTGGGGCCGATCAGACTGGTGATACTGCCGGGCTCCGCACTGAAGGCGACATCGTTGACCGCCTTGACCCCGCCGAAGGCGATAGCCAGACCTTCCACGACTACGCGCAGCGGCGCTGCCGGCGCAAGCCGCAATGCAACCGCCGCTCCCGCATCCACCGGGGTGCCCGCAGTTCTTCTGCGAAACAGGCGCGACACCTCGCCGACGATGCCCCCGGGGGCGATCCACAGGACCAGCAACAGCAACGCGCCGAAGAACAGGAGCCGGTATTCAGCCAGACCGGAAAGCACTTCCGGCAGCAGCACCACCACAGCGGCGCCGACCAGCGGACCGGTGACCGTGCCCGCCCCGCCGATGATCACCACCAGCACGAACAACAGCGATTGGGAAAAGGCGAAAGTGGACGGCGTGACGAAGCCTGACAGCGGCGCAAACAGGCCTCCCGCAATGCCCGCGCAGAACGCGGACAGCGCGAAAGCCACCGTTTTCACCGCCACCGGATTGAGGCCTATGGATTCCGCCGCCAGCTCCGAATCCTTTACCGCGCGCATCGCGCGGCCCCAATTGCTAACCGACAGCCGCCAGAACGCAAGCAGCAGCACCGCCGTGACGCCGATCGCGACCAGCGCCACACCGCGCTCGCCGAAGCTGTTGCCGAATGCGCTCGGCGACGGAATGCCCATGATGCCGTTCTGCCCGCCGGTGAGATCGCGCCATTCGACAGCGACATTTTCAACGATGAAACCGAAGGCAATGGTGATCATCGCCAGATATGGGCCGCGCACGCGCAGCGCGGGCAGGGCGAGCAGCGCGCCGGTGAGGCCGGAGAGCAGCGCCGCGAGCGCCAGCGCCGGCGCAAACGGCAATTTGGCCGCCGTGGTCAGGATCGCCACGGTGTAGGCGCCGATGGCGTAGAAACCGACGTGGCCGAAAGACACCTGACCGGTGAGCCCCACCAGCACGTTCAGGCCGATGCCGACGATGGCAGTGAGCGCCATCGTCGCGATCACGAATACATAGTAGCCGTTTGCGAAGCTTGCAAAAATTGCCGCGCCGGCGAGGCAGGCGACAACCGCCGCGGCCGGCAGCGGCCGGAGGCCGGGATTCATACTTTTTTCACTTCGGCGCGGCCGAACAGCCCGTCGGGCCTGAGCGCGAGCGCCGCAATCACCAGCGTGAAGGTGACGATCTGCGTGTAGCTCGACCCCAGCAGAGCCGTCACCAGGGCTTCGATCACGCCGAACAGCAGGCCCGCGAGCATCACGCCCCAGGCACTGGTGATGCCGCCGAGTATCGCGACCGCAAACGCCTTCAGGCCGAACAGCGTGCCCATGTCCGATTGCACATTGAACAGCGGCGCGATGAGGATGCCGGCCGCGCCCGCGAACACGGTAGAGACCGCGAACGCGATCGACACCGCCAGTCCGACGTTGATGCCCATCATGCTCGCCGCGTCGCGGTTCTGCACCACCGCGAGCAAGGCCTTGCCCAGCCGCGTGCTGCGCGAGAACGCGTGCAGCAACCCGGCCATGGCGATGCCCGCGACCGGGATCGCGAGCTGCAGCGGCGAGACACCGACGCCCAGAACATTGATCGAGCCCGTCAGCTCGGCAGGCATGGGAAAGGCGCGCGGCTCCTTGCCGAAGGTAAACAACACCACATTGTCCGCGATGATGCCGATGGCAACGGTGGCCATGAGCCAGGAATTGGATCCGCGCCGCGCGAACGGCCGGATGGCGACCAGCTCGACAATAATTCCGTAGACACCGCACAGAGCGAGCGAAGCGACTGCGGCCAGACCCAGGGGCCAACCCAAGCCGACGGCGAACGCATAGGCGAACACCGCTCCGAGCATCATCGAGCTGCCCTGGGAGAAATTGACGGTGTTCGAAACGGAATACGTGATGTAAAAGCCGAGCGCGAGCAGGCCGTACATGCTGCCCAGGCCGAGGCCTGAAATCAGGGCTGAGGTAATTAGCATCACAAACGGGGGCCTGCCGGCCCCGTGGCGCGACTATTTCATCGCCACCGGAAGGATCTGGTTGTCGATGAAATGTGTCCAGACGTAGTCGTTCTCGCCGACTGCGTCGTGGTTTTCCGGGGTGAACGGCTTGGCGTATTTCTTGATCAAGCCGTCATAGGCGTCGATCTTGTAGAAACCCTGGCGGATGGCATCGCCGCTGGTGCCGCCGGCCTTCTGGATCGCCAAGGCCACCAATTGCATGGCATCGTAGGCATTGGCCACGCCGACCGCGGGCGTCACGTCGCCGGCGCCCTTGATGTCAGGGTACTTTGCCATCAGCATCTTCAATACCTTTTCGCCCACCGGTGACTGCTTGCCAAAGAAACTGTATGTCTGTAGGAAATGCACTTCCTTCGCGCTTGGCCCGGCGAGTTCGGTAAACCGCCCTCCCGCGGGACCCCAGTGCGATACCACCGGCACTTTCCAACCCATACGATCCAGCGACTTCACCACCTGCGACGACGGTCCGACGTTGCCGACCAGGAACAGGGTATCGGCGCCGGCCGACTTGAGGCGCGTGAGCTGCGGTACGACGTCGACGTCGTTGCCTTCGAACTTCTCGATGCCGGCTGCCTTCATACCCTTGGCGGCGAGCGCGGCAGTCAGGCCTTTCTCATTCGATTCGCCCCAGGGGTTGTTGACCAGGATCATGCCCGGGCTCTTGGTGTTGAAGGTCTTCTGCGCGTATTGCAGCATGGCCTTGTCGACGATCTCATCCACAGCTGAAACGCGGAACACGTAATTCGGACTGGCGCCGTTGCGCGTAATCGCCGTACCGGCGGCCCAGGGTCCCATGAACGGCATTTTCTCCGCGTTGACGATGGGCACGATGGCCATCGACACCGGGGTGTCCAGTCCGCCAAACAGTACCGCGACCTTTTCCTTGAAAATCAGTTCGCGCGCCGCGATCACCCCTTTCGCCGGCGTCGCCTCGTCGTCGCGGCGCACCAGCTCGAATTTGCGCCCGAGCACGCCGCCCTTCGCATTCAACTCGTCGATGGCAATGGCGAGTCCGCGCGTGATCGCCTCGCCGGCGCGCGCCGATTGTCCCGAAAGCGCGGTGACTAACCCGATCTTGATCGACTCCTGCGCAATGGCGGGCAACGCCAGGGCAAGGCTGAGCGCAGCACAGGAAAGCAGAAAGGACCGGCGGGTAGCGAAAGAAAAAATATTGCCTGTGGTCATGAGATGTCCTCCATGTGTAATAGTTCGATTATCCTGTATAAGCAAGCGGTATGCCAGCAAATCACGGCCGAACTTGCTCCTTGTTACAATCCTGCCCATCCACCCACAGGGACACCGAACCATGCCTTCCAGCCCAGCAGAAATCGTCGAGGCCTACCTCACCGCGCACATGATTCCGGATCCGGTGGCGGCCAAGGCCTTCGTCGCACCGGAGTTCGACATCACCTTCACCGGCGGACGCAAAATGAAAGACCCGGCGGAGGCGACTGCCTTCAACAGGAGCCGTTACAAGTGGGTGAAAAAGAAGTTTGAACGCACCGAAACCGTTGCCGGCGGGACAGCGGAAGAAACCGTGGTTTACAGTATCGGCACCCTGTACGGAGAGTGGCCGGACGGCAAGCCGTTTGAAGGCAACCGCTACGTCGACCGCTACGTGATTGCCCACGGCAAGATCGTGAAAATGTCGGTCTGGAACGACAGCGCCGAAATCCTGCTGGATCGCGCCGGTTTGGTACCGCTTTAGCAGCCTCTAAACCCCTAGGCCCCTAAAGGGTGCGTTGCGCCCGCATCTGGTGCGGGCTGGATCAGCGTTCTGCCTGCGCCGACGGCAGGCGCCGAGGGGGCCACGTCCCGCGCAAATCCATGCGCGCGTGAGCGCTTCCCGTGACACGGGCACGTCGTTGACATCCAAAAGCAAACTCTGCAATATGCGGCTGCCGGCCAATAAGCACAGCACATACACAATGTGATCCCGGGATCGGCGGAAGCGCAGGATGCGGTATCGCCGCCCCTGAAATCCAGAAAAAAGGAGGAACGTATGCCACGCAGATCCCCATTGCGGCAGCTCGCCGCCGCGCTGACCATCGCGCTTGTATGCGGCAGCGCGTATGCGGCCTGGCCGGACCGCCCGATCACCCTCATCGTTCCCTGGGGCGCCGGCGGCGGCACCGACGCCACCGCGCGCATCATCGGCAGCCTGCTGGAAAAGGAACTCAAACAGCCGGTCAACGTGGTCAACCGCACCGGCGGTAGCGGCGTGGTCGGCCACAGTGCCATCGCCAGCGCGGCCCCCGACGGCTACACCATAGGCATGGCCACGGTTGAGATCGCGATGATGCACTGGGCGGGCCTAACCGAGCTCAAGTACAGCTCCTATACGCCGATCGCGCTGGTCAACCTCGATCCGGCGGCCGTCCAGGTCCGCGCCGACTCGACCTACAAGACCATGGGCGACGCGCTCGCCGCGATCAAGGCGAACCCGGGCAAGTTCAAGGCTTCGGGCACGGGCCAGGGCGGCATCTGGCACCTGGCCATCGCCGGCCTGCTGAAAGATCTCAAGATGGACCCTGCAGCGGTGCCCTGGGTGCCGTCCAACGGCGCTGCCCCCGGCTTGCAGGATCTGGTAGCCGGCGGCGTCGAGTTCGTTCCCTGCTCCCTGCCCGAGGCGCGCGCGCTGATCGATGCCGGCAAGGTGCGTTCGCTGGCCATCATGGCGCCCCAACCTGCCGCGCTGTTCCCCAACGTGCCGACCCTCAAGTCGGCGACCGGCAGTGACTGGCAACTCGGCGCCTGGCGCGGCATCGTCGCGCCCAAGGGCATCCCGAAGGACATCGAGACCGCCCTCGGCACCGCGCTGAAAAAGGTCTATGACGGCAAGGAGTACAAGGATTTCATGGCGCAACGCGGATTCGGCGTCATCTGGGCGCAGGGTGCCGACTACGAAAAATTCATGGCCAAGTCGGACGCCGATCTGGGCGCGGCGATGAAGGCCGTCGGGTTGATGAAATAGCCATCGCTTGATGCCTTTCTCGCGCGTCGGACGAGCGCCCTTCGCGCAAGTGCCGCGGATGATCCGGTGAAGATCAACGATGCCCTGAGCGGCGCCCTGTTGCTTGCGCTTGCGCTCGCGATCCTGGTCAACATCCAGTCGTTCCCGCGAATTCCCGGCCAGAGCCTCGGGCCCTCCGCGTTTCCGGGCCTGCTCGCGGTGCTGCTTGCCGGCTGCGCCATCGCCCTCATCGTGCGCGGCCTGCGCGAACGCGCCGGCGCCGACTGGTACACATCCGGGGCATGGCTGCGCTCGCCCCATCACCTGACGAACTTTCTGCTCACGATAGGCGTGCTGCTGTTCTACATCCTTGCGGCCGACAAACTCGGGTTCATCATTTGCGGCATCCTCCTCCTCGGTGCCATGTTCTGGAAGCTGCGGGTCAGGCCGGCGCTCATTGCGCCGCTTGCCGTAGCCGTCACTCTGCTGATCCACGCCATTTTCTACAAAGGCCTGCGCGTGCCGCTGCCCTGGGGCGTACTGCTGCCGGTGGCCTGGTAAATGACCGCCGCGGTTCTCGCGCAGGCGTTCGGGCTGGTGTTCGACCCCTACGTGCTGCTGGTCATCCTGTGCGCCTCGTTGTTCGGCCTGTTCGTCGGCTGCATCCCGGGACTCACGGCCACCATGGCGACGGCGCTGCTGGTCCCGATCACGTTTTTCATGCCGCCGGTGCCGGCGGTCGCGGCCATCGTCACCGCCACCGCGATGGCAATCTTCTCCGGGGACATTCCGGGGGCGCTGCTGCGCATTCCCGGCACCCCCGCTTCGGCCGCCTATACCGACGAGGCCTACGCCATGACGCTCAAGGGCCAGGCGGAGGTCGCGCTGGGTGCCGGACTGGTGTTCTCGGCCATCGGCGGCCTGTTCGGAACCATGGTCATGGTGCTGTTCTCGCCGGGCCTGGCCGAGATCGCGCTGCAGTTCTCCTCTTTCGAATATTTCTGGCTGGTCGTGCTGGGCCTCGCCGGGGCCGTGTTCATCGGCAATGCCAGCATCCTCAAAGCCTCCATCGCACTGATCCTCGGTCTGCTCGTCGCCTGCATCGGCCTCGAAAACCCGGGCGCGTATCCGCGCTTTACCTTCGGCCTCGACGAGCTGCTGAGCGGCGTAGAACTGATCCCGATGATGGTCGGCATGTTCGCGGTGTCGGAGTTGTTGCGCTACATGGTGGACATGGCACCGCCTCCCAGGATTGCCGCCGAAAAGCTAGGCAGCGTGTTCTCCGGCATGTGGACGCTGCTGAAGAAATACCGATGGCCGCTGGTCCGCGGCAGCGCCTTAGGCACCATCATCGGCATCCAGCCCGGCTCGGGCGCCGACATGGCGGCGTGGATGTCCTACGCCATGAGCAAGAAATTCTCGGACGAGCCGGAAAAATTCGGCACCGGACACGTCGAGGGCATTGTCGAAGCAGGCGCTGCCAACAACAGCTCGCTTGCCGGAGCATGGATTCCTGCCATCGTCTTCGGCATCCCGGGCGATTCCATCACCGCCATCGCGATCGGCGTGCTCTACCTCAAGGGCATGAACCCAGGGCCAGGTATTTTCATCAACAACCCGCAGAACATCTACGCCATATTCCTCGTGTTCATACTGGCCAACATCATAATGATTCCGCTGGGCTGGCTGACCATCAAGCTGGCCACCAAGATTCTCAAGGTACCGCGGAACATTCTGATGCCGGTGATCCTGCTCTTTTGCATCGTCGGCTCGTTCGCGATCAACAACTCGGTGTTCGGCGTCGTTCTGATCCTCGCCTTCGGTCTGATTGCGTTTTTCCTGGAGGAGAACGGCTTCCCGGTCGCGCCGGCGATACTCGGCGTCGTGCTCGGCACCATGATGGAAGAGAACTTCATCACTTCGCTGATCAAGTCCGACGGCGACCCCACGGTCTTTTTCACCCGGCCGATCGCGATGTGGCTCGCCGCAGGCACAATCATCATCCTGTTCTGGCCGGTCGGCGCCTGGTTGCTCCGGCGGCGAAAACGCGTAGCGCAATAGCGAAAAGTCCAGCCCTGGCCTTGGTTTCCGGCCGATCAGCCTTTTTTCCGTCACCAATGGTTGTGCCGAAGCCGGCCCCCCCCCAATGCCACGCATGCGCGTTTGACTTGGATCAATGAGGCGGGAGCGGGTTGGACTAGCATCTGCCGCAATAACAAGAATTAGCCCAACTAGGGATTAACTTAGTTAGTCGAAGTTGTGTTGAACGAGGAGCACGGCCATGTACATAAAACAACTGTTGCGGGCAGCATTGCTCGCCCTCCTGGCGACCAGCGCGCAGGCGCAGAACTACCCCACCAAGCCGATCACCATGGTGGTGCCGTTCTCCGCCGGCGGGCCGACCGATACGCTGGGCCGCACCATCGCGCAAGCGATGACAGTCGACCTGAAGCAGACGGTG
>Ga0194060_10000790_pt1 | contig 23095 bp, 26 predicted proteins | sample SepL225m_MetaG_FD_163427 | JGI IMG/M metagenome (GOLD analysis project Ga0194060, IMG submission 163427) | Anoxic zone freshwater microbial communities from boreal shield lake in IISD Experimental Lakes Area, Ontario, Canada - Sep2016-L222-5m | ecosystem: Environmental > Aquatic > Freshwater >... | reverse complement strand
ATGCGGGTGAGGATGTAGTTCACCTTGACGCGGTCGGCTGAAGACTGTGCGGCGCGGTTAAAGATATCTTCACGATGCGACTCAATGTCATCCTTGCTGACGCCGCGGCGCATGTTTTCCTGGACCACGTCCTGGATGATGTGGCGCGCCTCTTCCTCGATGAGCGATTGAGGCAACTCAGTGAGCGGCGTGTGCTCCATCAGCCATTTGACGATCTCATCTTTCTGGCGCCCGATTTCAGTAAGCTCGCCCGTGGCCTGCAGATTTTCCTTCACCTTGGCGCGGAGATCGGCCAACGATTCGGCGCCGACTCCCTTGGCGAACTCATCGTTCAACTCGGGTGATTTTCGTTCCCGGATGCCGCGCGCGGTGACGGTATAAACGGCGGACTTTCCGGCGGCGGACTTGGCTCTATAATCCTCAGGAAAACTGATGGTTACTTCGCGGGTTTGTCCAATCGCGATGCCTTCCAACTGGGCCTTGATACCCGGCAGGAACTCCGGCATGGCGTCGGAGAGTAGCACCCAGAAATCCTTGCCTTGGGCCAGTTCGGGGCGATCCGGCGCGACCTCGCTCATCGGGCGGCCATCACAGGCGCCGGCGTAGTCGATTTCCACGACATCGTCCTTCTTCGCCACACGGTCAGTGACCGCTTCAAAATGGGCGTTTCGGTCGCGCATCCCGGTCATGACCTTGTCGATATCCTCGTCCTTCACCTCCACCTTGCGGCGGGTGATGGCGATGCCCTTGCAGGGGGGCAAGGCGAACTCCGGGGTCAGATCCACGGTGACCTTGAAGGTCAGGGGTAGTTGTTTGGCCACCGTGACGTCGCTCACGTCCACCACGGCCACCGGTTTGAGGTTTTCCTGCTTGAGAGCCTCATGATAGGCCTTCGGGACGAGGCGCTCACGGGTTTCCTCAAGGGCATCCTTGGAAAATTTCTTTTCGACAATGGCGGAGGGGGCTTTCCCCTGTCGAAAACCGGGAATGCGTGCATGGGACGCGATTTCCCGGATTACTTTCTGGTATTCGACCGTCACCTGTTCCGCCGGGACTTCAATACGCAGGGCCTTGCGGCAGGGACCAATTTGTTCAACGGCAACTTTCATAAGCGTTTTGTATTCTCCTTTATTCTTTCATCGCCATCAGGAATTCGGCGTTACTCTTTGTTTTCTTCAATCGGTTCACGATCAGTTCCATGGATTCCACCGCCGGAACGCCGTTGACCGCACGTCGCAAAATCCAAATCTTACTCAGCTCGTCGGGATGGATCAAGAGTTCCTCTTTGCGGGTGCCCGATTTTTCCACATTGATCGCCGGGAAAATGCGCTTGTCAACCAGGGCGCGATCCAGGCAAAGCTCCATGTTTCCGGTTCCCTTGAATTCCTCGAAGATCACCTCGTCCATGCGGCTTCCCGTGTCCACCAGGGCTGTGGCGATGATCGTCAGGCTTCCGCCGTGCTCGATGTTTCGCGCCGCGCCGAAGAAACGCTTGGGTTTGTGCAGGGCATTGGCATCCACGCCGCCCGAGAGGATCTTGCCGCTGTGCGGCTGCAGGGTGTTGTAGGCCCGGGCCAGACGCGTGATGCTGTCGAGCAGGATGCAGACATCCTTGCCGCATTCGACCATGCGCTTGGCCATTTCGATCACCATTTCGGCCACCTGGACATGCCGCTCTGGCGGCTCGTCGAAGGTGGAACTGAGCACATGCGCCTTGGTCGTGCGCTCCATGTCGGTTACTTCCTCAGGGCGCTCATCAATCAGCAAAACGATCAGGTAGGCCTCGGGATGATTGGCTGAAATGCTGTTCGCAATCTTCTGCAGGAGAACGGTTTTTCCCGTCCGGGGCGGCGCCACGATCAGGCCGCGTTGTCCCATGCCGATGGGGGTGAAGAGATCCATGACGCGCATGGAGACCTCGCTGGGCTCCCGCTCGAGGATGAACCGGCGGTCGGGGAAAAGCGGGGTCAGGTTCTCGAAGGGAACCTTGCCCTTGGCCTTGTCGGGTTCGCCCAGGTTGATCTTGTCCACCTTGATCAGGGCGAAGAAGCGCTCCTTGTCCTTCGGGGCCCGGATCTCACCTTCCACCAGGTCGCCGGTTCGCAGGGCAAAACGGCGGATCTGGGACGGGGAGACGTAGATGTCCTCGGGGCAGGGAAGATAGTTGTAATACGGGGATCGGAGAAATCCGAAGCCATCCGGCAGGATTTCCAGGACGCCCTTGCCATGCAAGGTGCCGCTCAGGCGGCCGTTGGCCTTCATGATCTCAAAAATCAACTCGTGTTTCCGCAGGGCGCCGAGATCGATGAGCCCGTAGGTCTCCGCCATGAGGTGGAGTTCGGGAACCGGTTTTAACTGCAGGTCGGATAAATTCAATGATTTTGGCGTGCCCTGCTGCCGCGGAGCTGAAGGCTGTCCTGCGCCAATATCCGGCATGGGATGGCCCTCCATCGGTTGCGTGGGTGCGCCCATCGGCGGCTGGGCATCCCCGTTAGACAACATCGGTTGCTGTTCGCCCGTGGCAACCTGCCCATTGTATTCCGGAGGGGGCAGGTGTTGGGGCGGGCGATCTACCATCATGTCCGGTTTTGGGGGACGCCTGTGTTGGGGGCGTCCACCTCGGCCGCGATGTCCCCCTCGATGTTCCGGTCTGCCTGAATGATGTTGTCTCTCGTCCATAGTTAGTCTCCGCGGATTGACCGCAATACCTGGTTTACCTGCTCCTCCAGCAATGCTTTGCCGTCGCAATTATAAATAACATAGTCGGCCCGTTCCATTTTAGCCGACAGGCTCATTTGGGCTCCGATTCTGGCGTGTGCGTCCTCAGGGGAATGCCCGCGTTCCATCAGCCGGCGCAACTGATCGGTCTCCTGGGCGGCCACGCAAATGACCACATCCCATGCCTTTTCCGCCCCGATCTCGTAAAGCAGCGGAATAATGGCGGCCACCCGGTCAGCCGTTGCCGCCTGTGCCGTGACCCATTCTTCGAGACGCCGCAGTATTGCCGGATGAGTCAGGGCGTTCAGTGTGGCCCGCTTCCCCGGGTCTTCAAAGACCAACTGACCCAGGATCGACCGGTCAATGCCGCCATCCGGACCGATGATTCCGATCCCGAAGGCCTTCACCAACGACGTTTTGACAGAGGCATCCTGCTCCATCACCGCATGCCCGATGTCGTCGGTCTCACAAATCGGAATTCCAGCCCGCGCCATGATTTCCCCAACCAAGCTTTTTCCGCAGGCGATACCGCCGGTTAATGCAATTTTGATCATGGTTGAGACAAGAAGGATGTGGGCAACAGCATACCTCTAGCTGCGCTGGACCGTGTTGAAATAATAGAAGGCTGAATTCAAATGGAGTAGGTTGTGCTGACACAAGGGAATCGGTTAGGATTCAGAAAAGTGTTGATGTTCTATGCTATTAGCGGGGGGCCGTCAATACAATAGTTGTGCCCAACAGTAATTAACGCAGTCCTGTTTCCTGTTTATTACCGGCTTGCCGATGTGCTAGCATTCCGGCCATGAACAAAGATCTTGAGGAAGTATTGGTGGTGGAACGGGCGTTGATTGAACGGATCGGTATGTTCCAGGGGCTTACCTTGGATACTCAACGGTATCTTCCAGAATTGTTGAATCCGCGGAACTATCGTTTTGTGGCGCGTCACAAGGCGGAGCAAGACGATTCGCTGAAGCAGTTGATTCCGTATTTTCTGATTTGTCACGAGGATAAACTCTGGTGTTATGTCCGCGGGAAAAAATCCGGCGAAGAGCGCCTGGTGGCCAAGGCGTCCCTGGGTATCGGCGGTCATATGAACAATCATGACCTGGATTTATTTGATCATATCTATGACCGCGCCGCGATCCGGGAACTGGAAGAGGAAGTGACGCTTCCTGCCGGCTATACACACAAGGCGGTGGCCTTATTGAACGACGATCTGACGCCGGTGGGCCGTGTCCATCTGGGCGTTATTCATGTTTTGCGATCCCCCACTCCCGACGTGCGAAAACGCGAAGGCGTGATCACGGAATCAGGGTTCCGCACCGTGGACGAACTCAGGGCGATGTATGACCGCTTGGAAACCTGGTCGCAAATTTGCATAGACCAGATTGACGGCTTGCTGGCGCGCGGGTAAGGCGCTCTATTTCAGGCAGCCGGCCCGTCGTAGATTATTGGCGATCCGCTCGGCCACCGGCTCATCGGTAACCGTGAATGTGAGGCCGGTAACCTGCTCGTAGGCTTGAATATAGCGTTTGGCGGCCTCAATGCGGATCTCTTCCGGCAGTTCGGGAGGAGGGCCGTCACCCCGGAAATCCTTGGACACCAGCCATTCCCGGACATATTCCTTGTCGATTTTTCGCTGATCCTTCCCGGCCTTAAAAAGGGAGTCATAGGTGTCGGAAAACCAGTATCGCGATGAGTCCGGCGTATGGATCTCATCCGACACCACGAGTTTTCCGTTTAGCCGGCCGATTTCATATTTTGTATCCACCAGAATGAGCCCCTGTGCTGCGGCATGGTTGACGCCGGCATCGAAAAGCTTGAAGCAGAGGGCGGCGGCCGCATCATAGGTTTCCGCGTCGATCAACCCCTCCTGGATGGCTTCCTCCCGGGAGATGGGGCGGTCATGCTTCTCATGTTTTGTGGTGGGAGTGAGAATGGGGCACTCCAGTTTCTGGTCTTTCTTCATCCCTTCCGGGAGGGTATTTCCGCAGAAATAACGCACGCCGCGCTCGTAGTTATACCAGGCGGATGTTTTCGTGACCCCGGTGATATAACCACGGACAATGAATTCGAGCGGAAGTTGCTCGCACTCATGCACGACCATGACATTGGGATCCGGAATGGAGATCAGATGGTTGGGAACGATTTCCCGGGTCTTTTCAAACCAGAACGCGGCGAGTTGATTCAGGACCTGGCCCTTGAAGGGGATCGTGCCGATGATGCAGTCGAACGCCGAAACACGGTCCGTTGTAACGATGATTCTCTGATCCTTCTGGATATAACTCTCCCGCACCTTGCCCTGGAGCCGTTCGCCCAGTCCTGGAAAGTAGGTTTCGTTCAACGTGTTCTTCTGCTCGGCTCGGATGCGGTCTTCTGAAATCATAGTTGCTCTTTCCTCTTAATTACAGTGACTATTCTGTCATCCACCCTCATGAAAGCAATGTAATGCGCGTGGGGGTCATGGTCCATCCCCGTTGATTTTGAAAATGATCAAGGTGCCGACCGGCAAGGTTCCGGATTTCGAGGGTGAGTTCCCGGACTGACCGCTCGGACGCACTTTCTCCCAGAACGCTGGCGGCGGTCACCGCCAGCCCCTTGAGCCCCAGAAATCCCTGCCCGGAGGTCGCGTCCCAGACATCAGCGAAGGTAGCCAGGACAATCCGGATCCGTTCAAAGAGAATCAGTTCCATCCCGGCATCACGGGAGGTGATCAGGTGCCGGGTGTCGAGTACCCAAACGATTTCACGCCCGCAGGCGATCCAGGAGGCCGGATAGATGACCCGGTTTCCAAACAGCCGGATTCGCCGGGCCAGAACTCCTTCACCGGCAGCGTCCAGCGCATGCGCCAGCAATTCGCGGGACTGGCGCGGATCCATCTCTTCCGGGATGACTTCAATCTGGTCGAGGTAAAGCGCCACGCCCTGGGCCGCTTCCGTCAGCGGAGGGTGCGACCCCAGCGCCGGGTTTCCGCAAAGCGCGGGGACATCGCTCAGCAGATAATCTGCAATTCGTTCGCGCACGGTTCCGGCGAGAGTGGTGTCCTGCCAGATCATCAGTGGGTTACCATTCCTTGGATTGCATTGATAAACTGATTCACGTCTTTGAATCGCCGGTAAACGGAGGCAAACCGGACATAGGCCACCTCGTCAATTTTCTCCAGACGCTCCATTACTTTTTCGCCGATGATGTCGCTGGTGACCTCGCGCTCAAAATCATTCCCCAATTCCGTGATAATATTATCCACCAGAACTTCGATCTCTTCCATTCCGACGGGACGCTTCTCGCAGGCGCGGGCAATGCCGTTGATTAGTTTTTCGCGGGACAATTCCTCGTGGCGCCCATCGCGCTTGATGATATGGAGCGCCACCTTGACGACCTCTTCACGGGTAGTGAAACGATGCTCGCAATTGACGCACACCCGGCGTCGGCGAATAACGTCCCCGGAGCGGGACGCCCGGCTGTCTATCACTTTATCCTCGTTATGACCGCATCGCGGACAACGCATGGTTCACCTTGGCTTGTTGTTTGACTTCGAATTGTAGGAGAAAAACAGGTTTCGGTCAATAAGTCGAGATTTCAGGTTGAAGATTTATGCGTAGCGATTACACTGACGCCATTATTTGTAAAGAAAGAAGGTTAATTATGGCGCGTGTATTTAACTTTGGTGCGGGTCCTGCAGTGCTTCCGGTTGAGGTTCTTGAAGAGGCCCAGAAGGAACTTCTGGATTTCAAGGGTTCCGGCATGTCTATCATGGAGCACAGTCATCGGGGCAAAGAGTATGATGCCGTACATCAGGAGGCGATAGAGAATGTCAGCAAACTTCTGAAGTTGTCGGATGATTACTCCGTCCTGTTTGTCCAGGGCGGCGCCAGCATGCAGTTTGCCATGGTGCCCCTGAATCTGTTGGGAGCCGGCCAATCTGCCGATTATGTCAATTCCGGCGCCTGGGCGGACAAGGCCGTCAAAGAGGCGAAGCTATGTGGGACCGTGAACGTCATTGCCAATACAGGCAAGGATATCCCGACCCGCATGCCCAAGAACGAAGACCTTAAATTTACCCCGGGCGCGGCGTATGTGCACATCACCTCAAATGAGACGATTGCCGGTTCGCAGTGGAAAGTGTTTCCCAAGACGGAAGCGCCGCTGGTTGCCGATATGTCCTCGGATATTCTGTCCCGTCCCTTTGATGCCGGCCAATTTGGCGTGATCTATGCCGGCGCCCAGAAAAATCTTGGTCCCTCGGGATTGGCTCTGGTGGTGATGCGGAAGGAGCTGGCGGAACGGGTTCCGGCCAATGCGCCCACGATGCTCAAATACAAGACGTATATTGAGGAGAACTCCCTGTACAATACTCCCCCGACATTCGGCATCTATATCCTGGCGCTGGTCACACGCTGGATGCTCAAATTGGGGCCTGAGGTCCTGTACAAGCAGAATGTTGACAAGGCCGCCAAGATCTATGCCGCCCTCGACGGCAGCACATTCTACAAGGGGACGGCGGTCAAGGAATTCCGTTCCGATATGAACCTCACCTTCCGATTGCCCACCGAGGCCCTGGAAGAGACCTTTATCAAGGAAGCTTCCAAGCAGGGGATGAAGGGCTTGAAGGGGCATCGCTCCGTAGGCGGCATCCGCGCCTCGATCTACAATGCCTTCCCGGTGGCCGGGGTGGATACCCTGGTGGCCTTCATGAAGGAATTTGAGAAGAAGAACGGTTAATGGTTATCAGTTATTTGGTGTTGGTTATTAGGGCTTGTTCCAACAACCATTAACTGATAACGATTAACGACTTCCCGCGCCTGTAGCTCAATTGGATAGAGCGTCAGCCTCCGAAGCTGAAGGTTGTGAGTTCGATCCTCGCCAGGCGCACCATACAACATCGGAACTTTTCCGAATCATTTTATCCCGATTCCCAGATTGGGATCGGCATCGAGTTCCATGGCCTCGCCGAGTGGGCGCGTTGCCTCCAGCTTATGGAAAGCCAGGCCGGCGACCATGGCGGCGTTATCGGTGCAATACCGGGAATCGGCGAGTACCAGTCGGATCCGTTTTTTATCCGCCATGACGCCGAGTTTCTCGCGCAGGCGTTTGTTCAGGGAAACCCCGCCGACCACGGCCATGGTTTGGGCCGATTCCGCCGCATGGGAGGAGCGCTGCACCAGGGTATCCACAATCGCTTCCTGATAACTGGCCGCAAGGTTGTTGATGTCCGCATCCGGACCGCTGCCGAGGGGATGATCCTTGATGTGATAGAGCAGGGCGGTTTTCAACCCGCTGAAACTGACGCAATATTTAGGGATGAGATCCGGCGTGCGGGCATGGAGTTTTCGTACAAAGCCGCGCGGGAACGTGACAAACTCCAGACTGCCGGTGCGGGCGGCCTTGTCAATGGCCGGTCCGCCGGGATACCCGAGCCCGAGGAGATTGGAGCCCTTGTCGAACGCTTCGCCGGCGGCATCGTCCACGGTGCGCCCGAGTTGATGATAATCGCCGATGCTGTTCACCTGGATGAAGCAGGTGTGGCCGCCGGAGACAATCAGGGCTAGAAAGGGACAGAGAGAAGCGGGCGGCATCTCCGGATGTCCCAGAAAAATGGAGTAGATATGGGCTTCAAGATGATTGATGCCGATCAGCGGCTTGGCGAGGCGCAGGGCCAGCCCCTTCGCTCCCGAGAGTCCCACGAGCAGGGAACTCGTCAGCCCGGGCCCATGGGTGACGGCAATGGCGTCAATCTCCGGCCAGGAAAGGCCGGAAGCGCTGATTGCCTCGGCAATCACCCCGGGAAGGTGTTCAACATGCATGCGCGAGGCGATTTCCGGAACCACGCCGCCATAGGGTTTGTGATGGGCAATCTGGGTGTAAACGATGTTCGAGAGCACCGTGTGACCATCGCGGACGACGGCGGCCGATGTCTCGTCGCAGGAGGTCTCTATGCCGAGGATGTTCATGTTATCTTTTGCGCCTCACATTGCCTTGAAAATCAGGAGCCCCTTGAGCAAATCAACCGCGCGGTCAAGCTGCCGGTCCGTCACCTTATCGAGATCGGGTGGCTTGGTTTTGGGGTCAATCAGGCCTGGGGTCTCGGTGTCTATCCGCTTGAGCTGAACTTTCTGCCATTCCTCGGGCGACATGGGCACGGATATGTCGGGTTCAATGCCCTTCTCGTGGATGCAGCGTCCACTGGGCGTGTAATAGCGGGCGGTGGTGATGCGCGCAGCGGTGCCGTCCTCGATGGGGATGATGTTCTGTACGGATCCTTTTCCGAAAGTGGTTTCGCCCACGAGTACCGCCCGTTTATTGTCATGCAAGGCCCCTGAAACAATTTCAGCGGCGCTGGCGGAGCCTCCGTTGACCAGAACAACGATCGGGAAACCGGTAAAATGGATCGGTCCACCGGCATAAGCCGACGGTTGGCGGGAAGACGGGCCCCGGCCCTTGGTGGAAACGATCAAGGTTCCTTGGGGGAGAAACAGTTCGCTCACCTCGACGGACGAGGATAGCAATCCGCCGGGATTATTCCGCTGATCGAGCACCAGCGCTTTCATGTTTTTGGCAAGAAGATCCTCCACCGCTTTCCGGAGGGCCGGGCCGGTGGGGATGCTGAACTCGGTGATGCGGATGTAGCCGATGTCCTTGTCCAGCATCCGGGTTCCCTTGATTGTGGAAACCTTGATTTCCTCCCGGATCAGGGAGAAGTTTTTAAACTCCCCTCCGCGCAGGATCTTGAGCGAGACCGGGGTGCCGGGGATGCCCCGAAGCTTGGAGACCGCCTCGGGTATGTCAAGGGCCTCGGTTTTGTTGCTGTTGATTTCAATAATCTTGTCGCCGGAGAGAATACCTGCCCGGTATGCCGGGGTATCTTCCATCGGGGCAATGACTGTTAGCGCGCCTTCCTTGACACTGATCTGGATCCCGAGGCCGCCGAATTTCCCCTGGGTTTCCTCCCTGAGTTCCTTGTAGGCGGGCGCCTCCATGTACTGGCTGAACGGGTCCAGCGACTGAAGCATTCCCTTCAAGGCGGAAGTGACTAGGTTTGAATAGCTGACCTTGGTCTCGTCCACATAATTCTGGCGGACGAGCAACATGGTTTTGGTGAGAATTCGGACCTGCCGATAGGCCTCGTCCTCGGCGGCGGCGGATACCGTTGTGGTTAGGGAGGATGTGGCAGGCGCATCCCCGGAGGGCTGAAGATGCCGACAACCGGCCAGAAGGATGATGGCGAGACATGGTGCCGAAATCATGAAACGTGTCTTCATGCGTCCTCTTAGTCCTCTTCAGAAAGGCGGATGAGATATTGTCCGTACTCGTTTTTGGCCAATTCCTGACCCAGTGCCCGAAGTTCTTTCCGCGTGATGTAACCCAGCGAGTAGGCAATTTCTTCAAGACACGCCATTTTGAACCCCTGGCGGGATTGAACGGTATGAACGAAACTTGCGGCCTGGAACATCGAGTCATGCGTGCCGGTATCCAGCCAGGCAAACCCGCGGCCGAGCGAATGAACGCGCAGGGCCCCCCGCCGCAGATAATCGAGATTCACATCCGTGATCTCCAATTCGCCGCGCGGGGAGGGCTTGAGGTTGGCCGCCACGTCAAGGACGTGGTTGTCGTAAAAATAGAGGCCGGGCACGGCAAATTTTGATTTGGGTTTTGCCGGTTTTTCCTCCAGCGACAGGGCGCGCCCGGCGGCATCGAAGGCCACCACCCCGTAACGCTCGGGATCGGCGACGGGATAGGCGAAGACCATGGCTCCGCTTTGCAGCTGGCTGGCCTCGCGTAGACACGCGGAAAAGTTGTGCCCATAGAAAATGTTATCCCCCAGAATCAGCGCCACCGAATCCTGGCCCACAAAGTCACGTCCGATAATGAAGGCTTGGGCCAGTCCTTCCGGTTTGGGTTGCTCGGCGTACTGGAGGGTGATGCCCAGTTGGCGGCCATCCCCCAACAAGGTGCGGAACAGGGGTAAATCGTGGGGGGTACTGATCAGGAGAATATCCCGGATGCCGGCCAGCATGAGCACCGACAGCGGATAATAGATCATCGGTTTGTCATATACCGGAAGCAACTGCTTGCTCACCGCCTTGGTCAGTGGAAACATGCGCGTCCCCGACCCGCCTGCCAAAACAATACCTTTCATGAGCCTTTCTCCCTCTCGATGGTTATCGCATTTGATTCAGCCCCTGTATTCTGGGGAACTGTAGCCTAATGTCCAGCGGTTATTATTCGTTCAGATGGAATTGGGATCATCTGCGATCAGGTGCAACCGCGTAAAAGATCCGAACCACCGGCCGCACTGTACGCCTCGCCCTGTCGGGCTCGTCACCAGTGAGCCGGAACGTTCGCCCCGAAAAGATGATTGACGTAAGTATAACTTCGGTTATACTATTTGATTATGAAAACGGCTATATCAATACCGGATGACATCTTCAGCGCGGCGGAGAATTTCGCCCATCAAAGTCACTTGAGCCGAAGCGCTCTGTTTACTCGCGCTTTGGTGGAATTCCTGTCTCGTCGGCGGAATGAAGGGGTGACGGAACGGCTCAATCGACTGTACAGCAGTGAAGAGTCTCACCTTGATGAAACCCTTTTGAAAATGCAGGCTTCCGTGGTTTCCAAGGAGAAATGGTAATGCACCGGGGCGAGATCTGGTGGGCATCTCTGGGTGAACCTGAAGGGTCAGGGCCGGGCTATCGGCGCCCCGTACTGATCGTGCAATCGGATGAATTTAATCGTAGCCGGATCAGCACCGTCATAGTTGTGGTTCTCACGTCCAATGTTGCCCTGGCTCAAGCACCGGGTAATGTTCTGCTCAAAGCGCGGCATGCGGGACTTGCCAAGGACTCCGTAGTCAATGTCTCGCAGGTGATCACAGTGGACAAGCAATGTCTGACCGAAAAGGTAAAGAAGCTGGAATCATCCGCGATGGCGGAAATCGATAATGGGCTGCGGCTTGTTTTAGCCATTTGAAACTCGGCGAACAACACCTCGGAGTTTACGTCGCTGACGCGCCGAAACTCAAGGTGAGCGTTCGCCATATATAAGACGGACAGGAAAAATGTTTGTATGCACGCCAGGTATGATATATAGTCATACCATAACTTAAAAGAGGCATATATGGCTGTCGCAAAAATTGCTATTTCACTGGAAGAGGACATTCTTGTTGAGCTCGACCGACTTGTGCGGCGGCATATTTTCCCCAATCGAAGCCGCGCCATTCAGGAGGCGGTAATGGAAAAGGTGACGCGTCTCTCCGCCAACCGTCTTGCGACTGAGTGCGCAAAACTCGATCCCAAGGCGGAACAGGCCTTGGCTGAGGAAGGAATGTCCAAGGAGGTCGCCTCATGGCCAGAATATTGAGGGGCGACCTCGTCTGGGCTGACCTGAACCCGGTAAAGGGGCATGAACAGGCCGGGCTCCGCCCGGCACTGATCCTCAGCCCGGAGATATTCAATGATCGCTCCGGAACGGTGATTGCCATGGCGCTCACAAGTCAACCGCAGAGGGCGGGATTCCCGCTCACCATGGAAATCACAAGCGTTTCCCTCCCGAAGCCGACCTGGGTGAAGATCAGCCAGATCAGAACGCTTTCCGTTGAGCGATTGGGCAAGCGAATGGGACATGTTTCTGATGCCGAGATGAGCCAAATCATCGAAGGACTGAATGAAATCATCGGCGAACAAGCAAATTCAGGCTATCGCCGCTGAGCGCGGCTCAGCCTGATTTGCACCGTTGGGCCGATCAATGAAAATTGAACACCACTTGACGTAGATACTTAATGTATATACATTGCTGCCAATGAAGTTCACATGGGATGAGGAAAAGAATGCGATCAACCGGCAATAACACGGGATCGATTTTGATGACGTCTCGACTGTTTTCGAGAAGCCCATGGTGACGTTCCTTGACCAGAGGAAAGAGTATGGTGAGGACAGATGGGTGGGAATTGGATGGCTTAGCGACATTCTGGCGGTGATTGTGTTTACCGAGCCCGATGACGAGACCATCCGGGTTATCTCCGCCCGAAAGGCAAAACGACATGAAGCACACATCTACAAACAAGAAATCAGGAACTGACTGGACCCGCCTTCGCGAGATGAAGGACGAGGACATTGATGTCTCCGATATTCCCGTGATTGACCGATCCATGTTGAAGAAAATGGTCATTCGGATGCCGGAGAAAAAGTCCCCGGTTTCAATCCGTCTCGATCCCGGTGTGATTGAATGGTTCCGGCGGCAGGGGCAAGGATACCAGACGCGAATCAATGCAGTTCTTAAATCCTATGTTGAGGCGCATTCGCATTGATCATCAGATGATGAACCCGCCCAACAACTCCTCGGAGAGTTTACGTCGCTAATCGCGCCGAAACTCAAGGTCACCGTTCGGTCTCGCAAATTATGATTGATCCACACATGAGAGTGTGTGATGATGTGTGTGGAGGAAATGATATGGCAACAAACCTACAACTCGATGACAAGCTGATCAAGCAAGCCGTCGCACTTGGTTGTCACCGCACAAAGAGGGCGGCGGTGACACAGGCGTTGTCTGACTACATTCGCAACCTTCAGCAGGAGAAGATTCTTGATCTGTTTGGGAAGGTCGACTTCACCCAGGGATATGACTATAAACGGCAGCGGGCTAAAGCATGAGAGTACTCGTTGATACGAGTATTTGGTCGCTCGCTCTACGCCGGTCAGGGCATGTCCAGAATCCGGAAGCTGAGGAGTTGAAGCGCCTGATTGGTTTGCATGTGGTGGAAATCATTGGGCCCATCCGTCAGGAGATCCTCTCTGGGGTGAGGGAGCAGTCGCAGTTTAATCAACTGGAATCACAACTCGCTGTATTTCCTGATCTGCCACTGCATTCCGAGGACTTCGCGACAGCAGCCAAAATGTTCAATGTATGCCGTTCAAAGGGCATTCAGGGTTCAAATACTGATTTCCTGATCTGCGCGGTTGCTGTGCGGTACGATTTTGCAGTCTTCACGACGGATGCCGACTTTCGTCTTTTCGCCAAGTGCCTGCCCATCGTCATTCATGAATTCAAAACAATGGCCGAACCACACCGTGTTCCGTACGGCTCGCAAGCTCGCCGCCGGAAACGGTGACCGTTCGCTCAATAAAAGAGGGATTGATAAAATGGGCTAATTTAGAGATAGTACTCGAAGGTGACAAACATGGTTATGATACATCCAGAATATGTGGTTGACGCGCAACAGCATCGAAAGGCTGTCTTATTGCCTGTGGTCGAATGGGAACAGATCGTTGATGAGCTCGAGGAGCTGGATGATATACGAGCTTATGACCAGGCGAAGGCTTCCTCTCAGGAAAAGATTCCCTTTGAGCAGGCCGTCCGGGAGATCCGCCTCGGAATCGGCGCATGAGTTACGGGCTTGAAATCTTACGTGCAGCCCAAAAGCAACTCGCTCAAATTACACCGGTTGATCGAGATCGAATTGTCTCTGCTATCAAGGATTTGGCGGATGCCCCTCGTCCCGCCGGGTGCAAAAAGCTTTCAGGCCGTCCCGGCTGGCGTATCCGAATAGGCTCTTACCGGGTCATCTATGAGATCCATGATGACAAGTTGATGATACTTGTCGTCACTGTTGGCCACCGAAGAGAAATATACCGATAGCGAACCAGCTCTTACCACGACGGCTCGCATGCTCGCCGCAGGTCAAGAGTCACGTGTGCGCCCAGCATGGCGCACGACTAGTGGGTGAAAGACCCATACGGAGCCGTACGTCCGGTGGTGCGAGAGCTGGGGGAGGGAACCCTCCCCTGGCTACTCGATTGGGGAATGAGATTATAAAGATGATGGATAGGAATTAATTCAATGTGGGAGGGGCACTCCGTGCCGCGACAGGTTCAAGAGAGAGTCTGAACGAGACAAGAATCGCGCCTCCCACATGGGGTGAACTCAGGGTGATCAAAACGAGGACGACCCCAACAACACACTCGTGCCTACCGTCGCTAAACGCTCCGGCGGCACAGTGTGAACGTTCGGTGTGAGGAATGACAATATGTGGGAAGTGATTTCGAAATACTATTGTATTGACTGGATTGCATTGGTGCTGAATGCAGTTGCAATTTTTCTTCTCGGGAAGAAACGAAAGGCGGGTTGGTCGCTGGGTGTTGTAGCCAACATTTTCTGGATTGTATTCGGCATCCTTGCGCACAGCGTGGCGACAATGGTTGCCTGCAGCATTTTCGTCGCTCTGAATGTGAAGGGTTGGTGGAACTGGAGCAAAGAGCAAGCACCGCCCCAGCAGGATGCAGGCGACGCTTAACCACGGGCCTGATCCGCATGGTTCTTGGGTTGGTTCACCCTGCGAATGCAGAGGGTATCATCTCTTGAGCGATATTTTTCGAGTACCCGTGTGAGCCTCTTCATGGGCAGGCCGATGACGGGGGCGATGTCGCCGTCGATGCGTTCAACAATAGCGGCGGAATAGGGATCCTGAATCGCATAAGCGCCTGCCCAACCGAGTGGGTGGGTGAGGGTCACATAGCGTCGGATTCGGTCAGGCGACCACTTCCTCAGAGTGACGGTTGCCGACTCCACCCATCTGACCACCCTGATTTTTCCGCCTTTTGCGGTCGGGGGAATGATGACGCAGGCCGCGCTGCTAATCCGGTGCGGCCGCCGGCCCAACTGGGTGAGCATGCGCCGGGCGGCGGCGAGGGAAGCGGGTTTCCCAATGATTTTGCCGTCGAGGATCAGGGCCGTATCGGCTCCGATCACGATGGCGCGGGGATATCGACGGGCCACGGCCCTGGCCTTTAGTAGCGCAAGGGCGAGTACATGGCGTTTCAGGTTTTCGCCCTTGGCCGGCGCGGGTTCCACCTCATGAGAAGGGATTTGGAGGAAACGGTATCCCGCCCCCCTCAAGAGGGACGCTCGACCTTTGGATTGTGATGCCAGAATCAGTTTCATGAGCGGACAGCCAGCGTTTTGAAAGCCTACCAGTCCACCCCCCGCAACACCTAATAAAAAAAACCGTTTTGAAAATATCGGTCTCACACCTATAATGCCCAGCTATGACTGAACCGGTGTCCGAAAACAAAGAGCAACTTGTCATTGATTTAAATTTTATTCCCGGATGGGCGCGACGACCGCCCGACGCACGGCCAGCGGGAGGAATGGATAGATTTAATTCCTCCCAGGAGAGCCGGGGCGGCGATTCCAGGAGGCGTGACCGTCCTGAGCGGTCTGAGCGGCGTTCAGGTGGTGGTGCAAAAAGGCCCGAATTCCGGGATCGCCCGCGCAGCGATTTTGCTCTCCCCGCGCCGAAGCCCGATCCTATGGATGAACGTCTGGCCCTGCTGGACGTGACCTTTCTTCCCGAGCGCCGCGGTCTGACACCATTGGCCCATCGGCTGGGGAAATCGGGACGGGCCTACTCGTTGTTTGAGGTGGCTGCCCTTTTTCTAAGCAAACCGGATTTTTACCTCATCAAGATCGAGGCACCGGCTACCCTTGAAAACTTTTCATTTTGTCAGTGTGCGGATTGCAAGGCCATCTTCCTTGGCAAAGAGGCTGCCGCCGCCCATGTTTTCGCCAAGCATTTCGAAAAGTTCTGCAAAAAAGAGGATCAGGAGGCTGAACCTCCGAAGGGAAACTTTGTCTGTATTGCCAAATGCGGCCTGTCGGGTGTCCTGCTAGGCCCGCCGAATTACCATGGCTACAATGACAAGGTGGCAGAGGTGCATCGTGCCCGATATCCGGATATGCCGATAGAGGCTTACCGGAAACGTATTGAGACGATTCATGATGCGGCCGTGATTGAGCAATGGAAGGCCGAGATGTGCAAGCAGGCCATTTACCGGTTCGGGGAGGGCGAGAAGGCTGTGACGTTCAGCCGGTTTACCGAGGCCGAGGCTTATTTTCGGGATCACTGCCTGCCGGGAACGGTCAAGGAGTCGAGGAATGTGGTTGTGCCCGGTGTGATTGCCCATGCGATGGAGCCGGGACCGCTACGCCGGGTAATCGAGGATGTCTGGCAAAAGGAAAGCCGGTTCCCACTGAAACTTTCGGTCACGCTTCGGTTGGCCTTCCGCCATCTGGGGCTGCACACGTTCAAGGCGGCGGGCGGCTTTACGTTTGTCACCTCGGTGGCGCCGAACGCAATTGATCCTGCGCATGCAGTGGAAGGGATCCGGGATATCCTGGATTTTGTTGCCGCCAATCCGGGTTGCTCGCGGGCAAATCTGCTGTCAAAACTGGTGCCCGAGGCATCCCCCGTGGCCGGGGAGGCTGAGTCGCCGGTAGCGGTAACCATGCCTCCGCGCGAGTCTGAACTGCGGCGGCAATTGCAGTGGCTGGTTGAAAAAGGGCATGTGATTGAATTTTCCGACGGGAGCATGGCGGTGCCTGCCACCGCCGTGGCGAGAGTGCAGATGGCCCGGCCCAAGGGGAAAAGCCGACGGGAATGACGTATTGTAGCCGCCGATTAAGGAAGGACCCAGTACTATAATGATCGTGAGCAAGAGTCTTCTGGCGGGAGTGTGTGTGGGAGTTGTGGGCGGGTTGGCCCTGCCGGTGTTAGCGGCTAATGTTATCACCCTGAAAAACGGGCGGGTCATATCGGCCCCAACCATCGAATGGCGCAGTAGTACCGGGGATTATATCGTTGCCGCCGAGGGGGGGGCTGTGCCGATTCCTTTGGCACAGGTGGCTCGTCTGAATATCGAAAGGCCTGCTGAGTTCGATCAAGCTATTGGACTGGTCAAATCCCGTCTTTTTAGGCAGGCGGTTCCGTTGCTGGAGGGGATTGTCTCAAAGTACAAAATGCTGAATTGGGACGTGGATGCGGGAAAATGGCTGGTGCAGTGCTATCTGGAGATAAATGATCCCAAGAAACTCGCCACCGCCATGGATGCCTTGGTTGCGGCAGGCGGCACAGTGCCCAATAATACGCTAATGATGTATTGGAAGATGTTGCAAAAGGCCGGCGATGTTAAAAGGCTCAACCGGGAGATAACCCGAACCCTCGGGACCGGATCCCCTGATTTTGTCGCTACGGCGTATATGATGAGAGGAAATGCCTACCTGAAAGACGGGGACGAAGCCTCGGCGCTGGCTGACTTTCTGAAAGTGGTCACCCTGTTCAAGAACGAGAAGGCTGTTCAGCCTGAAGCGTTATTCACTGCGGCTGATTTGTTGGACAAGGCCAAGGATCCGCGTGGCGCAGACCTGCGAAAGGTGCTCATGCAGGAATACAAGAACAGCGAGTATGCCACCAAGGCAGCGGCCGTGAAGTAAGGATTGGCAGGGCGCTCTCACCGTCGAGCGCCGCTACGTCAGTCGTGGGCGCCGCTCGGTTTATCCTTCGCCAGGCGCTTCATCAGGGCTTTGTAATCCGCCGGCGGGGCAAAGATATCGTCGGGTGTCCCCGGTTTTGCATCCGGTCCCATGGAGGAGAGCCAGATGGCATCGCTGGTGTTGGAGTACTGGAATGGGTGGCCCCATAAATCGGGGGGCAAGGATTCAAGATAGTAGCCTTGCCAGCCCTGAACCCCCGGGTTTTGCACCAGTGCCTTGAGCCCTTCCCCGGTGGTGGGGTATCGTCTGCAATGAACCCGGAACCATTCCAGGGCGGTGTGGATGACCGTAAGTTCCTTCCGGGTTTGAACTATTTTAGTGGGAGGTTGGTAGGGAACCGTGACGGTATTATTACTGCTCAGAACGACTCCGCCCACCAGGATGCAGCCGCCCAGAACCCAAACCGCGATACGGGGGTGGCTCATGAAGATCATCCAGATGGGCTTTCGCAATTGATGGGATGCGGGGAGACGCTGCTGGATGCCTTCCCTTCGGGTTTTGTCCACCTTGAGTGTCTTCCATTTCTCAGGGTGTCGCAGCCCCTTTTTACAACTCGGGCACTGGGATTTCTGAAGGGCTTCAAAAATGTGATGGCAATGGGGACAGCGATATTTCATTTTTTTGCAAATTAAAGAATCAACGGGACTATAGAGTAAGAACACAAGGCAGACAAATCGAAAGATCAGCAGGGCAGGGTTCTCTTGACGTGACCAAACCTGTTTGATAACAAGGTAAGACCATGGTGACAAATAAGCTCTGCATGTCGGGCCTTCGGGTGATACGCCGGTTTCTGGCGGGTGCTGTTTTCCTTTTATCCGTATCATCCATTCTGGCCGGGGACGAACAAACCGAGATCCAGAACGAGCTCAAATTTGCCTCCGAACTGATCAAGGCGAAGTTCCCTGACTATGCCCAGAAGTCCGTGGACAAACTACTCATCAAGTATCCCGCCGCCAAGGCGGAAGCCTCCAGGGTCCGGATCGAAGTGCTGACATCCCGCGGTAAGTTTGATGAGGCGGAAGCCGTGTTAAAGACCATGCCCCCGGGCACCCCGGAAACCATCGTCATGTATCTGGCCGTTGGCGACCAGTATTATGCCTTTTCGCGCATGAAGGATGCCCAGAGGATTTATGAGGGGTTCTTTAAGCAATTTCCCAAGGGGCCGCCGGCGGAAGTGGCTCGGCTCTATGGTGAATCGGCCTACAAATTTTCCCAGATGCTGTTGTTGGTCGGCGATTTGCCTGCCGCGCTGGAGGCTTATCGCCGGGTGTTGACCTGCCCGTTGAATTCTTCCGAGATCGAGCGCCGGGTAAAAACAGAGATCGCTGAGCTTTGTCTTCGCGTGGCGCAGCTTAATGAGACCCCCGCAGCCAAGAAGAAGGATCTTCTGGCCGAAGCCTTGAAACTGTGCAATGAGGTTCAGTGGTCGGGAACGGATCTCTGGTTTGCCAAGACCCTGGTGATTATGGCCCATATCCACATGGTGAACGGCGATCCGTCCCGTGCCCGCAAGGTGCTTACGGATTACATGGGCATGTTGAGCGATGTTGACAAGATGCTGCGGGAATCCAAGGAGTCGAGCAAACTCAGTCCGATGGCCGAGTGCAAGTTCCTGCTTGGAACCCTGTGCGAGGATGAGGCGAGGGCGCTGATGAGCGACAAAACAAAGGATCCTGAAACCATCAAGCTCTTCGCCCAGGCCATGAGTCAGTTCTATACCGTTGCCCAGAACTATCCTGGTAGCACATGGGCGCCGGAAGCTCGCCGTCGTGCCGATGGCATCGCCGATATGCTCGAGACTGATTATGGGAAAACCGTGAAGCGTCCGGAACGTAATAACACCCAGATGGTCTCCGAGCAGTTGAAGGAGGCGCGGGTGCTTTTCCAGAATCAGGAATTCAAGGCGTCTGCGGAAAAATATATCGAAGTTCTGAACATGGCGGATGATTTCAAGGGGGCTCCCTGGGCGGTCAGCGAATTGGCGCGCAGTTATATTGAGCTCAACGATGCTCCTTATGCGCAGGCGATGACCGGATTTCTTGCGGAACGTTACAGCCAGACCACCAATCGTTATGAAGAAGGAGGGAATGCGCTGCTGGCGGTCGCCGTCGCCTATGATGAGCGTAAGGCCCAGCCGAAGGCGGATGCCGTGTATGATCTGTTTTTTGCCAATTATCCCGACCATTCCAAAGCCCCCGCCATTCTGTTCCGCCAGGGGGAGGTGGCGCTCCGGCTGACCAACTACGTCGCCGCCCTGAAGAACTATCAGAGAATTGTGGAGACGTATCCCCGGAACCGGGCCTATCCTGATGCGCTGAGCCGGGCGGGTTATTGCCTGTCCATGCTGGGCGATCACACGAATGCCATCCCGATGTTGACTAATTATATCGCCCAGGTTTTCTCAGGCGCCGAAATGGTCACCTCAAGGCTGAGATTGGCTGACGAATATCGGCAGGCGAATATGATCGTTCCCGCGCTGAATGAATATGCCCGGCTCCTCAAGCTCATCGCGCAGGATTCTGCCAAGTATTCCGAGACCCCGGAGGATGTGGCGCGGGTTAAACGCGCCACTGAGTTTGCGCTTTATTCCAAGGCCCAGTGCTATTCCCGGTTGCGCGACCCGGCCGATCAGATCCCGTCTTATCAACAGAAAGCTGTTGAGGGCTACGAACTCTTTATGAAGGACTTTCCCAAATCAGAACTGGCTCCAGCGGCCCTGGGCGCCATGGGAACGCTGAATTATCTGATGAATAAGGCGGATGTGGCGGGGAAGTGTTTTGAACGCCTGAAGGCCGATTATCCCAATAGCGTACAAGCTTTGGATACGGTGTTTGTCCGGGCGGATGCGCTGATGTCGATGGGCGACGTGCAAAAGGCCGTTGTGGTGTTTGGCGAGATGCTGAAGAGCCCCCAATCGTTTAAGCCCACCCAGTTCCTGCGTGCCGGCCGGGTGTTATTGGAGGCTCAGGAATATGATGTCGCCAAGGGGCTTTTTGCCGAGGCGATAAAAACGCAGGATGTGCCGCTCTGGCAGGCGGCGTCGCTGGGTTATGGACAGGCGCTCGTCGGAGCGGCTGACTATGAGGCGGCGATCGGGGTGTATACAAACTTTTTAGGTAAGTACGCGAAATCCGGGTATGTGATTGAAGTCAATCTGTCCTTGAGCCGGGCATACGCCGAGATGGGTAAGAAGATGCCCGAGGCCCAGAAGGCAAAACCTTATTTTGACAAGGCGTATGGGGCCATGGGCAAAGTGCGCCAATATGCCCGGGATCCGGAATTGCTGGTCAGGGCGGACCTTGAAATGGCGGCAATTCAACTCCTGCAGGGCGACAAAATGGGCGCCATGGCGTCCTACATGAAGATTCTTCTGTTCACGGATCCTTCCAATCAGAAAGTGCGTCCCCTTGTGGAGCAGGCCTTTGACAATGCACTGCCTTTGATGAAGGATCTGGGCCGATATCAGGATATGGTGGAAGCGTGCGAAACCTACCTGAAACAGTTCCCGACAGGGCGGCTTGTGATCAAGGCGCGGCAGGGGCGAGATGAGGCAAAGGCCCGGCTGGCAACCGGAAGGTAAGGATCGGGATATCATGAAGCACAAGTTCATAGTGATGGGGGTTGGCGTGCTGGGTGTTATCTTGGCGACTGCCGGATTCGCAAAGGCGGAGTCGGTAAACAAGCACGATGGAACGGAAGTCCGCGGCAATAAAGTCAAGTGGTTCGCGGTTCGCCAGGAGTATCAGGTTGAAGATGCCGAAGGGTCCATCATTACCATTCCCGTCGATGACGTGGCCTCGGTTCGGATTACCAAGCCGGTTGAGTTTGACAAGGCGGCACAGGCCTGCGACGCCAAGCAGTATGATGTGGCGATTCCGATCCTGGAGGATCTGATCAGCCGTTACAAGAGACTGGAGTGGGATGGTAAGGCCAGTGAACTGCTGGCCAAGGCCTGTTTCGGGAAAGGGGATTATAAAAAGGCGGCCCAGGTCATGGGGGGGATCATTGAGGGAACCCCGAAATCGTTGGTTACCGATGATCAGAATGCCCTTTACTGGAGTGCCCTGTTGAACGCTCAGATGATGGCGGTACTGAAGAAAAATCTCAACGAAGCGATTGCCGGCGAGTCGAGATCCCTCGCGGCCCTGGCCTTGATCCGGCGCGGTGAGATGAATAAGGAGGATGGCAAACGGGAGGATGCGGTGCTGGATTTTCTTCGCGTTATCCTGGTGTACGACGATATCCTCCAGGTACAACCGGAAGCCCTCTATAAAGGGGCCAAGTTACTCGATGAGATGCGGGATCCCCGGGCAGATGAATTGAAGAAGAGGTTGACGTCACGCTATTCCGACAGCCCCTATGCGAGGAAGCTGGGCGGATGAGATTGGGAATTGGGTAGCTAACTTAGCAAGGAGAACAAAACGATGAAAAAAGCGGTATGGTTGGGTCTGGCAATGGCGGTTTTTGGTGTGTTTGTTTCGACGCAGTGGGCCAAGGCCCAGGGCGCGGCGGCGGGCGGTGGGGCGGCTCCAGCTGCAGCCGTTGCGGCGACTCCGGCAACAGCGGCTCCTTCGGGTATGGTGGTGACGGATGAAGGCGCCACAAAACCGGAGAAGCATAGCAGTGGCGGATTCATCGAAATCGTCACCCGTGCCGGTTGGTTCGGTATGGTGATCTGGCTTATGCTGATCGTGTGTTCCATCATCAGTGTGGCCTTGATTGTAGACTCATTCGTCAATATCAAGGACGTCAAAATCATGCCTCCCCATCTGATTGATAATGTTCGGACGGCCATGGAGCAGGGCGACCTGTTGAAGGCGATCCAGCATTGCGACGGCGCCCCGGGGGCGCTGGCCAACATTCTGAAGGCGGGATTTGCCCAGGTTGAGGAAGGGTATGAAGTCGTTCAAGACGCCGTGGGCGTTGCAGCGGATCTGGAAAGCGAAAAATTGCTCAGCCGCGTGACCTATCTCAGCGTGATTTCAAATACCACTCCGATGCTGGGACTGATCGGTACGGTTCAAGGAATGATCATGGCGTTTTATACGATGGGCA
>Ga0194060_10000789_pt1 | contig 23098 bp, 16 predicted proteins | sample SepL225m_MetaG_FD_163427 | JGI IMG/M metagenome (GOLD analysis project Ga0194060, IMG submission 163427) | Anoxic zone freshwater microbial communities from boreal shield lake in IISD Experimental Lakes Area, Ontario, Canada - Sep2016-L222-5m | ecosystem: Environmental > Aquatic > Freshwater >... | reverse complement strand
CCCACGCTCACCTTCAACGGCGCCGCGCTGGCCTGGAGTTCCGCCAACTCGTCGTTGATTCAAACGCCGCTGCCCATCGCCACGCCCGGCACCTACAAACTCGTGGTGACCGACTCGACCAACCCCGCCGCCTACGACGTGTTCGAAGTGGCGGTGGGTGCCGGCACAGTCACCAGCGTGACGGGCACGGGAGCCGTTAGCGTGGCCACCGGGAGCACGACGCCCGTGGTGTCGCTCGGCACGGTACCGGTCGCGAGCGGCGGCACGGGCCTCACCTCGGTGGGTACCAGCGGCCAGGTGTTGTCGTCGACCGGCACGGCGATGGCGTGGAGCACGCTGGAGTCGGGCGGGACGGTGACCAGCGTAACGGGCACCGCGCCCATCAGCGTGGCGACGGGGACGACCACCCCGGCGATCTCGGTCGCCAATGCGACAGCCTCGGCCGCGGGCGCGATGTCGGCCACCGACAAGAGCAAGCTCGACGCCTTCAACGCCTCGACGACGTATGCGCCTGTGGCGTCGCCGACCTTCACCGGGACGGTGACTGCGCCCACGTTCGCCGGCAACCTGACCGGCGCGGTGACGGGCAGTGTGACGGGCAACGTCAGCGGCACCGCCGCCAACGTCACGGGCACCGTGGCGGTGGCCAACGGCGGCACGGGATCGACGACGCAGAACTTCGTGGGGTTGTCGGGCGACCAGACGATTGCTGGTACCAAGACGTTCAGCAGCGCGATCGCCGCGAGCATCACCGGCAGCGCCGCGTCCGCCACCACGGCCACCACGGCGTCGACGGCCACCACCGCCGCCGGGCTCTCGGCCACGCTCGCGGTCGGCAGCGGCGGCACGGGCACCAGCACGGCGCTCACGCAGGGCTCGGTGGTGATTGCGGGTGCCAGCGGCACGTACAGCGCGGATCGTGCGAACCTCTTCTGGGATGCCTCTAATAAGCGTCTGGGCATCGGCACGGCGACCCCGGCCTACAAATTGGATGTGGCGGGTGACATCAACCTGTCTGGCGCGAGCGCAGTCTATGTCCAAGGCGTCCGGTCTATGAGGATCCACAGCCCCTCAGCGAATGTTCTCTATGGAACGAACGCCGGGGGAAGCATCACGACGGGCACGTGGAACACGGGAATCGGACACGACGCCCTTAATCCCCTGACCACCGGTCTGGGCAACACGGGGGTTGGGGCCTCGGTTCTTTCGACCCTCTCCACCTCAAGCTCGTACAACACGGCGCTGGGCCGCTATGCCCTCTTCTCGCTGATTACCGGTGGTTCCAACACAGCGGTCGGCTATATGGCTGGCTACGGCACGGGGGATGCTGCGAGTGACTTGCAGTACGGTTCGTACAACCTCTACCTCGGTGCCGGCAGCACCCCGTCCTCCCATGGCACCTCCGGGACGCCCCTCACCAACGAGATCGTGATCGGCGGCAGGGCCTCAGGGGGCGGCAGCAACAGCACTGTCATCGGCACCGCCGAGACGGCGAAGACCGTCATCGCGGGCATCTACGGCGCGACGCTCTCGGGCACCACTTGGTCGGTGGTGATTGACGCAAACGGGCGGTTGGGATCGGTGGAGGGCGGCGGCGGCGCGGTGACCAGCGTCGCGGCGCTGACGCTGGGGACCAGCGGGACCGACCTCGCCTCGTCGGTGGCGAATGGAACCTCGACGCCCGTCATCACGCTCAATGTGCCGACGGCCTCGGCCAGCAATCGCGGGGCGCTGAGCGCAGCGGACTGGACGAGCTTCAATGGCAAGGAGAGCGCGCTGACGTTCAGCACGCCGCTCTCGCGCAGCAGCAACACCATCAGCCTGGGCACGGTGCCCGTCGCCAACGGCGGCACGGGATCGACGACGCAGAACTTCGTGGGGTTGTCGGGCGACCAGACGATTGCTGGTACCAAGACGTTCAGCAGCACCATCGCCGGGAACATCAGTGGCTCTGCGGCCACGGCCACCACGGCGGCCGGGTTGTCGGCCACACTGGCCGTCGCCAATGGCGGCACAGGCCTCTCCACCCTGGGCGCCGCCGGCACGGTGCTCACTGTATCGGGTGGTGCGGCTTCCTGGCGGGTGCCCACCCTGACTTCCGATGCCCGCCGCAACACCAGCGGAGGCAGTGAGGCCCTGACAGCCCTGACGACGGGGCAAAACAATGTGGCAATGGGGGACGCTGCCCTGACAGCCCTGACGTCGGGGCAAAACAATGTGGCAATGGGGGACGCTGCCCTCAAACTGATCAGCATTGCAGATGGGAATACGGCTGTGGGAGCGAGTGCAGGTGCGTCTCTCACGGGAGGCTCCAACACCGCCATTGGCTGGAATGCGATGGCCGGGGGCCAGGGCTCCACAGGAGACACGAACACTGCCGTGGGGGGCTCGGCCTTGAGGGGGCTGACCAGTGGCAAGGAAAATGTGGCGCTGGGGAACAGTGCGCTCCTTGGAAACACTGGCGCCAGCCAGAATATTGCCATTGGCGCCGCTGCGCTCTGGCATCAGGTTTACGAGCGACCTGGCCAAGCCTCCTACAACACCCAGAACATCGCCATCGGCGAAATGGCCCTTGGAAACACCAATCCCACGGCTGTGGATTTCTTTGACAATGCCACGAATGGAGCGTCTAACGTGGGCGTGGGACACTATGCCCTGCAGGACAACACGACCGGCTTCGGCAATGTGGCCCTGGGGAACAACAGCGGTCTTGTCAACACGACCGGGAACTACAACATCCACCTCGGCGACTCCGCCAAGGCCTCAGGACAAGCCGTCTCCAACGAGATTGTCATCGGCCACGGCGCCACAGGCCTGGGCAGCAACAGCACCCTGATCGGCAATAGCTCCACCACGAAGGCCTACATCAAGGGCATCAGCGGTGTGACATCCACGGGTGGCGTGGCGGTCTACGTCAACAGCGATGGCCAGTTGGGGACAGTCTCATCTTCCCGCCGCTTCAAGGAGAACATCCAGGACATGGCCGGGGCCTCCAGCCGCATCTTCAACCTGCGGCCGGTGACGTTCAACTACAAGGCCGCGTATGGCGGCGGGGGCACGCAGTTCGGCCTCATCGCCGAAGAAGTGGATCAGGTGATCCCCGAAATGACCGTCCGCGACAAGGATGGCCAGATCGAGACCGTGGCCTACCAACTGCTGCCGCCCATGCTGCTGAACGAAGCGCAGAAGCAGCACAAGGCCATCGAGATGCTTCAGGCTGACAACAGCACCCTGAAGGCCGAAGTCGACACCCTCAAGGCCCAGGTCGCCGCCATCCTGGCGCGGCTGCCGCGGTAGGGTCGGCCATCAGCCGCAACGCGCTGATCAGCCCGACGCGGGCGCACCAGCCCATGTCGGCAGGCTTGGTATCGGTGGTGTTGGCGGGGGTGTCCCCGACCGAATGATAAAACGCGTCTCCATCCACCGTGATCATGCCGGGCTTCTCGTCGGGATACCAATTAAGCGGCGGAAACCCCGGCGTGAGCGGCACCTGCTGCGGCTTGTCCCACGACGAGGTGGAGAGCGTGACGGCCGGATACTGAACCGCCCCTGGTGTTCGCGGATTCTGGAACTCGTAGGAGTCTGTGCCGCCCTGGCTCTTGAGGCTGGCCGCGTGCGCCGGAAATCCAGGCGCGCCGATGTGCTCCGCCATCACCGCCCGGACCACCGCCATCACCGCCGCATTCGCCGGCACGTCGTCCGGCTCGACATACAGGGCGTCCCGGGTTGATCCGAACCCCGCTTGATCGAAGTTGAACACCGCCTGCAACTTCGACAGGTCCGCGCCGAGCGAGGCAAGATATTCGCGGCTGGAGGCAATCTCGCCGCCCCAGGCCGCAAAGCGGATGTCCCACGCCGGCTGCGCGATCCGGCCCGACTTGACCGCCGCGGCCGCCGCCCTCGCGATTTCGAGCACCGTCGCGACGCCCGACGCATTGTCGTCGGCGCCGGGCCCGCCCGAATCGGCATCGCCGTGCGCGCAGAACAGGATGTACTTCGACCGATCTTTCCCGGGCAGCGTCGCGACCACCGTCTCGCCAGGGCCCTTCCCCGCCTTCGCCTCGAGCGTGAACCGGACGCGAAGCTTCTCGCCGGCAGCGGCCCGTTCGCGCAGCAGGTTCGCCTCGCGGGGCGCCAGCACGAACACGGGGACCGTCGGCGCGACACGCGACCGGCCCACAATCGGCCATCCAGCCGAGGACACGCGACCGTCGAACAGCACGGCCACGCAACCCGACGTCGTGTCGGGCGTCGGATTGCGCGAGACCAGGCAGACCGATCCTGGCGCCGCGTCGATCGCCAGCGGGGCCTCCCCTGCTCCCGACCCCGTCCCCATGTTGGGCCACGTGGTCTTCAACACGATGGGCGCCGGCGCGGCTCCGCCGTCGGGGGCCGCATCGCGGGCGATCCGAACCTCCCACGACACAGGCTGATACCAGTCGCGCGGCGTGTCCTGCCGAATCGCAACCTCGAGGCCGGCCTGCCCGAATTGGGCGGCCAGCCACGCGGCCGACTCGTGGTTCGACGGCGTGCCGTACATCCTCGTGCCGATGGCCACGAGGCGGCGCACCGCCTCGACCATGCGCGGTTCGGAAACAGTCGCGGCAATGGCTCGCTCGGCCGCGATCAAGGCAGGCGGGGCGGCCGGACCGCCGCGGCCACTCTCCTGCGGCACCCGGACCGCCGGGGCAGCCTGCGTGTGCGGCCGGGCCGCGCCGGACACCGTCACCAATGCGGCGACGAACAAGGCGAAAACGTGTCGTCGATTCATATCAGTCCACAGTCGCTGCGCCAGACGGGAACGGTTGTCCGGCTCCAGCCATCGATTGTACGCGGGGGTCGGCGAATCCGACCGGGCAAATCCTCATTTCTTCCCGCGTCGCGTTGACATACAATCGCCGCACCGTCTGCCCCCCTCGGACGGAATTGCGTGACTGACGGCCGGCTTGACGCCACGTGGCGCGCGTGCGAACGCGGTCCGGCTGGGCCCCGTGCCTTGACCTTTTCGAACATTGGAGAGACCCGACACCGTCATGCTGGCGTCGGCGTCTCGATCCCGACGCACGCGTGTCACGGGCTCGCCAGGTGCCCGGCCGCGCGCGGTCGACCGGAGTGGCGCACGTGAACCTCACCGAATTGTTGACAACGACAGCGATCGGCTTGCTGGTCGGCATCGTGGGCATCGGCTCGGGTGGTGCCATGGTGATTTTGTTCCGGCGGCCCAAAGGCGGCGTTCTGAGCGCCATGCTCGGCCTGGCCGGTGGCGTCATGCTGTCGATCATCTGCTTCGAGTTGATCCCGGAATCCATCGCGCGGGGGACCAAGCCGTTCATGTTCCTCGGATTCGTCACCGGCACCATCGTGCTGGGTGTGATGGATCGAGTTGTCTCCCACTTGCACATGTCCGAACGCGAAGAGGGCATGGACATCCACGACCATAAGCTGCGGCGGATGGGGCTGCTGCTGACGATCGGCATTGCCCTGCACGTGTTTCCAGAAGGGTTGGCGATCGGCGCCGGATACGCCGCGTCGCCGCGCTTTGGGTTGATGATCGCGCTGCTGATGGCGTTTCAGAATATTCCGGAGGGCGTCGCCCTGGCGACGCCCAATCACGCCAGCGGCAGTCCGCGCGTGCAGACGATGCGGTACGCGTTGATGGCTGGCGCGCCGATGGGCGTCGGAACGTTCCTGGGGTACCTGATCGGCAGCGTGTCGCCGATCTTCCTGGGCATCGCGCTCGGGTTCGCCGGAGGGGCGATGTTCTACGTGACGTGCGACGAACTGATCCCCTCGTGCCACACCGAGTGCCAGGAATACGGACACCTCCCCATTCTGAGCATCGTCGTGGGCTTTGTCGCCGGCCTGTCGTTCGTCGGGTTCGCCACCTAGTCCTCTCCGGCGCGCCCGTCGCGCCTCCGGCGTACAGCCGTCGCGACCCGATATACAGCCGCCGCGCACCAGACCTACAGAATCGAGCGGGCCCGTTCGATCCACGTGGCGCCCGGCGACCCGGCGCCTGGCATGACCCGACACGCCGCCAGCCACGTCGCGGCCTTTTCGGCCAGCATCACCCACTCGTCGCGGGTGTCGCCGGCGTGGCGATCCAGCCACTCGAGTGCGAGGGCGGTCGCCAAGGCACGTTCTGCGATCACGGGATCACCCACAACATCGCGCAGCAGACGCCGGATCTCGGGCAACTTCAGGGATATCGCCTCAGCGAACTCGAGATTCAGGTTCCAGCAACCATCGGCCCGTTGCAGCGCGACCAGCGCATCGATCGGGCGCATCGCTGCGCGGGCTGGCGTGGGACGCGTGCGCCGCGTCCGCGCCAACGGTCGATTGGACGTCGAGGCCACGACCACCGGCACGCCCGGGGCGAACAGTTGATCGATGTCGGGCAGGTCGCAGTCGAAGACATCCCCGTCAGGCGCGGCACATTCTTCCATTGCCGCGAGCGCGAACAGCGCACTGGCCGCCGGACTTGGCGGGATCGCGCCCGTCACGCCCGGGAACGCCTGATGGCGGGCACCGGTGCCGCCCCACCCTGCGGTAAGTGCCACGGGCACCCGGCGCAGCTCGGCGCGCTGGTCTGCGGGCGCGTCTCGATGCTCGATCGCCACAAACGACGTCTCGCGCGAGCACAGCTGATACTTGACGCCCAGCGCCGCAATCTCGGCCGCCGCCGGGGAGGCACCGCGCCCGCGCCGCTGCCGCGAGCCCCGGCTCTCCAGGTACTCTCCCTGCTCTTCGAGCGTACGGATGCGACTGCGTGCCGCAAGCGTGGCGATCGTGGCGCTTTCGACGGCGCAACCGGGATCCACCGGAATCTCGAACGCCACCGGCCGGCCCGCGCGCGTCCCGGTGAGCGTCGCGGTCGCCGCCTGCACACACCCGGCCAGCGCGTAGATCGTGACGCGATCGCCATCGAACATCGGCGGCACACGGTCGGTGACCGGCGCGGCGCCGGTCTGGCCCCACTCCACGCGCGCGTCGGTGATGGCGGGAGCGAACACGCGCTTGAACTGTCGCATCACTTTCGCCTCGATGCGTTCGCCCGGACTGATGAACTCGGCTGCCCCGTTGCTGGCGCGCGCAATCCCACGCACAAGGTGCTGGCTCGCTCCCGCGCCGATTCCGAAGGTGAAGAACCGCGCGACAGCCCGATGCCGCCCCACCAGGTCGATCACCGCGTCGGTGTTGGTCACCTCGCCGTCGGTGAGCACGAGCACCTGTTTGGCCAGCCCGGCGATCTGCGCCTGCGACACGACGAACTGCAGCGCCGGCAGCAGTTCGGTGCCGCCCATATTGGCAGCGATCGTCGAGACGAAAGCCGCCGCCTCCCGCATCGATGCCTCGTCGTACGGCCGGCTCGCCGGGAAGAGCGATTCGAAGGTGTTGCCGAAACTGACGATGTTGAACCGGGAGCCGCCGGAGATCGACCGCAGGCATAACTGAAGCGCATTGCGCACTTCGGCAATGGAGGTGCCTTCCATCGATCCGGACCGATCGATGACGAAGACGACTTCGGCCGGCTGCGCGGATGTGTCCATGCGCGGCACGAACGACAGCAGCACCGCCTCGCCCTGCGCGCCGCGTTCCACCGTCGCATGCGGCGTGTCGAGACCGTCGGCCGCCACCACGATCACCAGATCGCGATCCATCGGCGCGCTCCGCTGCGCGAGCCGCACGCGCGCCCGAACGCCGTCCTGCTCCACCTCGATCGGGTGCGACGGCGACTGAATCCCCCGAATCGCGCCGCCCATGACGACATCCATGTCGAACGTGAAGGCGTACGGCGCCTCGAAGACCACCGGCGGATTGAGGGTGTCGACCGGCACCGGCCCGACCCCGACCCGATCGGCGGCGGGCGCGTACCGCGGCGACATCGTGGTGGGCAGGGTGAATCGCGCGGCGGCGCCTTCGGCCGCCAGTTCCGTCACGTACGTGATCGACAGCACGACCTCGGAACCGGGCATCATGTTGCCAAGACTCGCGGTAAACACATCCGCGCGTTCTTCATCAAGGAGGAATCCCCCGTGCCCGGCCTCCAGCGCATCGTCGTAGCGTGCGAACGCCTCGTCGCGCTCCGTCGCCAGGCCGACGTACCGAACGCCGTCTACGACCGCCTCGAAACCGCAGACCGCCGCGCCCTCGTCGACCGGAAAGACGTACACCACCTCGAGCGGGACCGTCTCGCGATTCCGGTAGCACTGGTGCACCGTGACGCGCGCGCAGACATCGACGACGTGCGCCTCGACGCGAACGTGATCGAGGGGAATCGATTGGCCGCTGCCCGACACCATCAGGCCCGACGGCGCGTCGCGATGTGATGAGAGTGACGGGCTCATGCTACTCCTCGCCTTTCGTGATCGGAGACAGGTGCAGGCGGCACCACTCCACCAGTTCGTCCAACCGGCGTGCGGCCGGCATGTTGATGTCGTGCGCGATGTGCAGTTGGACGCCCGGCGCCACGTCGAGGCGCCGCCACGTGCTGCGCGGGATCGGACGCGGCGAGGCGGGAGCCGGCGCGAACCGGGCCACACCGTGCGTCGATCGGGTGCGGATGTCGTCGAGGCAGTGCCCCGCCTGTTGCGCGGCCTTGACGCGCAGCAGGCGGTCGAGATGCGACTGGTCGTAGTGCCGGCCCCGACCTACGCCCAGCGGCGCCGGCAACAATCCTTCCTGCACGTAATACCGCACGGTGCGGCGGGAGACGCCTCCCAGGTCCGCCAGTTCGTCGATGCCGAATCGCCCGCGCTCGTCGTCCACGCCGCTTAATATAGACAGTTACTGTCATATTGTCAACTGTCGCTTTTACGGGTACGCCGAGGCGGCGTTTGGCGAGGCGCGTCGGACCGCCACGTCTTGGCTTTCCAATCCGGTGCACCTGTGGTCTGATCGGAGCGTGCACATTCCAGACGACATCGGCGTTCCCATTACCCCGCTTCGACCCGGCGTCGCGCTTCCGGTCTACCAGTCGGCCGGCGCCGCCGGCATGGATCTCGAAGCCGCCATCGACACGGCCATCGAGATCCCTCATGGCCAGTTCAGGCTCGTGGCGTGCGGCTTCGCGATGGCGGTGCCCAGCGGCTACGAGGCGCAGGTGCGGCCGCGCTCGGGCCTGGCGGCCAAGCATGGCGTCACCGTGCTCAACGCACCGGGGACCATCGACAGCGATTACCGCGGCGAAGTGAAAGTGATTCTGATCAACCATGGCGAGGCGACGTTTACCGTGACGCCGGGGATGCGCATCGCCCAGCTGGTCCTGGCGCGCGTGGCCCACGCGATTTGGGATCACAGAGACGCGCTGCCGACCACGGACCGCGGCGAAGGCGGATTCGGCCATACCGGTGCATAGCGTCGGGCACGACGCAAGAGGAGTGGTGATGTTTCGATCGTTGACGTATGCGACCGCGTGTCTGGTCGCCGTGATGGCCCTGAATCCGGCCGCGTCAGACACAGCGTACGCCCAGCCGAGTACTGCGCGAGTGCCCGCCGCATCGCCCGCCCCGCAGACGCCAGCCGCCCCGGCCGGCCCGCTGGCACCCGAGAAGTTTATGAACATCCTGGCCTTGAAGGACGTGCCAGCCGCTCAACTGCACGACACCATGGTCTACATGGAGGCGGCCCTCGGCGCCAACTGCACGTTCTGCCACGTTCGAAACGAGGCCGGCGAATTTGCGTTCGAGAAAGACGATCGCACCAACAAGAAGACGGCGCGCGACATGATCGCGATGACGCGAAACATCAACGCGCAGAACTTCAAGGGAGAACCCGAAGTGACGTGCGCCACCTGCCATCAGGGGCGCCACCAGCCGAACGCCATTCCGCAACTGGCCGAGACGTTCACCGCTGCGCAGATCGCGGCGCAAACCGCCGCGCGCCCACCGCAGGCGCCAAACGCGCCACCCTCGGCATCCGCATCCGCGCCGGCCGCGCCGGGCCAGGCCCCCGCGCCGCCGCCGCAGCGGGCGCGGACTCCGGTCGAGACCATCGATCAGATCACCGACAAGTTGATTCTGGCCATGGGCGGCTCCGAGGTGCTGCAGAAACTCACGGCCCGTGCCGCCAAGGGCACGATCACCAACCGGATGGGTCAGGCCTCGCCCTTCGCCGTGGAGGACACGGTGGCCGGGCAGTGCCGGCTCGCCATCGAAGGCGCGCAGCCAACAGTTCGGGCGTTCGACGGCCACATCGCGTGGTTGCAGAGCGGTGATCGGATTCGCGAACTCGAAGGCGTCGAAGCCGCGGTGATCGGGCTGTCGGCCGATCTCGGATTCGCGATGCACCTCAAGGAGCGCTACCAGGGCCTCGCGGCGCGCGCCTACGACAAGATCGACGGACGCGACGTCATCGTGATGTCGGGACGCCCGGCACCCGCGGTGACCGAACTGCTCTCGGTTGACAAGATGTCGGGGCTGCTGGTTCGTCGCGTCGTGCGCTTTACGACCGCGTTGGGCAGGCTCTCGGCGCAAATCGACTACGCCGACTACAGGTCGGTGGCGGGCGTGACGCTGCCGTATGCCGTCAAGGTGTCTACCTGGGACGCGGTGTGGGACCAGACATTCTCGGCCATCACACTCAACCCGGTCATCAACCCGGCGCAGTTCGCCAAGCCGGCGGCCAAGACGAGCAAGTAGCACCCGACCGAGGCGCGGCGCGGGTCTACTTCGGCTCCTGGACCGTCCTCGCGCCGCCGTACGTCGGATTGGTGGGGTCTTCCATCTTCTGGGGAGGCCCGCCGATCTGGCTCATGATGAACCAGACGATGAGGAGGCCGATCACCAAGCCGCCGATCACGATGCGAACGGAACGTCCCATAGGGGTTCACTATAGCGCTGCGTGAGGCCTGAACGCCAGCGCACACGTGTTCTCCGGCGGATCGGCCATCGCGGCCGCGCCGCTCTCACGCCGAGCCCGCCTCGCGCTCACGCCGCGCTCGCGCGACGGCCACCGCGCACCCGCCTCGCGCCCATGCTTCGCTCGTGATGCGCGTGTCCCGCGCCCAAGCCACGTACGGGGCTCACGCGTGCTGAGTGGTTAGAGGTGTCCGACCGAAAACGCGTAGAGGTAGAGGTGCGACGCCGCCACCAGCGCCATCAGCGCGGCGAGGGTCGCCGCCGCCGCCACCGCGGGCCACTTCCGCCGCATCCACTGCAACCCCACCATCGCGTAGATCACATAGATCGGCAGCAGAAAGACGATGTACTTGGTCTTGAGCGCCCATTCCTGCTGCGCCACCACCCACGGCAGATACGACCCGAGCGTGAGCAGCAGCATCACCAGCAGCGGCGCGTAGAGCCGGCGGCGAAGCGTGAGCAGCAAGCCGGGAAGCGCCAGCGCGGTGGGCACCAGTCCCAGCACCAGGACCGACTCGGTCAGCCACGGCGGGATCTGCTTCGACGGGTACGGCGCCGCATCATCGCCGATGCGCCCCTTGGTCGAAAAGAAACTCATGTCGCCCCAGCCCATCGCGTAGAGGCTGGTCCACACGCTGTAGTACACGGGCAGGGTCGTCAGTTGCCCGGCCGGTGCGCCGGGGCGCGCGAGCACGAACAGGTCGCCCAGGCGGAAGGTGAAGAACTCGTACTGGTCCCGGTAGAACTGGCGATCCGCGGAAAACGCCTCGCCGGCGGTGCCGTTGGCGTAGAGCGGGTTGCCGAATCGCTTCGCGTTGTCCACATAGCGATACGAGCCCACCACGACACACACCAGCAGCACGATCACGCCGTGTCGCACGACCCGTGCGCGGTCGGGCCCGGCCAGCAGGCGCCAGGCGTAGAGCGATCCGGCGGTGCCGAGGCCAATCAGGCCGCTGTATTTGGCAGAGGCCGCCAGGCCCGCCAGCACGCCGAGCAGCACCGCGTGCTTCCAGGTATGGAGGCCCGGCTGGACGAACTCGCGCGTCAGATAGAACAGCAGCGCCGCCATGGCGGCGGCCACCAGGATGTCGGACTCTGGCGCGTACGAACTGATGAACAGGCAGGGAAATGCGGCGATGATGCCCGCGCCGACGGCGGCCAGGCCGCGGTCGCGCAGCACGAAACGGACCAGGCGGTAGCTGTAGACCGACGTGACGGCTCCGGCCAGCAGCGGCATCACACTGAGCGCCCGCAATCCCCACACCGACACGTCGGCGCCGGCGGTGGCCAGCCAGCGGCCCACCGCGTAGAACCCGACACCAAGCACGTAGTACAGCGGCGGATGGTAACACTGCCAGCAGTCGGTGGCGATCGGCAGGCGGCCCTTCGCGTAGAACAACTCGATCGACTCGTGGTAATAGTCGTACACGTACCCGAACGGCAGCGGACAGCCCCACACCAGCAGCACGCGAAGGCCCACGCCCACGCCGACCAGCGTCCAGAGCACGGCGCGGCGGTGCTGGCCGATCGCAGCGAGCCAGCCGGCGGCCGTGCGTCGTGTCGCCCCAGGCGCGCCGGATACCGCCTCACCCACGTGTCACGCTCCCTCGATCTTTCTTCAGGAAATCGGCCGGCCCACCGCTGGCGCGCCCAAGAAGCCGGGCACCAGCGTACCGTACCGAAGGCGCGGTGCGTGCATGGGGCGGGACGGATGTGTTGACGCCGTGCCTGCATCGAGCGGCGGGTGCGCGTTGATGCCGGGCGTGCATGAGGCGCCGGGCGTGCGGGTGTTGACGGCGTGCGTACATGTGGCGGCGTGGGTGCGTCGTCGGGGCGCGCACGACGGCGGATTGACGGCGGTCGGCGGCTCCGCCACAATCACTCGGGGCTGGCGGCAGCGCGTCACATCCAACAAAGGCGGTTTTGTGAAGCGTCGATTGTTTCTCGGCGGACTCGGCGGCGTCGCCGGATCGCTGTTGGTGCGGCCGACCGCCGCCCACAGTGCGCCATCGGGGACACCGCTCTTGGCGCAGCCCGGCCACGGCGCGTGGCTCAACCAACAGGCGTCGCTGCCCTCGGTTCCGGCGCCGGACTGGTCGCTGGTCGCCTCCCAGTTTCGTCTGCCGCGCGACGTCGCCTACCTGAACACCGCCGGTCTCGGCGCCTCCCCCATCGTCGTGTCCGATGCCGTCAAGGCGCACATGGACCGCGAAGAAGAACACCCGGCGCCCGGGCACAACGAAGACGACTGGGCGCGGATCAGGGGCAAGTGCGCCTGGCTGCTCGGGTCGTCGTGCCACGGCGGCGACCTTGCGTTGATGTCGACGGCCACCGAAGGCCTCAACGCCGTGCTCAACACGATCGGGTTCGGACGCGGCGACGAAATCATCACGTCCACGCACGAACACGCCGGCCTGGTGATCCCGCTGCTGCACAAGGTGAAGACGGCTGGCTGCGTGGTGCGCACGTTCGAACCGGATCTGGTGCGCGCCGAGGGCAACGTCGAACGGATCGCGGCGCTGGTGAACGCGCGGACACGCCTGATCGTGGTGAGCCACGTCACCTGCACCACGGGACAGTTGATGCCGGTCGCCCGGATTGGCCAGCTGGCCCGCAGCCGCGGCATCATCTTCGCTCTCGACGGCGCGCAGTCGCTTGGGCACGTGGTGTTCGACATCGGCGAGACCGGCGCCGATTATTACGCGGCCAGTTGCCACAAATGGGTGATGGGCCCGAAGCGCACGGGGCTGCTCTACGTGCATCCAGACCGGCAGGCGGCGGCGGTGCCGACCGTGGTGGGCGCCTACTCGGATGCCAATAGCGATCTGCTGGCGCGATCGCTCACGCTCAGGCCCAACGCGCAGCGGTTCGAATACGGCACGCAGAACAACGCGTTGATTTACGGGATCGAGGCCGCCATCGACTATCTGTCGGGACTTGGGCTGGCCGCGCTCTGGCAGCGCAACACCGGGCTGGCCGACCGCTGCGGATCGGGGCTGCGGCGCACGCCCGGGGTCGAGATGCTGACGCCGGTGGAGGCGGCCTCCCGCACGGCCATTCTGACGTTTCGCGTGCCGGGGCGCGACAACCGCGCGCTGGCCGCGGCGCTGGTCGGGCGGCGCCTGCGTGTGCGGAGCGTGACGGAGGGCGGGCTCGACGCGGTGCGCGCGTCATTCCACGCGTGCAACGACGAGGCCCAGGCCGACCGCCTGGTGGCCGCTGTCGCGGATCTGGTCCCGCTTCTGCCCCGCCGTTGATGCTGATGACGCCTCGCCGACGGTCCGGCGGACGCGCGGCCGATGATCCCGATCACATTGGGCCGGTTGTCCCGATCACATTGCGCCGGTTGTCCCGATCACATTGCGCCGATGATCCCGGTCACAATCCGCCGATGATGCGGCGGTGCTGCAGAAACGACGGCGCCAGATCGTTGGCGGCGCCTTTGAAGAGCACCTGCAGTTCCCGATAGATGCGACGGGTGGCCGGATTGGGCACGGCCCGCGTCGATTCGTCGGTGGTGACGAACCGGTCGGTGAGCCGTTCGATCGACATCGGCTCGTCGCGTTCGTGGGACCACACCCACATGGCGTGCAGGGCGGCGCCATAGGCGGCGCCCTCGTCTTGGGCGAGGCACACCACCGGACAGCCAAAGATGTCGGCCGCAATCTGCCGCCAGGCCGCGTTGTGCGCGCCCCCGCCGGTGAGCCGGATCTCGCTGGGCGTCAGGCCCAGCTCCCGCAACCGGTTGAGGCCGTAGTTGAGGCCCATGGTGACGCCCTCGATGGCCGCGCGAGCCATGTGCGGCGCATCGAAGGTGCGGTCGCGAACGCCGATCCACACGCCGGTGCCGTCGGGAGCATTGGGTGTCCGCTCCCCTTCGAAAAACGGCAGCAGGAGCAGACCGTCCGACCCGGGCGGCGCCGATGCCGCGGCGTGTGCCAGTTGCTCGTGGGTCCATCCGAACAACGTGCGCACCATGTCGGTGGCCACCGTCACGTTCATCGTGCAGGCCAGCAGCAGCCAGCGCCCGGTCGCGTCGCAGAAGGTGGCCACGTCGCGGCGCGGATCGACCAATGGCCGGTCGGAACAGGCGTACAACGTGCCAGAGGTGCCGAAACTGGCGGTGAAGATGCCCTCGCGCACGTTCCCGGTGCCAATCGCCCCCATCATGTTGTCGCCGCTGCCGGTGACGAGCACGTCGGCGCCAAGCCGCCAGCGGCTGGCGACCTCCCGCGTCAACACGCCGGCGGGTCTGGTCGACATGGCGAGCGGCGGCAGTTTGGGAGCCAGCCCGGCGTCGACGGCCGCCACCGCCTCGCGGCACCACGTCCGCGTCCGCACGTCCATCAACGCGGTGCCGGATGCGTCGCCGCATTCCATCACCAGATTCCCGGTGAGCACGTAGACCAGATAGTCGTGCGGCAGGAGCACGGTGGCCAGCCGGGCGAACTGCTCGGGTTCCTGTTCCTTGAGCCAGAGGATTTTGGAGGCGGTATACCCCGGCAGAACCGGATTGCCCAGCAGCTCGACGGTGCGGTCGGCCCCGCCCAGGCGGCTGGTGATGGTCTGGCACTGCGCGATGGTGGTGGTGTCGCACCACAGTTTCGCGGGACGCAGGACGCGGCCTCGGGCGTCGAGCGGCACGAATCCGTGCTGCTGGCCCGACACGCCGATGCCCGCCACCGCCCGGCGGTTGGGCCCGGCCGCCTCGAGCAGCGGTTCGATGGTGGCGTTGAGCGCCGCGACCCACTCGGCCGGGTCCTGCTCTTTGCAGCCTGGCTCGGTCGAGGCCAGCAGGCCGTACTGCGCCGATCGCCGGGCCAGCAACTCGCCGGTGTCGCCATCGACGAGCACCGCCCTGGTGCCTTGCGTGCCGCTGTCGATGCCGATGAACAATGCCGCCATGGTCAAGCTCTCGTCGTGAAACGGCTATCTTATCGTCAGCCGCGTGTCAGGCGAAGAGGCTCTTGATCACGAACCAGACGTTGGCCGGTCGTTCGGCCAGGCGGCGCATGTACCAGGGAAACCAGAAGGTGCCGTACGCGATCAGCACGCGCACGGTTGCGCCGCTGGCCGCGAGCCGCAGTTGTTCGGCGCGCTGAATGCCAAACAGCATGTGGATCTCGACGCCGCCCGGCGCGAGGCCGGCGCGCTCGGCGTGGGCCTGGATGCGCGCGATGAGCGGAATGTCGTGCGTGCCGAACACCGCGCGGAAACCGGCTGGACGCCCCGACGGCTCCAGCATCGCCGCCGCCAGCGCGAAATAATGCTCGTCGAGCGCCGACTTGGCCTGGATGGCGACGGCGGCCGGCTCCATGTAGGCGCCCTTGACGAGCCGAACCCCGACACCACGCGATCGCAACGCCAGCAAGTCGTCCATGCTCCGATGCAGATAGGCCTGCAGGCAGACGCCGACGTTGTCGAACTGCGCCCGCAGCCGCGTCGCCACGTCGATCGTCGCATCGACGTACGGCGACTGCTCCATGTCGATCCAGAGATAGTTACCGCAGTCCTTCGCACGCGATGCCAGCGTACAGAGATTCTGGAAGCAGCGCTCGCGATCGAGATCCAGACCGAGTTGCGTGGGCTTGACGGAGGGTTCGCAGATGATGCCGGCAGCCTTGATGCGGTCGATCGCGTCCACGTAGTGCGCGGTCACCGCGTCGGCTTCGGACCAGTCGGCGACATTCTCGCCGAGCCGCGTAAAGATGGCGTGGATGCCGAACGGCCGCAGCGTCGCCGCCGCGGCGATCATGTCGTCGAAGGTCTCGCCAGGCATGAACCAGCGCACCGCCCGCTTCACGAACCAGAGCTTCTGGCCGTGGCTGCGCATCCATCGATTTTCCGAGACCGCCAGCAGCGCACTCCGCATCACGCTCATCGGGTGGGTCCCCCTCGACCCACCCTAGATTACACCGCCCGGGACCACCGCGGGACAGACGTCGCGTCGGGAATCGCGCAGGGGCTGGATTCATCGCGCCCGGGACCACCGCGGGACAGACGCCGCATCCGGAACCGCGCAGAAGCGGGATTCATCGCGCCCGGGACCCTCTCGCGACGGGCGTGATAGGCTGACAACACCTTCGGGCGGTGAACCGTCGGCGCCCAGGAACCAGAGACAGGACAGGCCTCGATGCCCACGCCGGAGACAGGAAACGAGCGGCGCGCCCTGCGGATCAGACGGGTTCCAAGCCTGTTTGTCGCGCACGGATCGCCGCTGGCCGTGGTCGACAAAGACTACGCGGCGACGCTCCGCGCGTTCGGCGCGCGCCAGAAGAACCTCCGCGCCATCATTGTCGTGTCGGCCCATTGGCAGACCACCGAGACGATTCGCGTCTCGAGCAGCCCCACTCCACACCTGATCTACGATTTCTCCGGTTTTCCCAGCTGGCTCTACAACTACGCGTACCAGGTCCCCGGCGATCGGAGCCTCGCCCAAACCGTCGCGTTCCGGCTGCAACAGGCCGGCGTGGAAGCCAGGCTCGATCCCGAACGCGGATTCGACCACGGCGTGTGGGTGCCGCTCAGTGTGGCCTTTCCCGCCCTCAAGGTTCCCGTCGTCCAGGTGTCGCTGCCGCTTCCTTCGAGGCCTGACACGCTGGCGGCCATGGGCAAAGCCCTGGCGCCGTTCCGAACCGAAAACGTGCTGCTGGTTGGAAGCGGGGGCCTGGTCCACAACCTGGCGAGGCTGGCGGCCGACCAGTCCGATTCGTTCACCGAGCCCTGGGCGACGGCCTTCGATTCGTGGGCGCGGGAGCAGGCGGGCAAGATGGATGCGGCCGCGCTGGCAGACTATCAGCGCCTGGCACCGGATGCGGCCACCGCGGTCCCAACCTCCGAGCACTACGACCCGTTGTTGTTCGTGATGGGCTCGGCGCTACCCGGCGATTCCGTGATGGACGTCTACGACGGCTTTCGTTACGGGTCGCTTTCGATGCGGTCGTTTGCGCTGGTAGGTCGGCGGCGCGAAGACAGGGGCTACTGAGTCGGTCGCGGCAGGCGGCGAGCCTTCGAGGCAGGTTTCAGCGCCGTACAAAACAGTAGCCCGTCGCTTGTTCCCCGAGGATCCTGGCCCCCATCATTCACCCCTGAGCCCAAGCGGCGGGCTGCTGTCTTGTAATAAAGCAATCGCAATGCCAACCGCTGGAAATGCGATTCCCTAGACATTCCGCTGAATTTGTTAACGCCGTCGTTTTGATTCGGCTCGATCGTTTGCGGATTTCCGGCGGCCCGCCGAAAGACCGTCGCGGTGGGGCTTCGAGGCCCCCGGGGGAAAGCGGCCTCGCATCGTGGAATCAGCCTCGGACAGCCTCGGCAATCAACTGTGCCATCCGCGATCCGGACATACCAGAGCCGCCAGATGGTGCGACCAGATCGGCCGTCCTGGCGCCAGCCAGCAGCACCGCGCCCACCGCCTGATCCACCGCATCGGCCTCTGTCACCAGCTTGAAACTGTGGCGAAGCATCATGCCCACCGACAGAATCGCGCCGATCGGATTCGCGATGTCCTTGCCCGCCAGCGTCGGCGCCGACCCATGGACCGGTTCGTACAGCCCGGCCCGCTCGCCAATCGAGGCCGACGGCAGCAGCCCCAGCGATCCGACGATGGCCCCGGCTTCGTCCGACAGGATGTCGCCGAACAGGTTTTCGGTGAGCACGACGTCGAATCTCGGGGGATCGAGCGCCAGCGCCATGGCGCAGGCATCCACGTACATGTGTTCCAGCCGGACGCCCGGATAGCGTGCCGCGACGCCGGTCGTCACGCTGCGCCACAACTGCGAGGTTTCGAGCACGTTGGCCTTGTCGACCGACGTCACCAGGTTGCGGCGCCCGAGCGCCATGCGGAAGGCCACGTCGGCCACGCGGGTGATTTCGTCTCGCGAGTACCGGAGCGTGTTGAGCGCGGCGCTCCCGTCGGATTCGATATGCCGGGGCTCGCCAAAGTAGAGGCCGCCGGTCAGTTCGCGGACAAACAGCATGTCGGTGCCGGCCACACGCGACGCTTTGAGCGGGCCGGCATCCTCGAGGCTCGGCCACGTGCGGGCCGGACGAAGATTCGCGTAGACGCCCAGGGTCTTTCGCAGGGCGAGCAACCCCTGCTCTGGCCGGAGGTGCCGCTCGATGTTGTCGAAATCGGGATCGCCCACCGCGCCGAGCAGGACCGCATCGGCCGCCAGGCAGGCGTTGAGCGTTTCGGCCGGCAGCGGCACGCCGGAGGTCCGCAGGCCGGCGCCGCCAATCGGGCAGGTGGTGGTCTGACACCGGTGCCCGAAGCGCGCCGCGACAGCGTCGAGCACCGACACGGCGGCCGCGGTCACTTCGGGACCGATGCCGTCGCCCGGCAGCAGCACGATCTTGAACGTCATGCTCACACGTTACCAGCCACGCGCCGCGCGCCTCATACGAACTGCCCGTAGCCCCACTCGCCGACCACCGCCGGGGATTCCTTCGCCGAACCCGTCGCGTCGGCGTGGACCCGGGCCGCGTCAGGCACCGGCGTCGAGGCGCCAGCCGCCTCGCCGGATCGCACCTGATCGACGATGGTGCGCAGTTCGGCGTCGGTGACGCTCTTGTGGGCGTCGGCCAGTGCGATCATCCGGCGGTACACCTGATCGATCTCGAATCGCGACAAGGTGAACCCCATCTGCTCGCACCGCTTCTGCACCGCGTGGCGGCCGGAGTGCTTGCCGAGCACCAGCGTGGTGGCGGTGACGCCGACGTCTTCGGGGCGCATGATTTCGTAGGTGCGGCGATCCTTGAGGATGCCGTCCTGGTGGATTCCCGCCTCGTGCGCGAAGGCATTGCGGCCCACGATGGCCTTGTTCGACTGCACGGCCTGCCCGGTGATCTCGGTCAGCATCTGGCTGGCGGCGTAGATCGCACGGGTGTTGATCGCGGTGGGATACGGATAGCGGTCGGGCCGCACGCGCATCGCCATCACGACCTCCTCGAGCGACGCGTTCCCCGCGCGTTCGCCGATGCCGTTGACGGTGCATTCGATCTGGCGCACCCCGGCGCGCACGGCGGCCAGCGAGTTGGCGGCCGCCAGGCCGAGGTCGTTGTGACAGTGGGTGCTGAAGACGGCGAGGTCGGCATTGGGCACGCGGCCGATGATGGCGGTAAAGAAATCCGCGATCTCGTCGGGCGTCGAGTAGCCGACCGTATCGGGCAGGTTGATGGTGCTGGCGCCGGCGGCAATCACCGACTCGACCACGCGGCACAGAAAGTCGGGGTCGCTGCGCGTCGCATCTTCGGCCGAAAACTGCACGTCGTCGGTATACCGGCGGGCCAGCTTGACGGCGTTGACGGCGGCGTCGAGGCACTGCTCGCGCGTCATGTTCAGCTTCTTGCTGAGGTGCAAATCCGAGGTGGCGATAAACGTGTGAATGCGCGAACGGGCGGCGGGCCGGAGCGCCCAGGCGGCCCGCTCGATGTCGCCGGCGCAGGCGCGGGCCAGGCCCGCGATGATGGGCCGACGAATCGACGTCGAGACGGCCTTGACCGCTTCGGCGTCGGCCTCGGATGCGATGGGGAACCCGGCCTCGATCACGTCCACCGCGAGGGCGTCGAGCTGGCGCGCCAGCCGCAGCTTTTCGTGGATCCGCATCGAAAATCCCGGTGCCTGCTCACCGTCGCGCAACGTCGTGTCGAAAATGGTCAAGGGCCGATCAGCCATGGGAGCCTCCTGTTCTCTAGTTGTAGCGGATCTCATGGCGAACACTCAAACGCATAATTCTTACGTTTTCATAACATGATGTAATATTGAGGCGATCGGAACCGCACGGCGCGGTTTCGCAGGAGCCGCCATGAACTTGAATGAACTCCAGGTGTTTCTCGCAATCGCCTCCGAACGCAGCTTTTCGAAGGCCGCCGGCCGGCTGCACCGCACCCAGCCCGCCGTCAGCCAGTCGCTCAAGCGGCTGGAGGACGAACTGGGCGAGCGCCTGATCGATCGCACCTCGAAGGACGGCCGGCTCACCGAGGCCGGCCACGTCCTGCAGGACTACGCCGAGCGCCTGATGCGACTGGCCGACGAGGCCGGCGGCGCGGTGCGCGAATTGCGGGACGTCAAGCGCGGACGGGTGCTGATTGGCGCCAACGAGGGCACCGTGCACAGCCTGCTGCCGCTGGTCGCCCGCTTCCGCGAGCGCTTCCCCACCGTGCAGGTCGAAGTGCGCCGCATCCACGCCCGCCAGATCGGCACCGAGGTCGCGCAGCGCACCCTGGATTTCGGCCTCGTCACCTTTCACCCCTCCGACCCGACGTTGGCCGGCCTGGTGATCGACGTGGACGACCTGGCGCTGATGGTGCCGCCCGGGCATCCGCTGGCGCGCCGGCGCGTGGTGCACATGGCCGAGGTGGGCCGCCAGCCCGTCGTCGCGCACAACGACCCGTCGCCGGCCCGCGACCGCGTGCTCAAGATGTACGAGCAGCGCGGCGAACCGCTCAACATCCTGCTGTCGCTGCCGAGCCTGGATGCCATCAAGCGCGCGGTCGAAATGGGATTGGGGGTGGCGGTGCTGCCGCGCCGCTGCGCCGTCGCGGAACTGGCGCGCGGAGAACTGGTGGCGGTGCGCGTCCCGGAACTCAAGCTGCGGCGCAGCTTGCGGCTGGTCTATCGCCGGTCCGGCGACCACTCCCACGCCGCGCAGGCGTTTCTGGCGGTCGCCACCGAGATGGCGCACTGAACCCGGCCGGGGCCTGCCGGCCTGATCGCATCCGGGTTCAGAAGCCCCGGATGTACGGTAATCGGGCGGCGGTGGCGCGGACCACGTCGAAATCGGCGGTCAGCATGGCGGTCGCATCCCACGTGCCGGCCGTCAACGCCTCCCGCACCGACGCGGGCATCGTCACGCTCCAGACGTGTGTGCCAGCCCGCACCTGCATGGCCGGCAGATCGATGGTGACCACCGTCCCGGGCACCTGCTCGACCAGGCGCGCCAGGTCGGCTGCCGCCTCGGGCGAGGTCGACACGCACGCCACGCCGAGCGCGGTCGCATTGCTGAAGAAGATTTCGGCAAACGACACGCCCACCACGGCACGGATGCCCCAGCGGGCCATCCCCTGCGGCGCATGTTCCCGCGACGATCCGCACCCGAAGTTGCGGCCCGTCACCAGCACCGTGGCCCCGCGATACCGCTCGTCGTCGAACGGATGCACCGCGCCCGCGGCGCGGGCCGCCAGGCGGTCGTCCTCGAACACGTGCCGCTCGAGCCCGTCAAAACTGACGGCCTTGAGAAAGCGCGCCGGCATGATCCGATCGGTGTCGATATCGTCGCCCGTCATCGGCAGCGCACGGCCCGTGATGAGGGTGACTCGGGGATCCGACGTCGCGCTCATTCTCCCTCCTCGATCGGCAACATCGACCGCACGTCAACGATTTCGCCGGCCACCGCCGCGGCCGCCACCATCGCGGGACTCATCAACACGGTCCGCCCGGTGGGGCTGCCCTGCCGGCCCTTGAAATTGCGGTTCGACGACGAGGCGCACAGTTCGCGGCCGTGCAGCCGATCCGGGTTCATGGCCAGACACAGCGAACAGCCGGCCTCGCGCCACTCGAATCCGGCGGCGCGAAACACGTCGTGCAGGCCCTCGGCTTCGGCCGCCGCAGCCACGCGCTTGGATCCCGGCACCGCCAGCGCCCGCACGTGCTTGGCGATCCGGCGTCCCTTGACGACGGCGGCAGCCGCGCGCAGATCCGACAGGCGCCCGTTGGTGCACGATCCGATAAACGCCACGTCCACCCTGGTTCCCGCGATCGGACGGCCGGCCTCCAGGCCCATGTACGCCAACGCGTCCTCGACCGCCTGCCGGTCGTTGGGCGCGGCCGCGTCGGGCGCAGGCACGCACTCCCCCACCGTGACCGACTGGCCGGGGTTGGTGCCCCAGGTGACCATCGGCGCGATCGAGGCCCCGTCGAACACCACGCGGTCGTCGTAGACGGCATCGGCATCCGACGCGATCGAGCGCCACCACGCGCACGCCCGGTCGAACGCGCTGCCCGCCGGCGCGAATCTCCGGCCGCGCAGATACTCGAACGTCGTCGCGTCGGGATTGACGTAGCCGACCCGCGCGCCCCCTTCGATCGACATGTTGCACAGCGTCATGCGCGCCTCCATGTCCATCCGATCCACCGCCGCGCCGCCGTACTCGTAGGCGAAGCCCACGCCGCCGTTGACGCCGAGGCGCCCGATGATCGCGAGCACGACGTCCTTGGCGTACACGCCCCTGGCGAT
>Ga0194060_10000787_pt1 | contig 23118 bp, 19 predicted proteins | sample SepL225m_MetaG_FD_163427 | JGI IMG/M metagenome (GOLD analysis project Ga0194060, IMG submission 163427) | Anoxic zone freshwater microbial communities from boreal shield lake in IISD Experimental Lakes Area, Ontario, Canada - Sep2016-L222-5m | ecosystem: Environmental > Aquatic > Freshwater >... | reverse complement strand
ATACCCACTCATTGGCAAGATATACATGCAAACGCTCGGCACCACCGCCACAAAGAGAAGGAAGAATAATCGCAATCTTCACCATTCTCTCTCAAACAAAAACCACACCCTCGCCGAACTCGACATCAAATTTTATTATAATAAGTTAAACCGCCAAACCAGAAATAGTCGACTTTGATTTCCGTAAAAAAGAGCGAAGAACTCTCAAAAACTGCATAGACCTAAAAAAAACAGCATCAGGCAAAAACAAATAAAAAATCATAATCATACCCCTGAGGCAAAAAACAGAAACAGGCCTGCATGAAATCGCTTTTAAAAAAGCTGATCTTGCCATTTTTTTATTACCTGTTTCCGCAAAATCACGAGCAAATATCAAGTAAACCCTTGACATTCTTAAAAACGCCTCAGAGCCAGCTCGTGAAATGGTGGAGTGATTCGAAAAAAACTTATCATTATATGCACAATTACGAGCATAGACACTTTCAATATTTTTAGCATCATTTGAGTCATGATCGCGCATCACAACCAAATGCTCATCAACATAATCGAAATCAACAAACTGACTCATTGCGAAATAATCAAACTCGGAACCACTCCATTGATGATCTGTTCCAATGATATTATAGCAATATTTTTTCACCAACGGCGATACCGGTATAACCAAATCTCCTTTTTTGAGATAATAAGGAAACACATATCCCCGCTCCGAACCCATATCCCACTTTACCAAGTTGCCGGTCGTTTCAAAGTACCGATATCCATGGCAGTATACAACACCTACAGAGGATGGTGCACATATAAAACAGTCAATCTGTTTTTCAATTTTTTCAGGAAGGAACCAATCATCCGAATATAAGACCGATATATACTCGCCCTTAGCCTTTTTTAATGCAAGACTAACCACGCCATCGGCAACACCAGGCGGAATATTGACTGCATGCCTGATCAGTTGAAAATTCTGTAAGTCAAGATATTTTTTTATTTCATCATAAGAGCTATCTGTTGATCCATTATCAATAACAATTAATTCTATATTTTTATAGGTCTGACTTATAACACTTTCAATACATTGAGAGATGTATTTTGCGTGGTTATAGCAAGGTATAATAACGGTAACCAGTGGGTTATAGCTCATAACTGAGTAAAAAAAAGCATTCCAACGAAGCAGTTCTCAATTTGCTTGCGTCAATGAGAGAGGTGACCGATTTTTTAAAATGCCCATACTGCGTCTATACGCTATACGCATAAGAGCATTTATCCTTGCCTTCAGAGTCCATCCCAAGATGGACATCATTGAATCTTTGTCCAAAAGATTATCAGCACCGATCTCATTTTTTGCCCAATCGAGCATTTGAACAGCTCTCTTAGGATGATCAACAAAAAGCCAAGGAAATTGTTTGTTTAACTTTTGCGTGTTATTAATATCATTTAAACATCTTTCAACAAATTCAGGAATACTTCGTTGCTGTTTATCAAAAGCAGATTCAGGTAAAAAAGAATACCAGTTTTTCAACACCGAAACCCGACAACCAGAAAAAGCTGCATACAAAATATGAGAGCCCATTGTAGTTGTGGCAACATAATCATAAGAATCAAAAATCGAACGCATTCTTGGTAATGAATTTGCGTCTTCTGCTTTTGCACCTACAACTACACTGAAATTTCTTGTTGTTAAATCACGACACAGGATTTTATCGTTTGCATCATCAGCATGAAGACAAAAGCAAACCTCAGAAAACTCATTTTTTATACGTTCAAGAAAATCAAGAAACTGCACATCTATTCCAGAATAACCACAATGGTTCATTGAGTGTGGAGGCATAACAAGAAGCGACTCTGGTTTTCTTTTAATACCTGATTGATTGATATAGGCAAAAGGGAGACCGCCAGCAAGAACATTTTTAAACCCTGACCGTATCATCACTTCTTTTTGAACTGCAGTAGCAACAACAACAGGCATATCCCTTGGTGTAAAATAATATCCCAAATCTTCTAATTTCATGTCTTTACGCCATATCCAGCCATGCATAAAGCCGGAAAATGATTGAGGAGTCTTTTTAATCCCGTATTTACCCGCAAGAACATGCGAAAAACCAAACCGGTCGACTTCGTTTCTAAGTGGAATTAATTTAACCTGCGGAAGTTCTATCACCATATTGTAGAAAATTTTTATCCAAAATGCTTGTCGCTGAAACCAGGAAGTTGCATGGCAACCCACCAAGGACTCGGGGCCCTTTTTGTGCACTACCGGTTAGCTGCGTTGACTGAATTGGGTCGTATTGTAAATTTGCGTTACAATGCAACAGCTTTTCAAGCCCTTGCACTGTTTGTGATCAACTGATTGGCCGTGCGCCAAGCTACGGCAGAAGAGACGCCCAACCAGAGCTTATATGGAGCTGTATGGGCCAGAATCGGGTGCACGGAGTGCTGCCAGGCTGGTCAGTGGAAAACTGCCTCCAGCGTTGGCGCATTCAGAAGCGCCTCTCCCCACAATTCCAACTGTTGTTCAGACGCGCTTGTTAGCTGATCTGTTGCCCATGAAGGCAAAACACCAAAGCGGCGCTCCAGTTGCCTTTTCAGCAATCTTGATGCACCCTCTACCCTGCCCTCCAGTCGGCCTTCTACCCGGCCTTCTACCCGACCTTCCACCCGGCCTTTGGCTATGCCTATTCTTTCTACGCTGGTGATATATTGCACTTTTTTACTCTCCTCTATTGTTTCAAGTTCTTGCCAGACCTGACTGTTTAACCACTCTGGCAGTTGCATTAGCCAATCCACAACACTAAACAAATCGATGACACGTTGTTTATCCCATTGCCTTTGATACAGGAGTCGAACCAAACGCAGTTTTGCTTTATAGCGTTCCTGATGTTTGTTTCGAGTTTGCTGTGTCAGGATATGGGCTACCGTAATCAATCCAAAAGCATTATCCGACGCCAGCAGTTCATCAACCCTGCCAGCATAATCGGTCAATTTGGCAACAGGAAACTCCAAGGTATGGCGGCACCCAAGCACCGTAAAGCCATAAGAGGCAGGTTTCCAATGCTTGTGTGCATCGGCCAGCACAGCCAAACTCGCTACAGGCCTATCGTACCGGTCGAAAAGCCGATTGTTGTAAACAAACATCCGTTTGGCAAATTCAGTCTGCTTTGTGCCTTGCACTTCAATGTGGATGTAGATCCAGCTTTCGCCACCATTCAGCACATTCACCCTGACAAGCCGGTCGACAAAGCGCGTTCCCAATGCAGCATCCTGCACGACAGCACGCAGCTCCTGGTCGAGAAAAACATGCTCTTTTGACCAATCAATTTCGGCAGAAGCCTCAGGGAAATAAAAGGCCATAAACTCGGGAAAATAGCGCTCAATGACCTCCTTCCACGGGCTGTCGTATTGATCGCTTGAGGTATCTCTATTTGGCATGTTATTCAGATAAAATCAATTTCGGCACACCAAAGAACATGAAATGAGTTCGTTTTGTAAATTTGCGTTACCACGCGTTTTGCAGTTGCAACCGCTCCACATTTAACTTGCTGTTGGACGCCGCTGTCTGATAGAATCCGGCACTTTCACCGGGCCAATTTGGCACCACACCCATGGCATTGGTAAGTGAGGGCGCATCGGCGTGTTCATCTGACTCAACACATCATATCCCAAGTCAATGCAGTCCCCTTCATTACATCATATTTCAATAACTTCCCCAACATAACATCCAAATACTTGGGCGGTAACCCCAAGCCTGGTCGAATTGCGCGAACATTGTCTTTAGTCAGTACATCGCCAGCCTTCATGTCCTGAACGATATAGAGCGAACGGCGATATTGGAGTGATTTTTTCTCTGCATCGGTCGGGCCATAGCTTACTTGCCCCAATGCTTGCCATGCACGTTCAGTTTCTGCTACCAGTTGCGCCATCTCGATGGGTTCCATGGAGAACGCACTGTCAACACCGCCATCAGCACGATTGAGGGTGAAGTGTTTCTCAATCACGGTTGCGCCCAATGCGACGCTGGCGACCGATACGCCCAAGCCCATGGTGTGATCAGACAAGCCGACTTCGCAACCGAACAGTTCTCGCAAATGCGGGATTGTCAAAATGTTGGTATTTGCAGCAGTAGCCGGATAGGTGCTGGTGCATTTGAGCAGAATCAATTCTTTGCAACCAGCGCTGCGAGCAGCTTGAACGGTTTCATCCAACTCTGCAACTGTCGCCATACCTGTTGAGATAATCAATGGCTTGCCCGTGGCAGCAACCCGGCGAATCAGCGGCAAATCAGTATTTTCAAAGGAAGCTATCTTATAGCATGGGACATCAAGACTTTCGAGAAAGTCAACTGCGGTATCATCGAATGGTGTACTGAAAGCAATCATACCCAAATCACGCGCTCTGTCAAAGATTGGTTTGTGCCACTCCCAAGGTGTGTAGGCTTCACCATACAGTTTGTAGAGAGAGGTGCCCGCCCACAGGCTGCTTGAATCACTAATGTGAAACTCGCGCTCATCCAGATCAATCGTCATCGTATCGGGCGTGTAGGTCTGGATTTTTAAAGCATGCGCACCAGAGCTAGCTGCCGCTTCAACAATTTCTAGGGCACGTTCAAGCGATTGATTATGGTTTCCGGACATTTCAGCGATTACGAATGGAGGGAAATCTCTCCCAATAAACCGATCCGCAATTTTTAACCCTTTAAACTTGCTCATAGACAATCTTTGAATACGCTATCTGCTCAACATGATAATCTGCCCCTGAAAACAAATGATGTGAACGTGCGTTATCTCCTAACGCGTCAGCATTAATTTTTCGTATTTCAGGTCGGAATTCCACAATCCAATCCTCTGCACTTTGTAACAATTCCTGCCCTATTCCTGGCATACTGATAACAGGAACAACATAAATTGATATTTCTGCCTCATTGCCATTGATATCGAATCGCACAACCCCCACAGGTTTGTCATGAAACTCTCCAATAAGCAGCACTCTGTCAGAAGATAACAAAACCGCTGAATACCACTTCTGATGATCTGGAAATCTGATCTCCTCAGAATTACGCGATACGGCCCTTATTGATGGGTGATTTCGCCAATTGAACAGCTTTTCGGAATCATCCAGAGTCGCCGGTCGCATCCTGATCCCAGTACAACCCATTTTGCTTATGACTCGCAAAACACCCCTGCCATCAACTGCACTCAGTGCACGATTTGAAATTAATTTTCGCAGGTTTTTATTTTCCAAAAGTGAACATAAATGATGCCTGAGGCGGCCATTAAAATCTTCACCTGTTTCCGGAACGTACAACAACCCCTCAACAGCAGCATCGTTAATCTGCCTGAACTGATTATCTGCTGTACTGAATGCAAGGGTGGGAAGCCCTAAACAGCAACGTTCCCAAGTCGCCGAGCCACCTGCCCCTATCGCCAGATCGGCTGTCGCCATCAACTCAGCTATCCGGCTGGTCTGAACATAACAAGTAAATCCATACTCTCGGCATGAAGCCACTATCTGCTCACGAAATGGATGCTGCATACCGATCACTACATCAACAAACAGCCCATCCCGCTTCGTATCCGCCAAAACGTCAATAGCCCGTCCACTGTAGTTCCCGGCATCGACTCCGCCAAAAAAAACAAGAATTCGGCTTACCGTACCTTTACACGGCTTTATCTGTTCACGCAATAAACGAAACTCATCCCGGAGCATTGCATAGCGAGGCCCAAGCAACAATCGGCAGTAGGCTGGCACTTTGTCACTGTAACGACCACCCATGTCGGTATAGAAATTCTGATCCAGCAGGATATCGCAGTCATGCTGACGATCTGCAATATCGTCAATAACCAAAATACGTTGTGCGGTTTGTCGAAGGGTCGACTCCCAACGGGCATCCAGTGCATAGTGGTCAACAACCAGCCACTCCCAAGTTCTATCCGAGAGGTGTTGAAAAGCCTCTGCAGCGTCAATTCGCTGAGTAGTTCCGAGCCAATGAGAATGAGCCAAGTCATCAATCTTTTCATTTGCAGGGCTCTCAAGCATCAGGAACTCATACCCCTTGTCCCGCAGCATATCCTGCAAATACTCAGGTAAATGACGGCTGATAAAGCGTATTTGTGCTCCTCGCTGACTCAAGGCATCAGCTAAGGTAAGGCATCGCATAAAATGACCGGTACCGATTTGCTGCGAGGCATCGACTCGAATGGCAATGTTCATCAATCGTGCCTTAATTCAACCGTTTAAAACCGCCATGACATACCGGCCCTTTCAACAGGCTCATAACATCCCGTCCTTCCTCGCACTCTTTGATCAATCCAAATATCGGATCCAGCGCTTCAAAAAAACCTGTTACAACATCAGCACTATGTTCTGTGCAAACATAGACGCTATTTCCAGCCAAATAGCCTTTAGCCAACATTTCCTGGGTAATAAGAGTTTTATAGGCGAGTACATCGGGGCTTTGAAAAGAAAACCCTGTAAGAGCTGGCAATCCCCAGTGCTCAATTTTCAGGCTGTACTTGTCTGCAAGTTTTTGCCATCCTTGACGAATGTTTAAACCGGTAATCGTGATATTTTCCCACGACTTCACTCGCTCCATTACCTCCAGAGTCTTGAGGGCAGCCGTCGGTCCGATGCGCTCAGTCCAGAAAGTACTGCTGATAAAGGTCGTTTGTGCTGCTTCCATAATTTCTCGCTTGCCGATCGTTGCGGTTATTGCGTAACCGTTACCAAGAGCTTTACCAAACATGGCCATATCAGGCTCAACTCCATATTTTTTATGCAAACCACCAAAGGTTTCACGAAATCCAGAAGTGCATTCGTCGAAAATCAGCACAATACCTCGGTCAGTCGCAAGCTGGCGCACCTTCTGCAGAAAATTATCCTCAGGCCCGGCATTGCGAACCACTTCCATCTTGATCACACCTATATCGTGAATGTTAACCAGCGTTTCAAGCTCTGCAAAGTTATTGTAGTTGAAAGGGAAAACCGTGCCACGCAGATTCCTCGGAACCCCGTTAGGCTCAAGGCCTGGCAGCAAGTGGCCATCAAGACTTTTGTCGTCACCGAGATTAGCAGAGAGATACCAATCGTGCCAGCCGTGATATCCGCAAATTGCCACTTTATCCTTGCCCGAAGCTGCACGGGCAATACGAATTGCAATGGCGTTGGCCTCACCACCTGAGCGGGCAAGACGCGCCATATCAGCCCAAGGATGAAGTTCAATCAATTTTTCAGCCAGATAAACTTCCTCTGGGCAGTTGAAGGTTGACATATTACCAGCATCAATGGTCGAACGCACTGCATCATCCACTTCTGGATGGCCATAGCCAAGAATGTTGGTACCGATCCCCATGATGGACATGTCGATATATTCTTTACCGTCCATATCCCACACCTTGCAACCTTTCGCTTTGCTGAAATATGCTGGCCACTGTTCAGGAAGAAACATTTCTGCACGCTTGGAAAGCAGCATGTTGCCACCGGGAATAACCTGCTTGGCTCGTTTCCAGAGTTTTTGACCGGTACCCATGGTAGCTCCTTCGTTACGAATGATGTTCTGATTGACGCTAAACAATTCCGGCTGTTGTTGTTGCAAATCGAGCACGTCCTGCCAAGTAAAATCAGTATTTGGATGAAAGTGCTGGAATACTTTTTCGATCACTTCGAAATCAGCCGGTTCATCCACTGTCCAGCGTAAAGCGGAGAGATCCTTACTATGCTGCATCGATCCTGTCTTGAATCGCCCCGGTTCGCGCAAGTATGGAGTAACATGCTCACGGTCAAAAGGCTTATTGGTTTCTTGTGCCGCTTGCTCCAGCGCATCAAAGGTAAAAATCTCAATATCAAGACCATCGGGATAGGTCGGCGGATTTGTATTGGTTAAATAGTCAACATCAGAGCCTTTAAACTGACGAATGCACTCATCAACCAGCTCAGCATCGACAAGTGGACAGTCGCCGGTAATACGGACAACAACATCGGCGTGATGTTTTTTTGCAGCCTGTACATATCGATCAAGGACATCGTTTTCACTGCCTTGTTCACAAGCGTAGCCAAGTTTGCGGACATGTTCGACCAGAGAAAGGTTACGTGCATCCATTGATGTGGCAACGATAATTTGATCAATCTCTTTGGATTTGGAAAGACGCGAAAGCAAAAGTTCAATCATCGGAATACCACCAATAGGTTTCATCACCTTGTCAGGGAGGCGAGTGGAACCCATGCGGGCTTGGACAAGAGCAACAACTTTCATAAAGAGGACCAACAGGACGGGTTAATAAGATTTTCTGCGTCACAAGCAAGATCAGGAAAGGTATCCGGGAGGAAACTGTTTGCTGCATCAATAATTTGCTGGAGCTGCTGAACACTCTCGGCACCTACCACAACACGGTCAATCTCGGGATAGGCAAGTGGAAATGCCAGGCAGGCCTGAAGAGCCGAAACATTGTGTTCAGAAAGCCATTTATGCCATTGTTCCCACAAATTATTCCATGGCAAAAACTTGGATGGTATAGCTTCTTTTTGCATTAACAGTAATCCCTGCAAAAAAGCCGACCGGGTATGAATTTCAACTCCTCCATCTTTCAAACGATGCAGCCATCCGGTTGTCTGGAGACGACGATCCACAAGATTGAAGGGAGCTTGCACGATATCAACAGGGAAAATTTTCGTAAGTGCATCCAATTCAGACGTTGCGTAGATGGATACCCCGATTTTTTGCACTTGTCCACTCTCTTTCAAACTTTGCAATGCCTGATAAAGCTTTGCTCCGTTCGATCCAATCAACTGATCCGGGCAGTGCAGCATCAAGCCATAGAGTGTTCTCTCTCCAAGCCGGGCAAGTGATCCTGAAAGCTGTGCCTTAACCCAACCTCCGATATCTGGGCACATCTCTGGCAATGAAGGTAATTTGGTGACAAGCTTAAATCCTTTGGTACCAACTTCACCCAAACAGGTTTCGCTTTCACCATAAGCTATGGCGGTATCAAGCGTATCAATTCCGTTGGTTAAGGCCAAATCCAACATCGCTTTTGCTTCCGACCGAGCAACCTGCCCTGTCTGATTGGCGATGCCGTAGGGTAGCCCAAACTGAACGGTACCGAGGGCAAGCCTCATTGTTTTTTTTCATACGGATTATTCACAAAAATGATCTATCGAGCGTAACTTACTTATTTTAATCGCATTATCTTTAAGAACACATAGTATAATCCGGGAAGCATGTGTATCTGATTCAGCAACCTTGATCAAAGGCCATAACTCTTCAGGTAAAAGTGTATACAATTCAAATGTTTTTAATAAACCTTCTACCTCTGCAGGTACCATCGCTGACATAGCAAACTGTGCCGCTTTTGATACTGAAATAACAGTACCATCGTCTTCCAAACAACTTACTTGGTATTTATTGCTAAGCTCTGTGCCAGGATAAGGATAAACGATATAAACATTAACCGCATCTATCCCGCATTTTTTATTCAGCGCTATTGTCTTGAAAATATCTTCACGTGTTTCAGTTGGTATCCCAAGCATATTGAATGTTGAAACCCTAATACCAGCATTCCTCAACAATTCTATGGCGTTTTCTATTTGCCCGTTCGTCATTTTACGGTTCAATACATTTTTACGCAACATTTCGCTACCCGATTCAATACCAACTGTGGCTGCTACACAGCCCATTGTTTTTAATTGATTGACTTTTTTTGCAGTTGTTGTTTCAGGTCTAATAGAACAACCGAATTGAATGTTGAGTGGTTGCAAACCTGTAGCCAGCTCTTCAAGCTGCTCATCAGTAAAAAAAGTGATTGAATCATCAGCAAACTTGAACCATGTTGCGCCATAGTGTTCCTTCAGATGAGCAATATGCTTTATGGTCGTTTTTGGAGATTGGCAACGAAAATATCGACCACACTCTTTCAGCTTGTTTCGCAGAGACGCATTCACACAATAAGTGCACCTGCATGGGCAACCTCGCGACATAACAAAAAAGCTTCCCTTATAAACATGACCTAAAAATGGACGAAACAAATGGCGCTGATCAAACAATGACCAGTCAGGAACCGGCAGATCATCCATATCAATAAACGCTCTTGACTCATTGATATGAATAATCTGATCTTTTTTATACCCCAAATTTTTAACCTTTGAAATATCCTTGCCGCTTTCAAGACAATCACATAATTCAATCAAAAACTCTTCTCCCTCACCAACACAGATATAGTCAACTATATCATACGAAAGAGTATGTTCAGGACAAATTGTCGGGTGCACTCCACCAAAAACAACTTTACAAGCTGGAGGGATCTTATTTAAAAGGTTGATAACCTTATCAAAAAGTCCTGTCATCACCGATACAGCTATAAGTTCAGGCTCAAATTCCGCAATTTTTTCGCTAAAAGCTTTTTCCAATGATATAACTGGATCCTTTGCAACAAGATCTTCAAGGGTATACTCTGTAGGTAAATAGACCCCTTGATTGGCATTTTTTTGTAAATATTCGGCATCATCTTCGGTTTTAACAAAGGTAAAATCAAAGATGTCAACACTATGACCCGCATTTTTTAATACGGCAGACAGTTGAGCAATTCCTGTAGGAATACCAATACTTAAATACTCATTTGGATGTATGAATAGAACTTTCATGTGTTACTTCATACTTTTATTTAAACAAAAACTTTTTTCAGTATTATGATCGCGTACAACCTTATGCGTTATCCGATAGTGCGGAAAACAGTGGGAAGAGAACCCCTGCTTGAACTCTCCAATCGATATCTCCTTGTCAGTGGGTTTTGGATTATCGGAAGCATAGGGTCTCACACCTATTCTATACCAGTTTATATTGCGTTTTTTCAGCTCTTCAATGGCTCTGTATTGAACAACATGCCCCAGCGGTTTATCAAAAAGGGTTCGATCATATGCCGCAACAGCATAAACACCCTCATCGTCAGTAAAGTTAAAAAGCCCTCCACCTACCATTTCACCGGCACTGTTTCTTAACCAGACCAGAAAAGCCCGCCCGCATACTATATCCTGATATTGCATCATCCATGTCTCATCAGATCGTGTTACCCGTCCTGAGACTGTACAGTGCAGATTCTGAAACTCCTCCCATATGCTCTCATCATTCCGGCCATCCAGAACACCGACCGTCCATAACTTTGAGCCGGAAACGATCAATGATTTATAGCTTTTCCTGAAATTTCTTTTTATCTCTGCGATATCCAGGCCAAGATCAAGATAGAGCTCATGAACCAAGTGACAGAGCGAGTCTCTGGTCATGGACTGAACATGCCATTCGCTCATTCCGATTGAGTTGGAAAATGATTCACCGCTCTCCCATTCGCTTATCTTATGAGCAGTTGCAACCGTATCAGCCAGTTCAAGACACACTTTAATAATCCGCTTGCGGGATACTATCGGACACTCCGCGACAAAAACCGGAGCCATAACGGGAAGACCCTGTGATGTGATTTTTGCCGCATTTTCTTTTATGGAGATACTCAGAGGCCACAGGGCAACCGGTCTGTTATCCCAATAGATAACTGACGACAAATCCTGCCAGCTCCCCCCATGACCCTCCTGGTAGGCCAACTGGTAATCAAGGCTGGTATTCGAATAGGCAAAAGGTTTATACGGCAAGCGATTGAATGTCTCTTCCCATAACGTTTTGGCATCGACACGACTTTTGACTGAAAGTCCCGATGATCCGGGCAAGTGACGTAACAACTCAGCTATCACAACGTTCCTGACCATTTAATGCGTTTTTGAGTGCAGTCACTACATATTCCTGCTGCAGCTCACCAAGTCCCGGATAGAGAGGCAGACTGAGAGCTTCTGAATAATATTGTTCCGCTTCAGCACAGTAGCCCGCCGTAAATCCCATCTGCTCATAATACGGCTGGCGATAAACAGGTATATAGTGCAGATTGACGAGTACCCCCGCTGCCCGAACCAGAGCATAGACCTCTCTGTGGGTCTTGCTGATTTCATCAAGTTTCAGGCGAATAACATAAAGATGGTAGCTGGAATAACCATCAGGATGCTGCCAGGGCTGAACCACCGGCAGCCCGCTTAACATGCAATCATAACGCCCGACCAAAGCGTGACGGGCGGCAACAAACTCATCAAGCCGCTGCATTTGACTCAGGCCCAGTGCTGCCTGTATATCGGTCATTCGATAGTTAAAGCCGAGTTCTATTTGCTGGTAGTTCCAGAGTTCAAGCGGTGGTCTTGGTTGCATGTCTGCCGCATCACTGGTAATGCCATGACTGCGTAATAATCTCATGCCCTTGGCCAATAGCTCATCATTCGTGAGCGCCATACCACCCTCCCCGGTTGTAATAATCTTGACCGGGTGAAAGCTGAACACGGTAATGTCGCTAAAACGGCAGTTACCGATGGGTTCATCTTTATAACGCCCCCCAATGGCATGAGACGCATCTTCGATGATTTTGAATCCGTACTGCTGACTGAGCGCGTGGATTATTTCCATATCGCATGGTTGGCCGCACAAGTGAACAGGAATAACAACCTTTGGCAGTTTGCCTCTCTTTTCTGCTATAGCAAGTTTTTCTTTTAAGCAATCGACGCTCAGATTGTACGTTTTAGGATCAATATCGACAAAATCAACAGTTGCACCACAGTACAATGCACAGTTGGCGCTGGCCACAAAGGTAATTGGTGTTGTCCAAACAATATCGCCTTTGCCTACACCAAGGGCAAGGCAAGCAACATGCAACGCGCTTGTTGCACTGTTGACAGCTACCCCATATCGTGCACAGCAGTAAGTTGCTACTGTTTTTTCAAACGCTGGAACTACCGGGCCTTGCGTGAGAAAATCCGAACGCAGCACATTAACAACGGCATCAATATCAGCTTGATTAATATCCTGACGACCATAAGGAATCATTTGTATCAAATCTTGCCGATCTTATTTTGGTTCTGCTTAATCCAGGTACGCAAAACGTCAATACTCATCCACTCAAGGTTGTTATCGGAACAATAGGTAAAGTCTGCCGCTACTTTTTTGCCTCCGTTAATACGCTCAGGGTCCAAGCTCCAATTATTGATTGCCGGAAGCACCTTGAAGTGATTTGGATATTCGTATGTATGAGGTGCATCTTCAAAACTAATCATCTGCTCATGAAGTTTTTCGCCTGGCCGAATACCGACAATATCATGACGTCCATCGGGAGCAACAGCAATGGCAATGTCAAGTAATTTCATGGAAGGAATTTTCTTGACATAAATCTCACCACCAACCATATCCTCGAAGGCATGCCAGACAAGATCGACTCCCTGTTCAAGAGTAATCATAAAACGGGTCATACGTTCATCGGTAATGGGCAGTGTGCCCTTTTCGGCAAGGGTAAGAAAAAACGGAATCACTGAACCGCGCGAACCCATGACATTTCCATAACGAACAACTGCAAAACGAGTGTCGGCACTGCCAGAGTAAGAGTTTCCTGCAATGAAGAGCTTGTCGGAAGTGAGCTTGGTTGCACCGTAGAGATTCACCGGACTGCTTGCCTTATCAGTTGAAAGCGCCACAACTCGCTTAACACCTTGGTCAATACAGGCATCAATAAGGTTCATAGCTCCGAGCACATTGGTCTTGACGCATTCAAAAGGGTTGTATTCCGCCGTTGGCACAATTTTGGTTGCTGCAGCATGAACCACGTAGTCAATACCGTTGAGCGCACGAGCCAGCCGATCCTTGTCACGAACATCACCAATAAAAAAGCGCACACGATCATCATCGCCATAAAGCTTGGCCATCTCCCACTGCTTCATCTCATCGCGTGAATAAATGACAAGGCGGCGGGGATTATATTTTGCCAACGTCATCGGAACAAAAGTGTGGCCAAAAGAACCGGTGCCACCTGTGATAAGTATAGAGGAGTTACTGAGCATTGTTCGTCAAAAGCATTATTAATGTTTTATAACAAGATTATCCATACATGCGCATATTTTTTTCATGATTTTTTGAGCTGGAGTATTAATAGACTCTTCTCTACAATCAATATGAGATATCTCAAGTCCCAATAAAGGAGCCGTATAATCTCCAGAAGGATCGAAATAGTCATCAAAGTGAACTACAATTACTTTTCCTCCAGGAGGCATCCACAAGTGATTTGCCAGGCCCGAACCAAGAATACCTACAATAGTTCTTGCTTGAGCAAACAAGGCAATTTCTTCAGCAAAACTCATATCTTCAGTCCAAACTACCATAAACCCCAGATTCTTTAACAGTTCCTCCAACTCTTTTTCCTGAACCAGTAATCTTTCTTTTCTGGATGTTTTACTTCTTGAAACATAAATATCCAAATTTTTATTCTTGTTATCACAGTCTACAAGAGGAAGAAAAGCCTGACGCAAGAATTCAAGTTCTGATGGCCGCAATGCCGCCTCCGAACGCTGATGCTGTCCTGCAAGAAGGAATTTGCTGCAAAGGAGAGGCTTAGCGCTTTCGATACGCTTAACTCCAAGTAAATCCAATGCCTCGACCTGAAAACGCGCAAGCTTGGTCGGTGTAATAAATGGTATATCTGTACCGAACTGCCTGCGAATACGCAAAACAGAAGCAAGATCTTCAGTCAACCAATGATGGTAATTAAACGCCCAACCAATTCCTGAACACGGAGTATTATAACCCTTCGCATTTTTGCATCGCCAAGCCAAGTTTGTACTCCATAAATCAACATCCGGAAATCGATGAGAACTTTCTGAGACTACCATTCCATTGATTAACACTAAACTGCTTTTAGGATCAAATACGACATTTTGCAGTTCATAATTGCGACGTGGTCTCCAGAAATAAGTATGTGTATCAACAGCGTTAAATGGATTCCGAATAACACTAAGCGGCCCCTCAGCATTATCGGCATAATGAATTTTTGTGATGTTTTCAAAAACACCTAACGCGCTAAAATGATGCGGCTCAGAAAGTGAAAATTTTGAACTATAATTGACACCAAGAATTCTAAGCAAAAAACTTCTCCAGCCTACCCATATCTTCGGTACTGATGATTTTGAAAGTCCAGAATAGCAAAGAAAAAGAGTACTTATCAAAGCCAATACTTCATTTTTTTTACGAAAAACAAATCTATACGCATTCAAGAAATAGATAAGTTTTTTATTATTTTTTAACCAAATTATTAGATTTCTCATCAAAATATATTTCGGCATTGATAATTATAAACGTCAATCAAGCAGGTACCTATGTTTTCTCAAAAAAGCTGAACCAATACGCGGTTTTATATTATTCTGCTGAACAGAGGGTGCGGATTTTATAAACACTGCCCAATACTTTTCCTGAAGTTCCTCGTCTCCTTCTTGAGGAACCCAAGTGTTTTTCAATCGATGATCGATCTCTATCGCCAAGTCACGAATTTCCTCTGAGGTATTATCTATAAGCTCAACGCCAGCATTTTTGAAAACCTGCGAATCACTCGCACAACCTAATCCGATTTGAAATATTTCCCTATGATTCAATAAACGCTTATTACTTTTAAGACAAATGTGTTTAGGAATAAAGGGTAATTGGAAAATTCCAAGATCAAGAAAATATGAAATTAAAGTTGGACAAAAATTTATATAACTGACCGGTTTGCGAAAAATTATAGGAATTGATGCAATTCCGGAATCACTCCCCATATAAAAAACACAATTTGCTCCCAAATAGATATCACCAAAATCACTTTGATGAGGACTTGAAGCATAATCTATAATTTTTGAATCCTTAGATACAAGTGCTTCTTTTACAATACTGCCAACACGCACAACATAATAACCTGCACGACTCAACTCTTCAGCCGCTAACAGCATAGTTGCTACACGAAAATCCCTATAGTTATGATATTCCCAGTTATAATCATTCAATTGTTTATCAAGATATTCACTATCGCGATTATGAATGCAAATCCACGAAGCTTTTTCCGGTATTCCAAGTTTCTTTAGCAATTCTTTGCCCTGTCGTTCTTCATTATCTGTAAAGGTTAAATGCGATTCATTATGTATAAGATATTTATAATCATCAATCCGACCACTAAAATTTACTTTATGTTTCCCTCCACGAGTCCAAAATGAGCATGCCTGTTCAATAAGTGCCCATGGTTGCTTATTATTCGTGATCTTGATAGTCCTCCTCCACATCGCTTCAAGCTGACGATTACAAACGGATTCAGGACAACTGATAATATCAATAACTGACCGCTTATTAGCTGCATTATCACAAGAGCAAAGATAGGCATCAACATCAGCCGCAAAATGCCCAATGCGCTCGCTTCTAATTGTTCCAAATCGGATTAATACAAACGGGCGTATGGCAACAAGTAATAATACAATAGGCGCAAATGAAATAAATAACAAAAACTTGAACAGGATTTTAATACCTACTAAAACTTTCAATTCAATAACCTTTAATGTCAACATTGATTTTGATTATTTGACCCTTATGGTAATTATCTATGCTTAAAAGACTAAATACATCAAAATATTTTCTGATCAGCATCCCATAACTTACAACCCTTACAAAGAGATATTTCATCAGTAAGCCCACTTAAATGCAAGGTGCGTATATCAGAAAGCTCTTTACCCATCCACACATCTTTAATTGAATGTGTATTTAAATTTCCAAGAACTATTTTTGGCGCATAATCAATGCAACATAATGCTACTTGACCATCTGATAAAATAGTCATTGTAGTCCATAAGACGGGGCAAGGCGTGGATAGGATTTTTGTGCTTTTTATTTTTTCAATTTGATTGCCCCAATTATGCAATTTTTTAGCGTATACCTCATCACTTTCTTTTAATTTTTTTCTCCAGAATAACATCCACTCATTCACATCGTTATCACTAAATATCGGATCTACTTCCATTCTCATTCGAATACGAGTGGCAGGGTTAATCCGATTTCTTAACTCAATAAATCCCAATGCATTTGCCATAACAGTATCAAAATTAAGTCCCACTCGCACTTTTTCATACTTATCTTTGTTCAGACCATTAAATGAGAAAAATATCTCATCTAAGCCTGCATTAAGAAGTTCCTCTGATATCGTTTGGTTTAGTAATGAGGCATTAGTAGTTATAACTAATTTTTTTACTCCAGCAGTTTTAAATTGACATACTCTCTGAATTAATTTTTTATCTAATAGAGGTTCTCCGTTACCATGCAGATAAACTTGTTCAACATCAGCAGCATGCTCTTTTATTTGACGAAATATATCTTCGTATAATTCATCGGACATTACAGGGGTATGTTTTGGCCATTCATTAACTGCACAAAAAACACAACGTGCATTGCATCGCTTAACAGTTTCGATTGAGATATATTTTGGAAAAGGAATAGATATATTTTTTTCAGTGTTTTTATTTAAAATCATAATATATTAGCGCTTATAATTATATGTTTATTTCCACATCCATTTAGCTTTTTTGCTGCGTAAAGCCAATATTGCTGATATTGTTTTTATAAATTCTTCTGTAAAGCAGTTTACAAAATCTTCCACAATTTAAAGTACCAAATGAAATTGGGCCAGAATATTCAACATCAAACAATAAAGTACTTTTACCAATACGAACAAGACCATTTTCAATTACTGGATCAATACCATTGTTTATTAGATTTTCTATTTTCATTTTTTATAAACATCAATACAAGTTAATAGCTATTAACCAATCATACCAATGGCCTATAATATTTAACGATCACATCCATTTAGATTGTTCCCCCGGTATGGCTAATGTAGCTGATGTTGTGCGAGTAAATTCCTCAGAAACGCAATTCACAAGATCTTTTGCCTTAAACCCATAAATATTAAAGCCATTAATATTAGCCTTTTTTAACGCGCCAGCCTTATCTAATTTTTCTCTAAACTTATAAAAGTTTCTAAACAATTTTCGATGCCTCCGTGTTTTAACTTCTATTGAGGATAAATCTTTACTTTTGCAAATATATGACTCAATACTTTCTCGAAGATAGAGTTCTGGCGCCCAGGTCTCCTCCAAATGATGGATCAGTGTACAATTATCCATATCGACACCCATTAATAATATCTGTGCATCAACAATTGCCAGTCGTCCCCACGGACTAATTTCTGAACAAGGGCAAACATCTTTGTGATGATCCTTAAGCAAAAAATCAGTATTTGCTCCAACTGAAGCCATTGAGTGAGTAGGATGAATACTTCGACGTTCAGCAAATTGTAAACGAAAAATTTCGGTTAATACACCTACATTGGTGCCTGTTTCCTGTTCAGAAAAGAATGGTTGTGTAGGCGATACTTCGCGCCAAGATAATGCTGGAAAAGCAAGCGTTCCATTACCAATAAAATTCAATATATTTTCAAGAAAATATTCTGCAAGAAACCCTTGACGAGACAATCCGGAAAATGCAGAATGAATCAGTAACGTTTTCCCCGGTTCAACTCCAAGTTGGACTAATATAGGTTGTAATAATTTAGCTGTATTCTGCCTTGAGAGAAATTCACGCCCATTTAATCCGTTAAACGATTGCATTATATCTCATTAGTTAACCTTATTACCTTCACTTAACATAAGCAGTTTCAACCTTTAGAATAGCTTCAACAGTATCTGATATTTCTTTATCACCATACTGTTCATTGAGATAGAGGTTAAAGGTTTTATTTCTGATATCTCTTGCATTTGGTGTATTAAAATCATCACTTAAATATGGACGTATCCAAGGCCACTCTGCCACAACATAATTATAGTGTGAATTCAGACCAATGCCTTCTGCAAGAACTGCTTTTGCAAATGTTGTTTTATCGACACGAATTAAATCAGTATTAACAACTATTGGATATATAAAGGGCGAGTCGCCTTTTGAAAAACCATAAGGCATACAAACCTTGCTTTTATTACTAAGCCTTTCTGAAACTCCAGCCACATACTTCAAGCGCCTCAAGCGAGTTTCTTCCAATCGGTTGATTGATGCAATTCCTATTGCACAAGAGAGTTCATCGGTATGAAAGTTAAGGGCCGGAAACAGGTATTGAGCTGGATTTCGATCATCAAAGCTCTCACTCCAGCGGGGCTTACCTCGATCAGCGTATGCCAGTGCTTGATGATAGATGTCGATATTGTTTGTAAATACGACTCCCCCTGTTGCGCCGGTGATACTTGCCTTTCGATACATTGTTGAAAATGCTGCAATATCGCCGAAAGTGCCAACCCGTTGACCTTTCCAGAGAGCACCATGAGCCTGGCTGCAATCTTCCAAAACCTTGATCCCCTTGCTGTGCGCCATTTCCACAATGGCGTCGATTTCTGCAGGCTGCCCTAAAGAGTGAACAACCAGAATACAGGAAGTTTTTTTTGTAATGCGGGTTAGAATCTCTTCGATTCCAATATTATAGCTGCCAGCCTGGCTGTCAACCAGCCTCGGAACAAGACCGTGAAGGATAATCGGAGAGAGTGTCCCTGGATCGGTAATGGGTGAAACAAGAACTTCACTCCCCCGTGGTAAATTCAATGCAGCCAAAGCTATATAAATTGCGGCGGTTCCTGTTGCCACAGCATCTGCGTAACCTCCACGCATCATGGCACAAAAAGCATCGCAGTAACGCTGCTCAAAAGGGCCTTGATAACCGGGATCTGTTTCCTGCGTATTGTAGTATTCTAATGCCTCAGCAATCATTGCTTGTTCGGCTGCACCAAATGCCATACGTGCAGGCATCGGATGAGATCGTACTGGCAGGCCCCCGTCAACAGCAAGTTGAGCTATTTGACTTTTGTCAATCATAGTGTTCAATTTGAGTTATTTGCTCTTTCGTAACTCTCCGGTGTACCAATATCAAGAAAGAGAGCGGGTGTTTCATAGGTATAAATCTGACCAACAAAATGATGCAACACTTCTGTACTGAAGTCGTTCACGGTAGACAAATCAGTTCCCAACCGCTCCAAAAGTCCAGCAGTGAGGATATAGACCGCTCCATTGGCCAGATTCCCCGGTGGTTCAGCAACTTTCTCATGAAATCCAACCACTACACCCCGCTCATCCAATTCAACAATGCCGCAAGTAGTGGGCGTATCGGTACGAAAAGTCATCATGGTCATCACACACTCCTCTGGCCGCTGCTGATGAGCATGAACAAATGCCGAGAAATCAGCAAGAGTGTAATTGTCGGCATGAATCAGCAAAGCATCCTTGCCCTGAAAAAAGTCAAGATTTGCAATCAGGGTGCCTGCCGTACCCAGTAATTCAGACTCATAAATGAGCTTGACATGATCCCTGAACCGGCTTGAACGAATATAACATTCAACTTGTTCCGCCAGATAGTGGGTATTGACGAGAAAAGGTCCAATGCCTGCACTGGTCAATCGATCCAGCCATATTTCCAATAACGGCTTTCCCTTGATTGAAACAAGGCATTTGGGTATTGAATCGGTTATGGGGCGTAACCGGGTACCACAACCCGCAGCAAGAAGCAGCGCCCGCATCAAAGCAACTCCTTCATCAGCTCTTCGGCCTGAAGAGGAGTATTACCTACCCGGCCAACCTGAAGAGCTGCGGCAAGTGAACCAAGGCTGGCTGCCTCCCATATATTGCCACCGCTGGCCAGTGCCAGTGCACTGGTTATCAACAGTGAATCCCCTGCACCGGCAACATCTTTCGGCGAATCATTCAACGCATCCACACGGTCGGTCAGCCACTCCTTTTCCTTGCCATTGCTGGCATGAATCAATAGCCCCTCTTCGCCCAGCTTGAGCAGAATATTGCAGGCGGTTGCCTGCTGTCGGAGCTGCTCTGCCAGAATCACCAGACCATCCTCACGATTCCGGGTACTGATACGAGCTTCACGTTCAGTTGGAGTGAGGAGATCCATGCCCTTGAAACGACTGATATCACCCACCTGAGAGGATGACTGGCTGTCGGCAGCAAGCATAACGCCCTTGCTTTTTGCAAGAGCAATCATCTCTTCAACCAGAGGTTGAGGCAGACACCCATAATTAAAATCGGAGAACACCAAAAGATCAGCACCATCTATCGCCCTTGCCAACTCTTCGAGCATCTGTTTCTGGAGTGTAACCGAGATTGCTCCCTGGTGAAGATGGCTGACGCGCAACATACTCTTGCCGTTGCAACGATAACGCTGCTTTAAGGTTGTGGGACGGCTCTCATCAACCAGCAAGCGTACATTGACTCCGGCAGAAGCCAATTCCTCAAGCGCAAAATCACGTGCAGCATCGTTGCCTGACACTGCCAGATAGTGAACCGATGCACCCAAACCGGCAGCATGCGCGGCAACAATCCCTGCCCCGCCTATAAACCGGGTGGAATCAATCGGTGTAACAACGATAGTCGGATCTTCCTGAGACATCCCCAATGGCTGACAGGTTATGTACTCATCAATAATCAGGTCGCCCACAACACAAACCGTCAACTGTGAAAACTTTTTCAGTAACTCAGCCATTCCTGACGGTTCAATGCCGTGACGGGCGAGATATTCCTGTGGGAGATGGATTGATCGGGAATCAAGATCATGAAACTCTTTACGTATCAAATCAAGTGAAGAAAAAACCGTCTCTCCTGAACTGAACAGCAATCGTCCACCATACTGCTCCAGTACGGCCAACTCAGGGTTAAAACGAAGCTCATACTCTTTACCTTTCACCACAATATCAGGATGCAGACGAGCTATCACCTCCTCTACCGGTTCATCAATGATGAATGCTTCATCAACCCAACTGATACTCTGCAATCCCTCAAGTCGGAGGTGATCATGCACATGTGCAGCCGTCGCTGCTATATTATCAGAATAAACCCCTACAATCAACTTATTCCCACACTCCTTTGCAAAACGCAACAGTCGCAGATGGCCGGGATGAAGAACATTGAACGAACCGGAAACGAAAACAATTTTCAAGAATTTGTAATTCTTTAATTTTTATAAAAAACAGCCCTAACCTGAATTATTCATCAAAACAATAAAAAAAGGGTGCAAAAAACATCGCAATTGCTTATATTATTGTTGCTTAACTCAATAAATAAGACTTGATATTTATGCAACCCCTTCATCCGAATATAGTCACATCAGAGAGTACGCAACAAACATTATTTTCATATAATTCTGCATCAGCCGTTGCCCCGGTAATGGGCAAAAAGGTTGCTCTGGATTTTGGTGGTGGCAACATCACAAGCGATGCTGGTGTGTTGTTCTTGAGTGAAACCGAATCCCAAGTTGGTATCATTAGTATGATTACCCAAGGCATCAATGATACCCGACGTCCCTCTTCGATTACGCACAGTATTAATGAACTCAGCACACAGCGGGTATTTCAAATCGGTTGTGGGTATGAAGACTGCAATGACAGCAACACTTTACGCATTGATCCGGCAATGAAAATGGCTGTTGGTCGTTTACCTGAAACCGGCCTTGATTTAGCCAGTCAACCGACGTTCAGCAGATTGGAAAACATGATTACCCGTCGCGATCTCTGTCAGATTGCAAAGGGTTTTGTCGATCATTTTCTCGCTTCGTATAACGAGCCTCCCGAGGTCATTGTCCTGGATTTTGACGATACGGAAAATGTTGTGCACGGCCATCAGCAACTGGCTCTGTTTAACGGTTATTATCAGGAAACCTGTTATCAACCTCTGCATGTTTATGAAGGTTTTTCTGGCAAACTCATCACCTCGATACTGCGGCCCGGCAAGCACCCTGGCGGCAAGGAGATCATCTCCTACGTGAAACGGATTGTGGAACGTATTCGCCAAAAGTGGCCAGATACGATAGTGGTTTACCGAGGTGACAGCCATTATTCAGCGCCAGAAGTCTTTGCATTTATTGACCAGCAAAATGATTGCTACAGCGTGACCGGCCTAACCCGTAACGCACTTTTGCTCAAGCGTGTAGAATCTCTGATCGAACATGTCAAGCAGCAACCAGCAGGCTTCAAACGCTATCATTCGTTCATGTACAAGGCAGAAAGTTGGAACAAGTCACGCAGAGTCGTTGCAAAGGTCGAGATGACTGACATTGGAAAGTTAAACGTCCGTTTTATCAGTTCTGATATGTTTAACGCAAAGGCCAAAGCACTCTATGAAGAGATCTACTGTGCACGAGGAAATGATGAACTCTACATCAAAGATCACAAGACTTACACGAAAAG
>Ga0194060_10000786_pt1 | contig 23122 bp, 20 predicted proteins | sample SepL225m_MetaG_FD_163427 | JGI IMG/M metagenome (GOLD analysis project Ga0194060, IMG submission 163427) | Anoxic zone freshwater microbial communities from boreal shield lake in IISD Experimental Lakes Area, Ontario, Canada - Sep2016-L222-5m | ecosystem: Environmental > Aquatic > Freshwater >... | reverse complement strand
CCCTAAGGTCAAAGGAAAGCCCCCCCTAAGGTCAAAGGAAAGCCCCCCCTAAGGTCAAAAGGCTTGTAAAAAACTTTTGACTTTACGGCTTTGTTTGATAAAATTTCCAGTATGACGGCTCTTACCAACATTGATGAACAACTCTTGGAAGAGGTGAAAGCACCTCAATCCGTTGTTCACATAAAGCATTCAATAACGCTTCGCCAGTACAAAATCTGGCTAGTTATTTTGCAAAAATATCGTGAGTTTTATGAATCTGGCAGAGTTCTCGATGAAGATGGATTTTTTAATTTTCCAAAAAGTGATATTGATAAAACATTAGAGTACGAAATAAAAAAAGATGTATTAAAAGAAGAATTAGAAAAAATAAGGCGAGAGCCGATTGTTATAAATTATCTTGAAAAAGACAATACGGCGGTGGCACATGGCATGGGATTTATATCAGAATGGAAGGTGTCTTCAAAAACAGTTAAATTTAAAATCCCTTCATTTTTGGAAGGTGTCATGAAGGGGTTGGATAATCCGCTTGCAATGTTCCAGCTTTTGAACTGGCAAATATTCAATCATTTTTCAGGAAAATATGAAGCAGTAATATACAAGCTTTGTAAAGACTATGTTGGTGTGAAAAATACACCGTACATGACTGTAGAGACATTTAGGGAATACATGGGGTTAAAAAAAAACGAGTACCCAGACTTTAAAAATCTAAATTATTTTATCATTAAGAAACCAGTTGAAAACATCAATAAATCTGAAATATCAGATATATCAATCAAGGAAGTTTATTTTAGAAGATCAGGTAGAAGTGTCCTCGGCTTATATTTTGGAATTGTAAAGAAAAATCAAACATCTATTCCATTCCGAGAGCTTGAGAAAAACGAGACGTTCCGATTTTCCAAAGTGCATATAGAAGCTTCCACACAAATGGAATATCTCGCCATTCGTAAGCCAGAAGAAATCGAACTTTGCATCGAGCGAGCGAATGAGTACGGAGAAGGGGAGGCAGCCAAAGGTAAAGAGCCGAACTATGGGGCAATCTACCGCAAGGCGATAAACGAAGGCTGGCATACATCGTATGCCGACAAAAAGGCGAAAAAAGAAACGATAGAGGCGGCAAAGCGTAAGCAAAAGCAACAAGATGATGAAGCAGCCAAAAGTGAGGCAACAAAAATTCAAGAGCAAAAAGCATGGCTTGAATCCACCATTGCCACCTTCTCAGCCTTGTCTGAAGACAGAAAGGCCGAACTTCGCAAAGCCTACGCAAGCACCCTTTCAGACATCATCCGCAAAAGTTTCGACAAAGACAAAGAAAAAGCACCTATGCACCGCATGAAGTTCGCTAGGTTCTTTGCCGAACAGCACGGCAACGCTTGAACATTAACCCATCATTCTGTGGCTGATGTGTAGTGGAACGGAAAACCGTGTTAAGTTGTCAATAAACAGCAAAATAGGCTATAGCCAATTTGCATCTGGAAATTTGCTGTCGGCTATCGATTGTTCGTACTGACTGAATGACAACTTGCTTACCATGACGAACCGCTTACTTAAATGTTTGACTAACATTGATTATTGAACGAGTTAATTTACACCAAATTATGAAAAAAGGAGATTTTTAGGCTCCTTTGGGGGTGTGTAAAGAAAACGTTCGATTGTTTCCGTTTCGTGAGCCGACCACTTCATGATTCAATTTTGATGGCTCAGCGCCACAAACTGACAGGCTGAACCTTCAGAACGTAGTTCCAGCATGGGGCATTTTGAAACGATGTAAGCTAGCGATTGATCCAGTGAAAACGGGTACATCACAGCCAATGATTGCAGGGTGGACATCGACAGAGTTTTTCCATGAAATCTCAACGCTGCCTCTATCAACCAGAGCACAACTGGCTCAAAACTGACACTGATTGTTTTATTTCTAATAAGTCGTTTACCATTTTCAATACGTTCAATCATTCCCCAATTTTCTTGTGACTGGAGCACACGAGACACTGCGCGACTAACACCTTCTCTGTCACCGTAAATCTCAGCCATTCGTCGTTGAATCTCTTTGATTGAGCAGTCACCCTGCATGGCAATCAATCGACCTGTAATTTCTGACGTGTGCCCAAAAAATGGATAAGTCACCATTGCACAGCCCCAATTCAGTGAAGCCACCGAACCATGGCCTTGCAGTTTGAATAAATCAATCCCACGTTGAACAAAATTCAAATACTCAGGTAAAGGCGAAATCCATAACCGCTTCAAAATATCAAAAGTTTTTCTTCTGGAGTCGATGCCCGTTAGAACATTGGCAATTTCGTTCTTGGCTTGCTCGACCGTTTTTACACCGATTGCCACGTCAAGCGCAGCGGCACACCAGTCCAACTGAACGTAGCGATCAAACCCAATTAAAAATCGGCTGGTGTTATTTCCCAATGGATGTCCTTGTCACTTTGACGAAGGGCACCAAAAGCTCTTCAACCGAGATACCGCCATGGACGACGGCCGGTTCTCCAAGGGGCAAAAAGGCGGTGCGTCCAGTCGCGAACAGGGCCATGAAGTTCGCCGGTAGTCCAGCAATTTCCAGCCGAAATGTGTTCGCATTAACAGCAGAAGATGCCAACGTCTCGGTACGGTATGTTCTAACGCGTTCTCCACGCATTTCCGGCATCACTCCTTGATTGGGTCGCCCTTGGCCAATTGCTTCGACATTCCCGTGATCGGAAGTCAAATAGACGTGGAAGCCATTGTCAATCAGTAGCGTGAAAAGTCGATCAACGAATCCGGTTTCACACCAGCTTTCAATTTGAGACGCTATGCCACGTTTGCCGAGTACAGCACCATGCACGATCTCATCCACGGTATCCACCACAATGCCAGCGACTTTGATCGATTGTCCAGACAAGGCAGCGTCCAGCTCAGCCAATTGATCGTTACGTTGGATGCCCTTGCGGTAATAGACATCATTGGCTCGCAACCCTTGATCTTTCCAAAATCGTGACCATTGGGCAGGCTCGTGCGAAGTGGTCTCTATAGTGTCTGCAAACTCTCGTGGTTTAAGCCCAGAGAAAAGTGCCTGTCTGGAAACCGATGTCAATGTCGGCAGCCAGGCAAAGCAAGCACTTTCGTCAAACCCAAATTGAGGTGCTATTCGTCCCAGGGTTTCACGGATCAAAACCCACTGGTCAACGGCAAGGCCATCAAAAACAAGCAATGCGACTTTCGACTGACCTGTAGCACGTTGCATCGACAGATAGCGCGGGACATGATGCACCATGACCGGTCCCTTGGTCACGGGCAGTGAGGGCAGATCGGCGTAGTGCTTCGCTACCCATTCCTGCAGGCGCTCGTCGGTGGCAGACTGTATCTCTGCGAGTGCGACCTTCAGACCTTCGGCGCGCGCCGTGTCCAAAGCATGGAACCGGGCAATCACCTCACTGAGACGGCGTGACAAGCTGGCCCAGTCTCGGTAAGAAGCCTGCAGCGTTGGAATTGACTGGCGAATGCCCTTGATGCCATCCGCCACCAGATTGCGCAAAGTCAGCGGATCTTCAACGATGCCAACTCGCGCCCAATCTGGAATGTTTGACGGCGGGTTTTGTACTGCGAGTGGATGGAGCAGTCCGTCTAGGAACATGGAGTCGATGATCACCCGAACGTCTGGGTGTTCAAACGGAATGTCTGTTTTGGCGATAAAGTCAACCGGCGCATCCTCACCGACCCGAGTTCCGTGAATGCCCAAACGTGATAAATATCGATACCACGCATCCTGAACCAGTCGAAGCAAGATGCCTTTCGATGAGAACAGTTCCCCAATTGGCAGCCCCTTAAACGCTGCCTGATCGCCCAGCACGTGGGCAACATGTTCCGCAAGGACAATGGGTAAACCAGCTTCTCGATAGTGCAAGCGCAAAAGCTCACGCCACAAATCCTCGGACCGCTGCATCAGATGTGGGCTGATCCTGAAAATGTGCATCAGGATGAACTCTTTGGTCGCGGATTCGCCATGCACCTGAAAAGCGTGCCTGGCCTGCGCCGCGAACAGGGCCTCGTGATGTTCTGCGCCAATCTGTCGAACGACGGGGTAGCTCAGTTTGGGGAACAGATTGGCAAGGCTCAGGCTAACGCGCCTTGCCCGACTCAGGTAATCCCACGGCAGCTCACCGGTATTGCTGCCGCGCCAGTGCAATACCAGCGCATTGGCTGGCCCTGCCCTGCCCTGATCCCACGCACTCCGGTAGCGATCTTCATACTCAGCTCGAAATACAACTGAATCTTCAAAAGGAATTAGCTCAAAGCCACGTTCCCGCAATTTGGTGAGCACATGCTCATTCAGCAATACGTCATCGGGATCGGCTGCAATCCACAAACGCGCGACATCTTCGGAAAACTCACTAAGGATGCGGTCAATCCACTGACTCATGGTTGGCCCACCCGAATCATCATCACGGCGTTCAGGTCGGGGACGCTGGCCTCGGCATCGTCCAACGTTGCCATACGTGCTTGGTGCTCGACATTGAGCCGCTTGCGGCGGTGCTCGCGAACGGCGGGTAAACCAATTCTCCCAATGGCCTTATTTCGTGCATCGAAGGCATAAATTGCACGTTCTCGCTGTTCCTTGATCCCCGTGCGGTGCTCACCGAGCATGTCTGCAAATAGCCGCTCTCCTTGGATCTTTGCGGCTGCCTGGGATGTATCAAACCAGCCTACCGCCTGCTCCGCACTGGTTACCCCCTTGATTTCGATCGTTTCTGTCAGCAGTAAGTCCCAAATGCGCTTGGCTGTCGGTACAAAAGTGCGGCCATCATCGGTCGCAAATACAGGCAGGAACCGCTTGCGATTGAAGCCCTCTGCTGACAAACTGATCTCCCACAATGACCAGACTCCATGCACCGACTCGGGGAGACCGCTGATCTGGATCACAGGTAAAGGCTGACCTGACACGCAGCGCGATTGTTCGTTGATCACTGCCCTGGCGCGAGGGTCTTCCAGTGTGACCCATTCCAAACTTGGGTTTATCTCTGCCGTCCTGGCATCAAAGCAGACCTGCGACGACTCGCTGCCGTCCATCCACTTGACGCGCCACACGTCACCCGCCTTCAATGCACTGCCACCTCGCGCAGGCAGGCCAGTGGTGATGGCTCGCTCCAGCCAAAACTGCGCAGGGTGATCACGCCATTTGCAGGCGGCATCGGCATCCAATGTGTGCGCGTCGGTCAGAAAATCGCTGTTCTTCACCTCAAAGCCAACCTTGTCACGCACTTGATTGATCACAGCATCACAGGCCTTTTCAATTGAAGCCGGGTCTTGCAAGCCTTGCACGAATAGTTCGTCAAATATCGGCTCGGCATCGACAGAGTCCATCACGTCTGAGGCCTTATCAACACCAAATTCCTGCGCAATGACTTCGAGTTTGGTCTCCAGAACCTGGCGAACGCGGTGTTCAACCGTGTCTTCAAGTACAAAATTGATGGCGCGCACCACATGGCGCTGGCCAATGCGGTCCACCCGGCCAATGCGCTGCTCGATGCGCATAGGATTCCACGGCATGTCGAAGTTGACGATCACATGGCAGAACTGTAGATTCAAGCCCTCGCCGCCAGCATCGGTCGAGACCAGAACGCGGACATCTCGCGAAAATGACTGTTGCGCCTTTGCGCGTGTATCCAAGTCCATGCTGCCGTTAAGCAGAGCCACTGAGAAACCACGGCTTTCCAGAAAACCTGCCAGCATGGCCTGTGTCGGCACGAACTCCGTGAAGATCAAGACCTTCATGGCAGGGTCGTTTTCTTCCTGTTGAAGCTTGTAAATCAGTTCCAGCAGAGCTTCGGCCTTAGCATCTGTGCCCTGGGCCTCAGTCTCTCGTGCCAGAGTTAGCAACATGTTCACCTCGGCTTTTTCCTGGACCCAGCCTGAAGTTTGAACCGCAATATCCACTTGGGTCTGACCGTCCAACTCCGCCCACTCGTCCATATTGGATGCATCGAACAGCGGCATTTGCGGCTGTGGTTCATTCAGTAGCGCCTGTCGCTTCTCCAGTGTGGCCCGGATGGCAGAAGTGCTGGAAGTGACCAGTCGCTGCATCAAGATCATCAAAAAGCCGATATGGCGCTGCTTGGCTGCCAGCGCTTGGTTGTACCCGTGGCGCACGTAGTCGGTGACTGCCTCATACAAGCGTTGCTGAGCACCATGTCGGGCTTGCCATGCCACGGGCTGCAGACGCGTGACCCGGGGTTTGAACAGTGGCTGACCTTCCGTGTCGATGGCGTTGCGCTTTTCGGTGCGAATGACGAACGGACGGACGCGATCACGGCTCACGCTGCCCTCATCAGGGAATGAATCGCGATCAATCAACTGCATCAAACGCAAGAACTGATCTGTTTTTCCCTGGTGCGGCGTGGCTGACAGCAACAAGAGGTAGGGTGCAGCTTCGGCCAAGGCTGCCCCAAGTTTGTAGCGCGCCACTTGGTCGGTACTCCCGCCCATACGGTGGGACTCGTCAATAATGACCATGTCCCACGATGCTGAAATCAAGTCTTCAAAGCGTTCCAGGTTGTAGTTGTTCAACTGGTCCAGACTCCAGCCTTTTCGGCTTTCGATCGGCTTGACCGAATCCAGAGAGCAGATCACTTGGTCGTTCAAGCGCCAGAGGTTTTCTTCATCGCCACCTGAACTATTTCTCCATTCTCGGAAAGCCGCAAGCTCTGCTGAGTCGATGTATTGCAGCTTTTCTCCGAAGTGCAGACGCAATTCTGCCTGCCACTGGCGCACCAGCCCCTTTGGCGCCACCACCAGCACGCGCTTGGCCATGCCGCGAAGTTTGAGTTCGCGCAGGATCAGCCCGGCCTCGATCGTCTTACCCAGCCCCACCTCATCTGCCAGCAAGTAGCGAATGCGATGCTGGCTCATGGCACGGTTGAGCGCGTACAACTGATGCGGCAGGGGAACCACGCTGGACTGAATAGGTGCCAGCAGCAAGTTGTCCTCCATCGCGTCCTGTAGCTTGGCCGCCGCTGCTGTGTGGAGAATGTTCGCGACCGTTGGTTGAATGCTGTCAAGCCGAGACAAGTCTGTGACAACCGCCCGCACCACCGCGTCTTTGGTTGGCAGCCAAACGCGATAAGCGGTCTCGCCCCACAGGTCTTGCCTGTCCACCACACGGCAGGGCGCGGCGTGGCGCGCGTGCCAGCTCCAGTCGCCGACAATCCAATTCACTTCAAGCCGATCCTGCGACAAGCCGTCGCAATCCATCCCGCAGCTTTCCAAAACTGGGAGAACTGTTCCGCTCTGGATCCATGAACGGGCCAATCCTTTCGGCCCATGCATGCTTCACCTGTCCCGGCAATGGCCAGCCGGCTTTTTTGATCGCAGCCGATCCGCCAGGATGAACCGCGTCGGCAAGCAGCTCCCATGTATTACATGCACTGTCCTGAACATACTTCCCGAGTACATCCAGCTTTGCTCGTGGATAAGCGGTCAACAAAGCATCGCGGTCACCCAAATACCAGGCTTCAATCTCCTCAATAGCGAGCCTGAATAACATGTCAGGTGCCGGGTTGCAGGCATCGGCGGCAGCTTTCAGCTCGGACAAGAATGCAGCGCAGTCACGTTTGTCGGTATCGAGTACAACAACAACCGCGTCGATTCCTGGCGTCCTGCCATACCCGCGTAACAACTTTGGCAACTGATCAAGCAGAATTCGCTTTGCGGGATCGGCCTTCGTCACCAGACCTTGTGGAATTCGCCCGATGCCTTTGTAGGCATGTAAACGCCATGTGTGCGGCTCGCCTTGTGGCCCAAGAAGCCCAGGAAGTAACACTTGCAGCAACTTTTCTCCCGAACTGTCCTCCACCAATATCTCGATGTGCATGCTCATCTCGCATCAAGATAGTCGCTGTACCAAAGACCACCCAAGGGTAATCCTTCAGCCACCAGATTGTTCACATCCTGCAATGCAGAGACGCGACGCACGCTGGAATAGCCATCCGTACCTTTTTCCAGAATCCATACTTCCTCGGGTGCTAGCGCATCAACAAAGTACGGCTGGTGTGTCGTCACGAAAATCTGCGGTGCATTTTTCTTGCCCGTGGCATGCAAACGAAATTCCTGAGCCAACGTCTCTAACAGCCTGTGATAAAGCCCGTTTTCTGGTTCTTCGATACAAATGAACGGAGGCGGGTCAGGGTCTTCCAACAACAGCAGGTAGGCAAAAACTTTGAGCGTGCCGTCAGACATCTGCTGTGCGAAGAAGGGGTCGCCAAAAGCGCCATCATTAAAGCGCAGCAACACGCGCTTGTCCTCAGTCACCTGCGTGTCGATGCTGGCAATTCCTGGAATCTTGGCCGCAATGCGTTCGAGTATGGCCTTGAACCGCCCTTTGTGCTCGCGTTCCATGAATTGCACCACGTTGCCAATGTTGTCGCCGTGGATGTTCAAATGCCGCTGCGGGCCAGCGCTCGGCAGACTGCGCGCCGCATCCGGGTAAAAGTAAGACAGATACCAACCTTTGAGGAAGTCTCGAAAGCGCTTGATACGCGGATGTTCCTTGAGTGTGCCCAGGGTGGCGATACCGAGTTGCCGTGTGTCGGTCAGTTCTACAGGTGTCTGGGCACGATCCTCCTCTCCTTCAACCTCTACCGCTTCTTCACCCGCCCAGACCGTGCCCTTGCCATGGTGCAGTCTCAGAAAGGGGTAAGGCCGACCATGGCTTTGGCCCTTGCGACGCTGTTTGAGTACCTCGAATTCGATAAATGGCCGACCCGAGGCATCCAGCGCAATCGCCAACTCGTAGGTGATCGGCCGCTCATTGGGCGCTTCACGGTAATAGATTTCAAACCGGATGGACTCATCAACCCCCTTTGATCGAAGGCGATCAAAACCCCCTCGTTGTTTCATGTCGCAGGCGCTTTCTACATCGGCAGATAAACAATCCGCAATGAAACCGAAGGCATCGAACAATGTACTCTTTCCAACGCCATTCTTGCCAATCACCACAGTGAAAGGCGTCAATGGCTCCCCGGCTTGCTGGCTAGAAAGTTTGCCCAGAGTCACATCACGCAGCGCACGATAGTTCTGTACTCGAAACCCCTCGATAACAGCCATTTATTTCTCCTCCATGCGAGTAAGCGCTTGGTCGTACCACAGCAGCAGTTTCTCGTCTTCTTGCAGCGCATCTTCAGGCAGTTTTTGTGCAACGGCAATGATGGTGGCATAGTCCTTTTTCGCCCAAGCATTCTTGAAACCGGTTCGCATCACTTCAAGTCGAAAGGTTTTCAGACGGCGACCGGTAAATGAACGGTAGGTCTCAAACTCTTTGAGCAGCGCCCTCTCGCGAATCATTTCCAAATCACGCCCCTTGTTGGGGTCTGGTACATACCAGCGGTCGGTTGCCTTGTCTTTCAATCTGATGTCTGATTTTTCAAGGTTGCGCAGATCTGCCCAGTTGGTTGAAAGGTAGCTATGAATTTGCGATGGGACTTCAAAACCATCCTTGTCTCTGGGGTCATAGCGCAGAAAGTTGCTTTCCAACAATTGAGACAACTCCGGTTTGGCCTCGTGTTTCTTCCAGCCAGCCCCAAGTTGTTTGATGAACTCGGGGTGAATCTCCTGATAGGTTGAAGGCTTCTTCTTCAGAAAGTCGGATAACCAGTCGATGGCGGAGCGCTCATCAGAGATAAACATTTCCATTTGAGGCGCTTTGGCGGTTTGCATTCGTGTTTTGTCGTATTCGCTGACCTGATCGGGCAGAAAAACCATGCCGTCCCGTGCATCAAAATGCTGTGACAAACCTGCCTGAAATTCCTGGCTGGAGAGTGGTACTGGCAAACCATGTCGGACGAACCAGGCCACCAGTCGGTCAAAAAGAATACGTGGATCGCGCTCGGCGACAAACTCAAGCTGCCCCTCCTTGAGTTTGACCGTTGGCAAGTATTTCAAGTGGGTACGGACAAAATCCCAGGCAGATGCTTCATTGCCGCCTGATTTGGCGAAACGTTCTTCCAGGCCACCGTTTGGCTTATAGGCAGAGATGACTAAGTCTTGCTTGACGGCTGTGGTTGTCGTGGTGGCCTTGAAACTCGATTTTTGTTTATCTAAGACCGACACGTTTGCAACCACAAATCCAGCCTCCTGTAGTGCAGTTTGAATTGCATTCCACACGGAGGCTTGAGTGTTTGAGAATTCGACCGTCATCCAGCGGCCTGGCTTAAGAATTCTAAATGCCTCAGAAAAACAACGATTCATTAGATGTCGGTAATCGTCAAGCCCCTTCATTTGTACTGAGTTTTCAATTGCTTCGTGCCGATTATTTGTAAATACACGAAGCCAGCCCTCCCAAAGCAGATTTAAGTCTGAATACATAATATTCGATCCGAATGGAGGGTCGATAAATATGTAGTCCAAGCATTCGCTTGGAATATTCCAGAGTTCTGTCGATGACGAAGTTGACGTTATTGACGGTGTAAATGCTGACGATCTGTCTATTCTCTTCTTTTGGTCGCTTGATGCTTGCTTCAGTTGTTCGATTGGATTTAGTTCTTTTATTAACGATGGAATGTAAAGCGTGCCAGACATTGGGCCACCTCCCGCACCCCACGTTCCGCTTTGATATGTAAATCGATATCGAATAGTTACTTGTGCTGCTATTCTTGTAAGAACGAATAGATCATCAGATATGATGCACTTTGACCTGTAGTTAGAAAGCAACCTTGCGCATCGTGCTGTGTAAAATTGATGTAGCCTGGTAACCCCGTGAGATTCTTTTGGTTGTCTTGTATTGAATCCATCTGGTAATTCACTGATCGGCATCCAATGAGATGGAGGAGATGACTCGATCTTCGAAATTAGTGCAAGATCACTCAAGTCTGGTTGCTTTTCATGACGGCGACTTCCCATCGAATAGCTAATCCGCACAGGTGTCAATTTCGCTTGTTTTTCCACGAGTCCTGTGGCTGCATCGATCTTCTGTAGCCAAGTTCGGTTCAATTCCCTTTTGGTCAGTGTAATGCCGCAATGGGGGCAATCAAAGGTTTCGCGAATCTTCCCTGCACGCACATCGACGGCATCCCTCCAGAAAATAATCTCGCCGCTACATTGTGGACAGGAAAATACGTCTGACCAGACAACATAGTTAATATTCCCGATAGGGCCAATACTTGCAAGGTCTGGCCTTTCTTGCGCTTGAATTAATGCAACCGCCCTGTTGACTTGACCTTCGTTTGGCTTATGAAGTGTCTTGTACATCCATCCGCATTCATCTTCGACTCTTTCCAATAGGAGGTTTGATTCTTTCTCGAATACCAGAAGATCTAACGACGCATTGTGTTTGTATGAAAAGAAAGCTGCAGCAGGGGAGAGATCATTCAGGACAGTGAAGCGTTGTCCGAGATGAGAAAACGGAGTCCACTCCGTACTATTGCTATCAACGGCGCGCTGATAAATCACGCCATCCCTATCAGTTTTATATCCAAGATCTTCTACCGAAGCACGGTCTCCACACAATTGAGCAGCGACGCCCGTCATGCCCGTGCCGCAAAAACCATCGAAAACTAATGCGCCGGGTTTGGTGTAGTGCAAGAGATATCGCATAATTGCTTTATGCGGCACCTTTGTGTGGTATGGGTGTAGCTTGTAAAGAGGGTCATATTTTCCTTCGCTCACATCTGCCGCAAATGGCTCCTTGTGATAAGGAATTGATGGGTTATATGGTTTGCCATAATGCTTGATGAAGTCCTCAAGAAAAGGATTCGGGCAAGCGGTGTAATACGGCGGATCAGACAGTGCCAATATGTCCTCATCCTTGCCAATGGGAAATCCTTCAATCTTGCGAAAGTCAGGGTCTTTCAGCTTTTCGCGAAGAATCGCCAAGTAGTGCTCTCGCCGCTCCAACTCACTGGCAAAGGTTTGACCCAGACACTGCACTGGCCCAGTTGAGACTGCGGCTTGGTCATGCAGTAAGTCATTCATGGTGATAGTTCCTGTTGATGTTCATGATCAAAGCCAGCATGCCAGCGCAGCGTTGGAAAATAATGGATGAAAAGTGCCTCTAGCCCTTATGCAGTATGCGTTAGTAGCTATATTTTTAGTAGTATTCTGCATGGATTGACAAAAGTTTTATCCATGGTGCAGCACAGGCAGAAGTGGACAGAAAAACAACTGCAATAAATACATCAAAAGTGCCTCTAGCCCACGTTCTATAAGCGTAGGCAGCTACAATGTTTGTAGTATTCAATAAGCTGCATCCATCGCTATTCCATCACGAACCGCAGTTTGTTGGCATCCATTTTCTTTTTCAGTTCGTCAACAAAGCGCCTAGCCCAAGACGATGACGCAATAACTTTATTCGGATCTATTTTTGCCAGAATTTTGAAGGAATGTTCACCTTTGCCATAGGGCACTTTGGTCTTGCAATCAGCCGTGGCTTTTTGCAATGCAGCGTAAACGTCCGCCTTCGGAAGGCTCTCGATAGGTCGGCTTATTGCTGGAAGCTGGCCTTCCTTGAAGCCGTTGTTAAAAAAGGAAATCAGTATGTCACGGTCGGCCAAAAACCAGCTCTCCATAATTTGTACCATGAGATGGCAGTCGGTGTCTTGACCACCCTCTGGCTTATCCCAACCATCACCCTGACGCTGCTTGAGATGTTCCCATGGCAACCAGGTCGTTGGGATACCTTGCTGGCAGGCCTCAGCGACTGTCGCCTCACTGTCCACCAATAACACCGATGATTCGCCGTTGGCGATCGCAGTGCAGTAGTCCTTGTAAGCAAACGCTCGACCACCACAAGCTGTAATACTTGGCATCTTTCCTTTGAACCCGGCCTTTTCAAGAAATTCGCGAAAACCCTTACGGCACTCAATCTGTAGCGCAGAACTATCACCACCGCCTTCCACAAAAAGAGTCACTCTACGGTTACATGAATTTCCCTGATGGGTTGTCTTTGACTTCACCATCTCGTTCCCCCGATTTGTCCGCGAATCCACAGTTGACCGAGGCGATAGTTCTCTAACCATGGCGCTAACTGTTCTGCATCTAGCCGCTCTATCAGAGTGCCCTGATCTGATCGCCCAGCCACCAATATGCACTCGGGGGAATCTGTCAGCGCGTCCACCAAAACATCAGAATGTGTGGTGACGATGATTTGGGTGCGCTCAGACGCTTCCTTGAGGAGCGTGGCCAAGGTAGGTAACACATCGGGATGCAGGCCTAGTTCGGGTTCTTCGATGCACACCAGTGGCCCTGGGTTGGGGTGGCACAGAATGGCCAGCAGACAAAGGTAGCGCAGCGTGCCGTCAGACAGGCGTGTGGCCGGTATGGGGTTGGGGCCTTCGTGGAAGAAGACCTGCACGGTGCCTCCTTCAATTTGCACATCGAAATCATCGATGCCCTCGTACAGTACCTGCAAAGCCTCTAACAAACGCTTTTTGACGGCAGGCTCTCGGCGCAGACGGTTAAGTACCAAGCCAAGGTTGCTGGCATCAGGTGCCAGGTGCTCGTTGGGGGCATCGGCCGGTTGCGGTTGGCGTAGCCGACTGTCACGACCGAATGACCATTCCCGATAAAGGCGAATGTTTGAAAAAGCGCTGGCGGTGTAGGTCATAGCCCAGTATTGACGCGGATCTTTGCGCTGCGAGAGCAAAGACTGGCTGGCATCAAATTCAAAGCTGCTGAGCTGCTGCGATGTGCCGGCTGACTCGACCTGGGCTTGTCCATTGCTCACATGAAGATGAGTGCAAGGCACAACGCAATCGCCCTGGGTGTCGTGTTCGAGCAGGCTTTCGCTAACGATATCTGGCTTGGCACCTACGGCGGCCAAGGTGATTTGGTATGTCAGGTGAGTCGCACCAGCTTTGATATTGGCAGGGGCAGATACGGGCATAAAAAAGTATTCGAGCCAATCACCAGGAACAGTATGCACGGGTATCGTGACCTCAATGCTGGTCTGGGTGGCGGCCACGCCGGTGGGGCCTTTGCGTAACCATTCGCGGATACCGCCACCCTTGCGAATGGGGTCGTGCAGGTCGCGAGGAATTTCTCGTAACAGGTTGATGGCTTCCAGCAAATTGGATTTGCCAGATCCGTTTGGGCCGATCACCACATTAAGGGGTAACAAAGCCAGAGCTTGGGTGGCTGAACCAAAGCTCATGAAATTGGTCAATTGAATGGATTTAAGTAGCATGGGTGTCTCCGTTACTCCACCACGAACCGCAGTTTGGCTGAATCCTTGCCTTTGCAGCGGTCATTCAGAAAGGCCTCAAATCGCCGGCGCAAGTCATCCGGCGTGGCAGGTGTTCCACCTTGCAGCAGGGCATGTTTGATGTCGTCACCACTGATGCCAATCTTCTCCAATCCCGACAGAGCTTCCTGAACGGCGCTGATGAAGTTCGGGGTCACGGGGTCTGTCAGCTTCTTCGATGTGACGAACTTCTTGATCAGCTCACGGGCGGATGGCTTTAGCAGGTCAAGGTTAGCCTGCACTATGGGGTCATCCAGGTTGTCTTGCAACGTCTGCTGCCAGCCACAATGCAATCGATCCAGTTCTTCACCCATTTGCCTGAGCACATTGGCGGATGGAAGAAATTCGCCTTGCTCGTTGGATGGGCGGAAGTTGCAGTGTGGGCAGTATGGGCTGGCTGCCAGATCCGACTCCATCAGCGATGCGCAACTCTTCAGCCTATCGAGTTTGTCGTCAAAGGTGGTGAGTTGGCTGGTTGGCATCAACGCGATTCCCGCCAGTGCCCGCATGGTGACCAGACGGGAGTCTTTGCGCAATGCCGACTTAGTTTTGTCTTCGGCCACGCCAAGGCGCACCTTGCTGTGCTGTGCAATGTAGGCGTTGAGATAGTCCTTCTTGAGTTTTGCCAGTGTCTGACGGTACTCAGCGGCATGCTGTGTGTTTCTGTCCAGCACGATCCGGTCGATCATGTCCTTACGGGTGTTTTGCGCCTGATTCACCCAAGGGTGATCACTGGTCAGTACCATCTCGGCTTGGGATAAATAAGCGGCTGTGCTGCCTAGCTCTGCAACCAGCCCCAATAGCCTTTCAGCGGTAGCCAGAACTTCAAAATTCTTGCTTTGGGCTTCAATGTCGTTAGTTCCGATGCGCAGGTTTTTCAATTTACCGACCGTGTTGTACGGCGTCAGACCCTCGGTGAACGTCTTGAGCGCTTCAAGGCGGGTGCGCCAGTCACGGATTTCGTCTTCTGTTAGCAGTGGCTTGCCCCAGAAAGTGAGTTTGCCTTGCAGATCCGTACCTGCCGTCAAGACACGACCGACCAGCTTGGACACCTCTTCGAGCAACTGCTTGACGGGTTCCTCGGAGCCTTGCGTGGCCAGTTGTGCCAAGCCGGGTGACAGACCAAGCAGTTCAAACAACGACCTCAGAACGGCGACATTGATTTCTTTCGGTGATTCAATATGCTTGAATTGCTTGAGTTCTTCAAGGCTGCGCTCGGCCAGCAGCGTCAGCTTGCCGGAGTCGATCTTGTCGCCGGTGATTGCGAGCACGATGTCGCCAGAATAGACGAGGCCACCCAGCACTGCCACCAGCAGGTCGGCCTCCAGCCGGAACTTCACCGGATGAAAGTACTCCACGTCGGTTTGTCCGTTTAGCAGCTCACTGCGGTTCAGAACCTGGCCATGTCCCTTGGCTTTCAGACGGCTCAACACTTCTTGCGAGTAGCGAGAACGCACAGGGTCAATGTGGTCTCCATCGAGCATCTCCAGTGCGTCAAGTACGGCATTGGCATCTTTGGTGCGTGTGCCGCCAGCCAGTGCCTTCAGCGCATTGCCTACCAGTTGTTTGCGGTTTTGCTCTGTCACCAGCACCTGGAATGTTGGGTACTCTGGTGAAACCTCGGCAAATTGTTGTTTGAGCGTCAGCCCAGACACAACGTTGACGATGTCTCGGAAATTGGCACGCTCGTCAGACCCGATGCGTAATTTGTCGCGGATGGATACGCCCTTTGCCCAGTTTTGGAGCGTTTTGCACTTGCCTGCGTGAGTGACCTCCAAGGCGGTCATTTGCTTTTCCTGCAACCATTTGCTCATATCACGCAGGGCGTCTTTGGCTTTGTCCAGATAGACGGTCTTGGCACCACCACTGGCTGTGGAGGACAGGTCAAGCGCTGCTGCATAAAACGCCAGATGTCGCCTGATGACCTCGTCAAGTCCCTTGAGCCGAATAAATACTTCATCCGACTTGTTTTCGTCGCGGAAGCGTGGCGGATCAAAAGGCTGAATGAAATAAATGTAGAAGTCTCGCTCTGGCTGCGCGGTTGGCCGGTCATTGGGTGCCCCAAAAAACAGGTACCCGTTGCGATCAACTCGGTGGTCTTGCCACTCAATTTGGTATTGCCAAATTTGAAAGCCTGTGACGTAGGTGCTTTCGTCGGTTCGTTCCATCAACTGTTTGATGGCACTGTAGTAGGCACGGTCGAGCGCATCGTCCGACAGGGTATCGGCACGTCTTTCGATTTGAGCATCGTAGTCGATGTCCTTTTTAAGGTCGAGATAGTACTGCTCGGTATCAGCGGCCTTAGAGATAAACTGACCATTCACCGTCCTGACGATCTCCTTTAGGGTAGTCTGCACAGCAGTGAGCAGATCGTCTGCAGGGTCACCACCCATGTCTTCAATGCCGGGTTGATACAAGCACAGCGTGTCCCGCAATTCGGCAGCGGTCGGCCCAACTGGAACATAGATGTCCCCACCAGTGGTGAGCCGAACCACCGACAAGCCGGCGATCACGCGCTGTGCCATGGATTTATATGCCTGGCGAGTGAAGCCCTTTAACACGCGCTCAGACAAAACTTCAGACACCTTCAGAACTGGGCTGATGCCTGGGTCGGAGCGCAGCACAGAGTTGGATGTGACGGTTTCCCAAAACTTGTCGTAACTGATGAGTCCTGGGCAGTCGTTCGGTACATCGTCATTCAGAATGGCCTGAATCTGGTCGCGCAATGTCACCAGTGCACCGCGTTTTTCGGTAAAGATGAGCCGTTCAAATGTGCCGATGTACTCTGGATGAACCGGAAACAGACGCACATACTCGTCCATGCGTTCGTTCATTGAGCTGTAAAACTTGGCGTATGTAGTGAGGTATGTACGGATTGTGTTCTGCTGGTCAGCAGTCTTTTTTAGCAGACGTTCTGCAACAACGAAGCTGACATCTTGCCGAGCCAGCAAAATTTGTGTGAACCTATCTTTGACACGTCGCAAACTGTCGGCGACATGCTGGAAACGGTTGCTGTCGAAGATGGCCTCTTGGACACCCGCCACAAAGCGAAAACGCAAGTGCTTGGTGACTTCGCCGATTTCACGCAGGAAAGACAAGTCCAGTACCAGATCGTGATCCCTACGCGAACGCAGGTAATCAAGAAACTCGTCGACCACAAGCAGCACACCATGGTTGGGATAAACCTCAGCGAACGCGGCCATCATTTCCTCGAATGCTGCCTTGTTGTTGACCACCCTGTCGGCGGCCGGGAACGCGAAGATGACACCGTTCTTTTCTAGAAATAACTCAAGATCCTGGGTGATGATGTCTCGCAACGACATTTGGCTGGATATTTCGATGCGGTGAACCTTGAATTTGCCAGCGATTTTTTCGGCTGCGGCAGCAACCTTTGGGTGACGGATAGCCGTCTGGTAGGCTGCATCCTCGGCCACCAATGAGAGTACGGACATCAAATGTGACTTTCCGGTGCCATAGTTACCGACCACCAGAACTCCCATGTGGTCAACAGACTCGTCGAAAGAGATTTGCGGAATCATCTGCTTGGCGATTCGCTCGGCCATGTCGTCTGACATGACGTAGGTCGCCACTAGCTTTTTGGCTTCCATGGGTCGATTGGCATCGAGCAGTTGAATGACAGATTCGATGGGTTCAAATTGAATGAGATCGCTGTAGCGCATAGCCTTCTTTTCTCTCTATTACTGAACTTCAAATGGAACCACGCCAACAAGGCTGTAGTCCTGGTGTTCTGGGTGCCCCCTATCGGCATAGGTCAGACGACCGCCACGCAATTCGCCTGGCCAAACCGCCACGACGCGTTTGACATGCGCATGCCGTTTCAGCAAGTCAAGTGGATCAATCTGTAGTGACTTGTCAAACAAGAGTTCGAGGTTGTCCAGAAGCAGCAAATCACCAGTCGCACGTTGATCGGCCAGTTCGCGCAAAAGAGTTATGGTTTGCAAGTGTCGTTGTTTTTGTTGAACTACCGAGAGCCGATGACCCAATTCTGAGCCGACACTTAGCACTTCGACACCCATGTTGTTTGCCAGAGCGTGCAGCAACGCTGTCTTACCTGTATGCGGCGCACCAATGATCAAGATGAGTTTGCTGTGAAGTGCCCCAACTTCATCAATAAGCCGCTCCAGTTTTTCGATCATGTGCAATCCTTGATCAATGAACACTCACAATTGGGTGGTGATTCGCGTTGACATACAGTGCTGAACATTACGCGTAAAAAGTGATGATTAGAATGGAAAAGTTGCACATTCGCATTGTCTGCGTGGCTTGCAGACCGCGTTGGAACAACTTTGGAATGGATTTCATACCCAGTCGCAACTTTACATAACCCCCGTCGCCTGCGACTGATTAAACGTGTAGTGCCTAATCAAACAGCTCTGCGTGGGTTCCTGTTCGCACAAACACAATCAGGCCATGCTTTGAACTCTCAACCAGCTTGTAGGTCAGCAAAAAGTCACCTCCAATGTGACACTCACGATGACCATCCCAGTCACCACCCAACGGATGATCCGACCACTCAGGCCCAAGTGGCGCATCATTGGCGATCAACAGTAGCATGGCTTCTCTGAGTCGGTTCATGTCATACCGACCGGCCCAAGTTAAACGATCCCAGTCGCTCAAAAAGGATTTCGCGTAGTCAGACGCTCGCGGAAGCGGGGCACGCTTACTGGCCGCAGTTCTTTTCGATGTCATCAAAAAGCTCAGCAGCAGAGGTAAAACGAGCGCTATGCGATCTCGCAATCTCGTCGGCCTCGGCCATCGCTGCACGGGTTTGTGCGTTGGGTGCCTTCAGTGCGAATGGCATCTGTTTGTCGGCGATCACACGCATCAAAAAAACACGCACAGCATCGGATATTGACAGCCCCATCGCCGCCAGCGTTTCGGCAGCTTGTGTTTTGATTTGTTCATCTACTCGCACATGAACCATAGTGGTTGTAACCATCGCTTCTCCTTTGTGTTGCGATACATTGTATCTCTTATTCAAGGATATCGCAAGATGGGGGTCTAAGCCGGAACCATAGAAAATTCCGTCATCGGGGTTGTAAGCCCAAACCGGCGGAATTTGTCCATGCCACGTTTTTGTTGTCACTTTGAGCATCCTTCTCGTGACATAGTCCATGAGACGGGTTATGTGACTAAATTTTTGTCAATTCTTGTGCTAATTTTCGGTGTCACACGAACGACCGTCCATTTGACACATCGTTGTACGCAAAGAAATCTATGGTTTTTTGGTACCGAACAAATTCCACTGGTTTGCGCTTAAAACCCCAGTGACGGAATTTTCTTGGTTTCAGGCTTAGACCCCCTAGATCAACTACGCGCTCTATGTACACCTCAAACCGATGTGGAGCTTTCTTTCCTGATCAGGGTAAGCCCTGCCATGATTTCGCAAATTCGGACTGGACGACGTGAGCCACCTTTTGACTTGAAAGTCATGTTACTGGAGAAGTTGGGGTATGTTTTTGATCATGACCTGCTGATCCGTTTGCTACCCATGAGTCAGAGAAAGGTGATTTGTGCCTCAATGATGAAAAACGATACATCAAGTGTTATCGATCTCAAATCACAAAACATTGGCAAAGATCTTCCTCCACTTACTGATGAAAATCCTCTTGGAGACAGCGAAGACCGCTCTCTTTAGCATCTAAAGGTTTTGGCTTTTTACCTGACCTGGTCAGCCAACGCTGGCTAAAGCAAAACCGACAAAGTCATAACGGTTTTATCTCACATTCATCACGGCGCACAGATCGCAACATGGCATCACGCAAGATCGTGTTCATCCGTGTTTGATAACCTTTTCCTTGGCTCTTGAGCCATGCTAATACGTCAGAGTCCAAGCGAACCGTTGTGGATGATTTGACGGGCCGGTACAAATTCCCACGAGTCGCGTTTTGCCAGAAATCTTCTGTCACCGGCGCAATGTCACTGTAGTCGATCTGGTCGTCTGGCATATTGACCAACGTGGCGAGTTCATCCTTTTGCTTTTGCGTCAGTGGCGGCAAATTGGCCAGATCAACGTGATAGGTAACAGTTTTGTTCATAGCGTTTTCTTTCCTTTGGATCAGCCTTGCGAGCTGAAATGATTCGAATCACTTCAGCGCCATGGCCATCATCACCGACGGTGTGCGCCACAAAAAGCACGATTTGTGCATCCACCATGCCTATGGTTTGCCAGCGGTACTCACCGTTTTCAATCCGGCCTTGATCTGTCAGTTGAAATGGGTCAGAGAACGCACGAACCGCCGTTTCAAAGCTCACACGATGCTTGGCAACGTTCGTTTTCGCCTTGTCTTCATCCCATTCAAATTGCGTTTGCATAACATAAATGTTACTACGTTTTTGTATTTTTATCCATCAGTCAACACTTCTTGTTGAGCTGCATTCACCTGTTTGACCTTTGCTTTCACCCGTCTGCTTGGCGCAGAGTGTGCTTTTTTTTGCAAAAACCTCCCTTACGTGCACTTGTTACGGCAATAACACCTAAGCATGTCGCAAGATTTGCTTAGGGCGTCTGTTGCTGACAAAGCAACGGATTAAATTTTTTTAATTGAAAGTTATTATGTCATATATTTATATGTATAACCCTTCAAATAAACGATCTTACAAAATGACGATAGAACAAGATGGAAAAAGAAATTTTTTCATCTTGCATCGAATATGGTATGGTCAAATACGACAGGGTAATCAAAAGTGCGAATTTTTTGAAAGCGAAGAGAAAGCAAAAGATAAAATGAATAAAATAATAAAAATACGAAAAAAAGAGGTTATAAAATAATATAAAATATAAATCCTAGAGACAAAATAAATATTGTCTCTAGGATGCCAACATCTATATTCGATCCAACGCGCGATTAATGCGTAACAACTTATGTATTATAAATATAGTCATAAAAAATAAAGTTACCAATATAGGGTGCGTTTAAACAAACGACAGAAAAGTTTCATAAGATTTTGAACGATATTTCTGCCTGAACTTGCGCTTAACTCCAGCTACGGCTTCATGTTCCAATAATCATGCTGGTGAACGGTACCGGCTTGCTACCGAGAACAACGATGATCGTAGGGCGCAGTTGATCGAAGCTATTCGCAACGGTTCGGAGGCTACTTGGACACACTTCAACCTGCATATGGAGTTCGACTTCTCGGATGATCGGGTGGCCGACTCTATTTGTTTGGCGCTTCCAAAAAATACACCCCTGGATACGCTCTAAATTTTGGAGATCAAAATTCGACTAGAACCAAAGCCTGGCGCGGCTTTACAGAAATTCCTATGAAACTTTTCTGTCGTTTGTTTAAACGCACCCTATCTGCGGAAACCAATATTTCACGGCGCATGCATAAATTACTCAATTAACAAAATGAGATTCATGTTGTAGGTTTTGGCGCTTATTTTTTTGACTATGCATCTATGAATCCAATACTGACTGGATTAATGTAAAGGCATTTAACAATACCAATGTATTTAATAAAATCATGTGTGTTACACCATATGAAATTTTAAAAACATTTTTGTTATTTACTTAAAATTTGTATAAGTTCTAATTATTTTCCATTTTTCATTGCACAAAATTTTATACAGAAACAACGGGAGCTTCTTGTTGTTTTTTATTTGAATCTGACTGGTCTCGCCTAAATCCAACCATCCTCGGTAAGTTTTCTGGATCAGGTCCAGACCATTCCTTCATAAATTTGTGTTCATACAGTTTTTTATATGACGCAATTAACCTGCGCAATTGCCTACGAATACCACCAAACATTGGATAGATGCGAACTGCACGGTTCAGCTCTTGAATCAATTTTGTCCAGTCGTTGTTTCTCGACCTATTCTGGAGATGACTCTCAAATCCCAGATACGCAGGTTTGGTGAGTTTCCATGTCATCGCCTGATCTCCCCTGTCTCGCTTGTCGCTGACGATCTCAAAATCACCTACACGTATTTGAGTCCTCCATTCTTCTCTAAGAAATTGATTCTTTTCGGACAATGATTTCAGATGAAGTGGGTCAAATGGCGTGCACAGAAGAATCACTTGCCGTTGGTATGGATTACCCAAAACGGGTATTACCACCCCCACTGCATTTGGTAATCCTTTTATTTTGCGCTGGTACCGTTTCCAGGATGGAAGATTGGTGCCATACTGATCAATGAATTTGGCTCCGATGCCTGGCAGCTTTTTGATATCTACCAGGATTGGTGACTTCGTTGTCAGTGTATAGCCGCGCGTAGCGTGCAGCAGCGTGGCCTGCATGCCATGCGTGAGGTCAGAATAAATTTTCATGTTGTCGATATTCCATTTTATGTGTACTTGTTAAAACAAACAAAAGTAACATGGCGCATCGACTCATGACGTGGCAAGCGCATAGAGCAAGGTGGAGGGCGATTATATGACATCGGTCAGTAATCTACAACGTCGTGAGTTCGTTTGCATGCAAATGCAGGCGACGTCATATGAAGGGGGTAAGGCCGCAGGCCAATGTCTCCTGAGCAAAGCGCATATGCGCAAACGCCCCGAGGTGACGCGGGGGGATCACGTTGTATGTCACCAGAGGCAAATGTTTTCAAGCTGTGATGAAGTCCCTGCATTTGGCCTTTGCACTTGATGCCCTTCGACAGTTAAAGGGGCATGAAGTGCAAACGCCAATTTGCAAACCGCCATCATTTCTGTGAAAACACTGCGCACGCGCAATGCGTGCATGCCTGTTTAGCCAACAGGTAGCTTGATTGGCGCCCGGTGCAGTTAATAGCTGCCCGCCGGGTGCGAGGACGGGGTGCGTGGTTAATACCAGTGGTTAATTCCACTGGAGTAACCCATGCATTCCAGTCCGTGAAATTTCCATCAAGAGGTGCGTACAGGTAGGAATACCAGGATGTCGCAATGGGCGCGACAAGCGGGGATGCAT
>Ga0194060_10000785_pt1 | contig 23175 bp, 19 predicted proteins | sample SepL225m_MetaG_FD_163427 | JGI IMG/M metagenome (GOLD analysis project Ga0194060, IMG submission 163427) | Anoxic zone freshwater microbial communities from boreal shield lake in IISD Experimental Lakes Area, Ontario, Canada - Sep2016-L222-5m | ecosystem: Environmental > Aquatic > Freshwater >... | reverse complement strand
GGGTGTCCTGGGTTCCCGTAGTATGTACGCATTTCAACCGTTTTAAATGGACCGACTGGCTCACGACGCTTCAGATGGAATACCAACCGGTGTTCCTGGGTGAACCGTGGTATCGACTCCTGCCAGGATATTGGTCGCGGCATAACCCCCTTACCTTCAAATTCCTGGAATGGAGATTTTCACGAATCCGTGACCAGCAAGTCAACGCGTTTAGTCGTCTGTGCGAAGGACATGACGCAAGGCTTTCGGCAGACAGGTCGTTGCGTACCTGTCAAGAATCACTCCTGTCGGCTGTTGACACCTTTCGTAAAGAATGGTCATAGTGCACTGTAACATCTAAAACCAACCCCCCTCAATCCCCCCTTATCAGGGGGGAAGCCTTGAAGTCTCCCCTGATAAGGGGAGATTTAGAGGGGTTTAGTCCGAAAGATAATGTGTTACATGGTCATAGTCTATATTTAGCAAAACCTCACCAATCAGAACAAAACACATGGAAAATTTATCTCGCATATTAGTGTTGTGATCTCTGCAACGTTGCTACACATTTATCGGCAAAACAGTCGGAATAAAGTGATTTTCATGGGTGATGCAACAATTCAGGTATGGTGTCCTAAATCAGGATCAGCGCCTCTACTCGTGCGGTGGTTTGTCACAGAGTGGTGCAATTTTGCCTGTACCTACTGCCCCCAAACGCATGTTCGCCGTGCGCCGAAGGGGAAATACACGGCGCACGCGTTCGACAACAATCCGCTCGAACGGTGGATCGAGGCGTTCGACCGGCACTTCTCCGATCATCGTGTTTCGCTCGTGATCACTGGCGGTGAGCCGATGATCGACGCGAGGAATATGACGCGTCTCCTGCGACATCTGGTTTCGCAGGACTATATCGCATGCATTCGGATTGATACGAATGCGTCTTGGAATCCAGATCGCTACGCCGATATGGACCTTTCCAAAATCATGCTGATGTGCACGTTCCATCCAGGACAGGCCGACGAAGATTCGTTCTTAAGCAGTGTGCGACGCATTCGGGATGTCGGCTTCTCGGTGGGCATGGTCAACTACGTCATGAATGACGCAGCCATCGCGGATTTCGGACGCAGACGAAAGGTGTTTCTGGAGCAAGGGCTTTTGCTGCACCCGAATCCTCTTTGGAATGGGGCGGGGAACTACACTCCCGAATCACTTGCCTTGATGCAGGCAAGCTTGCCGCCACTCGATTTCGCCCATCGGGCGGGTCGACGAATGCCACTGGGAAGACAGTGCCTTTTCCCATCGATCAGTTATGAATTGAAATACACGGGTGAGATTCGCGCTGGTTGTGGTTTCACTGCCGGTGACTTTTTCAACAACACGCTGCCTGCCCGGCCGCGCGGGTGGCGCCGTTGCCTGCACACAGGGTGTCACTGCCTTGACAAGTATTCGTTCCTCCGCAAATCCGACAGGAACGTCACGCTGAATCCACTGGCGGACTACGCCAAGGAACTCTGGACGGTCGCACGGTTGTCGGAGTGAACCAGTCCGCCGGAAGGGGGCTCCTCGCTTGATGTCTCAAATGACGAGACGCTTCCCTTCACCATCATTCGTCGCGGTACCACCCTGACCGATTACATAGAAAGAGATCGTATGCACCCCTTGATACTCCATATCGGCTTGCCAAAGACCGGCACGACTTCGATTCAGCAAAGCTTGTTTTGGAACTTGCGTGACCGTCGTTATCGCCTCATCAGCCTGGACACTGTTTTTGGCAATCAGATGACCGGCGCTCTGTTCTACAGCAGATTTCATGAGCTTTTTTTCGGTGCCATGCTGCCCGTACGCCATCAGAATCGGTTCCGGAAACTGGCGCATGATTACCTTGACAGGAGTCTTATCGCAGCCCGGCAGGCTGACGTCATGCCGATTATCTCGGCGGAAATTGCCTGGTATCTGGAGGAAGCTGATTTTGACCGATTGAGACGTTTTGTTGCCGACAGAGGTTTTGAGGCGCGTGTCGTCTGCTATCTCAGGGCGCCGCTCGATCACCTTGAAAGCACTTTTCAGCAGAAAGTGAAAATAGGCCGGCCATTTTCGTTGGACTTCCGTTCCCAAACACGTGACTTGCGTGAAATTATTACCGGTATCTGCCGTGTGTTCGGAGAAGGGAACGCTTCACTCTACTTTTTCCAACCGGCGGCGTTTCCCGGAGGATGTGTGGTTCAGCACTTTTGTCAGGTTACGGGCATTGATTTCTCCCCCGGCGACATCAGGCACGAAAACGAGTCTCTTAACCTGAATGCCGTCAAGTTTCTTCATGCGGTCAATCGAGCCGACAACTTTGATGGGAAATCATCGGTGGCCAGAGTACAGAGACAGGTACTGATAGAACGGTTGAAATCTCTTCCGGGACCACCCCTTCGCTTCCATCCGGCACTGACGGCAACTTTTGCCGAATACGTGAAGCCACAACTCGCCTGGCTTGAGCAGCGTCTTGGGTGGCAGATGCCGTTGACGCTTGTCCATCGAGACCCCGATGCTGGTATTCGGTCGGAAACAGATCTGCAGGACTTCACTCCTCAAGCTTTGGAGTGGCTGGCGAAGCAGACCGGCAACCCCCCGATTCGTTGCGGCAATCGAGAGGAAACGGTTGAGCAGGTAGTGCGGCAGCTCAGTCAGATAACTCTGATCAGGTCTCCGCTTGTGACTGCCTCGGTCATAACAGACACACTGCGAGAACGCTGGCGGCGTAACCGGATCATTGCCAGAACGACCGGGCGACTCTAGGGAATCCGGATCATCCGCGAAACGGAACGGCTAATGCTCTGTGAAGGTAAAGAATTTTGATAAGGGAAAAATGCCAATGCAGAGGGTAATATATGGCCGATGTTAAAAATTATTCTTGCCGAATGAGGTCATCTTTCCCATGAATTTTACTGTAAATACAACATTAATCCGGCTGGGGATGGCGCTGCTGTTTCTGCTGGCCGTTGCGGTCGTCAGTTACGGCTTGATCGTGGCCTGGCAACATCCGGGAAATGACCTTTATGAACGGTTCGATGAGTATCGTCTCTATCAGCAGGGCGTGTATCCCCATGCGGGGATTGCCGGTGTCAACAAGCATCTTCCGGGCTTCCGCACTTCGGTGTATCCCCCATTTGCCCTGCCGATGTTCGGCGCTTTCTTCTGGGGCGGGGCCGTGCTGGGACTGGTGATAGTTCAGGTTCTCAGTCTGGCCGCGCTGGGAGGCATCGCCTGGTATGGGTACCGTACCATGCGTTGTGCCGGCTCGACTGCTGGAGCTCTGGGTGCTTTGTCGGCCATCGCCATACTTGGTAACTTTGATAACTTCGTGGCCTGGCAGTTCTCCATCATCTGCATGGGATTGATTACCGCACAACTGATATTCCTGGAGCAGAATCGCCCCCTGCCGGCCGGCATCTGCTGGGCCCTGGCGATGATCAAACCGCAGATCGCACTCCCCTTTGCGCTTCTTTTTGTTCTACAACGGAAAACCACCGGTCTGATCGCGGGAATCGGACTGCTGACAGGACTCTGCCTGATCGCTTTCCAGCGCACCGGAATTACACTTTCGAGCTATCTGATGGCGTGGACCAATAAAAATTCGGTACATTTTGTTACAGAATGGAACAATAATACACTGCTCAGCATGATGATCACAAAACTGGAAATCCCGGCACCGATCGCATTCTGTGTGCTGGCCGCCATCACGATTATTCTGGTCATCGCTTTCATCCTGCTGCTGCGGCTACGCAGAGACCGACATACATCCCCGGTTGACCAATTGCTGAAGGCAGGCATCTGTTGTATTGGCGGAGCTGTGACATTCTATCATCACAAGTATGATGCCATCATGCTCTATCCGGCCCTGCTGGCCACACTCAAACTTGCCGTCACAGACCCAACGCCACGGAGGCTGGCGCTTGCCGGCGCCATGGCTTTTTCCCTCTGGATTCCAAATCGCCTGTTTACCATATTTCTTCATTTTCCTGACTATCTGTTTGCACAGAATTTAATAAGGATCACCGTAGCTATCAGCCTCCTGGTATTGCTCACGCGCAACAAAAATCTCGACCCTGGCTAAGGTACTTCTCTCCTGCGGCGTGGACAAATAGCAGGTAGGTCGCGTTAGTTTTATCAACGCGACATTTCCGTATCACCGACATCGTAATGTTGCATTTCACGGTGAGGCTGTTCAACGCAACCTACCAACTACTACCTTGAAGCTCGTAGCTACAAGAAGAGCATCAAGCGGAGCGGGCGGAAGTGCTTCTGGCCTCCCGTTTCTTGAGAAGTTGATGGCAGATAAGTAAAAGTAGTCACCATAAATATACAAATGCGGTTTTTGTGGTATAAAATCCGCTGTAAATCATCTATAAGTGTGTTCAATGAAACTTATTTCTCCACGATACAGCTTCCGTAGTCGCCTGCTCCTCCTTGCCATCGGTGTGGAACTGGTGATGCTGACGCTGCTGGTTGCCAACAGTATCCGTCTGCAGCATGAGGCGATGAGCGATCAGACGCGCTGGCAGGTGCAGCAGATGATGCCGGTCTTAAATGCCGCTCTGATGGCTCCGCTGGCGCAGCGTGACTTTGCCACAATACAGGCCATTCTGGATGAGAGCCGGGCGACTGAGGGGATTGAATACGTTGTTGTAGTTGATCGCAATAATCACACTGTCGCGTCAAGTGGCTGGAAAAATGGCGAAAAACTTCCGGAACCGAGCAGGAAGCTCCCGCTCTTCACTCTCAACACCACACTCCGATATGACGACATTCTCCCGATTGAGCAGAGCGGACAGCGTCTGGGGAACCTGCATCTGGGGCTTGATCTCTCACGGATCATCTCTGCCCGTCGCACACTGCTGATCCAGGGTATCGGTATCGCCGCAGTAGAACTTGCCCTCTCCTCGCTGATACTCCTTCTGATCGGATACTGGTTAACGCGCCACCTTACAGCGCTTACAGAGGCAAGTCTTCAGGTGGCATCCGGTAACCTGACTCCGCCGCCGCTCCACGAAGGGGATGACGATATCGGACAGTTGGGAAAGGCTTTTAATACCATGTCGCTGGTAATTGCCGACAGAGTACACGACCTGACACAGGCCAAGGAGGTTGCTGAAGCCAGCGAGCGGGCGAAATCGGAAAGCGAGGAGCAGCTCAAGCTGGTGCTGGAGCAGATCAGACTTCTGCTCAATTCGACAGCAGAAGCGATTTATGGCATTGATCTGGAGGGGAATTGTACATTTGCAAATCCATCCTTTCTACGGATGCTCGGATACACAGATCTGCAGCAGTTGATCGGTGTGAATATGCACAGACTGATTCATCATTCTTATCCTGACGGAAGTGAAATGCCGGTTGAAGAGTGCTGTATATACCGCTCATTCAGCACACGCACCGGCACTCATCATGACGATGAATTTTTATGGCGTGCCGACGGCACCTCTTTCCCGGTGGAATACTGGTCGCACCCGCAGATTTTAAACGATGAAGTGATAGGCGCGGTTGTGACGTTTTATGATATTTCCGAGCGTAAGCAGGCTCGGGAACAGCTTGCTGTCAAGCAGTTGGAACTCGAAGCACTGAACAGGTCACTCCAGCAGCAGGTTGATGAAACGGTAGCCAAGCTGCGCCAGACAGATCAGATGCTGATAAGCCAGGGGCGTCAGGCGGCTATGGGGGAGATGATCGGCAACATCGCCCACCAGTGGCGTCAACCATTGAACGCTCTTTCCATGCTGATCTCCAACATTCAGTTTGCCCAGATGGATAATGAGCTTACCACCGAGTATATGGAAGGATCGGCTGCAACCGCAAATCGTCTGATACAGAAGATGTCCACCACGATTAACGACTTCCGCAATTTTTTCAGCCCGGACAAGGAGATGACCGCTTTTCCCGCCCTGCAGCAGATCCGGAACGCCGTGGGGCTTGTTGATGCAGCCTTCAAAAGCAGCAACATATCGATTGTCGTCAATTCAGAGCAAGAGTGTACGCTGAAAGGCTTTCCAAACGAATACTCCCAGGTGCTGCTGAATCTGCTGAGCAACGCCAAGGAGGCGATTCAGTCGTCAGGTACTCTGCCGGGACTTATCACAATTACCCTGGAGCAGCAGGGTGAAACCGGTGTCGTGAAGATCCGGGATACCGGCGGCGGGATTCCGGATACTGTGCTGGACAAGATTTTTGAACCTTATTTTTCCACTAAAAGCATGGGAACCGGTATCGGCCTCTACATGTCTAAAATGATAATCGAGCGGAATATGGATGGGGCTATATCGGCGCAAACTGTTGATGGCGGCGCTGAATTCATTGTGAGCATACCGCTTGCCGAGGGGAGATCATGACCGGCATAAATAATGAAGACAAGGATTTCCTGAAGAGCCTTACCCTGTTGTATGTTGAGGACGAAGAGGATGCCCGTGATCAGTTTACAATGTTTCTCAGGCGGATGGTCGGAAAACTGATCGTTGCGGTAAACGGCAAGGAGGGGCTGGATCTCTACCATGAGCAGCAGCCGGATATCGTTGTAACCGACATACAGATGCCGCTCATGGATGGGTTGACCATGGTGCGTGAGATTCGAAAGAGCTCTAATTCTACACAGATAATTATCCTTACCGCGTTCGATCAGTCCGACTATCTCTCGACATGCGAGGATCTGGGTGTCAACATCTATATCAGCAAGCCGGTTGACAGCAGTCGCCTGTTTAATTCCCTGCTGGCAGCCGCCCACACACAGATGATCGGGAGCCAGGCGGCAGACAGGTAAATATCAATGACTGACAAGCCCTCGGTAAATCACCAGTTTCCAAAAACTCTTCTGACAGGGGTACTCCTTGTCAACCTTCTGATGGCGGCACTTGTATGGCTTTCACTGCAAAACAGTAAAACGCACTTTGGCAGACAAGCCGCCGTAACAACCCGCAACATATCCCAGGTGCTTGATGAAAACATCTCCGGAATTTTTTCAAGGGTTGATCTCTGTCTGCAGGCGGTGGCCGATGAAGCCGAGCATCAACTCGCCAGCGGCGGCATCCGGGAAGATGGGCTGAACAGCTTTATAATCCGCCAGCACTCACGCCTGCCGGAACTCCTCTCTTTCAGGGCGACAAATGCCGCCGGCGACGCAATCTATGGGCCGAAGGGCAAAGTAGCCAAAACGATAAGCCTTGCCCACCGGGATTATTTCAGTGTGCTTCGTGACAGACCGGACGTCGGCCTGGTCATATCAAAGCCTGTTGTGGGGGGTATTTCCGGCAAGCAGATGATCGTACTGGCAAGGCGCATCAATCGCCCTGATGGCGGCTTTGCAGGTCTGGTCTATGCCGGTCTTTCGATGGAATACCTTACTAAAAGTTTTTCGGCACCGGATATCGGTGCTGACGGAGCAATTACACTGCTTGATGCCGACTTGTCAATCGTTGCCAGATATCCGGAGCTGAAAAGAGTTGAAACTGAAGCCGGGATAAAAAAAGTCTCGCAACAGTTAAGCGATCTGATCAAATCAGGCAAGACAACGGCAACCTACCGAGCAAAGTATGTTACTGATGGTATCGAACGGATCTCCTCGTATCGCAGAATCTCTCACAAGCAGACGTATTATATAGTAACAGGGTTGTCTGTCAGTGACTACCTTGCCCATTGGCGCACAGAAGTCTTAAAGATGTGCCTCTTCTGGATCTCTGCCTGTATCTTTACCGTTCTATCCGCCATGTTCTTATATAAAAAATGGCATAAAACGAGGGAGGCAGAACTGGCGGTATTAAAGAGTGACCAGCGCTTCCGTCAGTTTGTTGAGAATGCCAATGAGCTGATCTACACACTCTCCCCTGACGGAATTATAACTTACGTTGCGCCCAACGTGGAATCTCTGCTCGGTTATCACCCCACCGAACTGACCGGCACACAATTTCAGCCGCTTATTCACCAGGATGAGCTTCCCGCCTGCCTGCTTTTTCTGCAGGAGATTATGAAAGCGGGAATAAAGCAGAGCGGGCTTGAATTCCGGATACGCCATAAAAACGGCAACTGGCTCTGGTTTGTATCAAACGCTTCAATTATAACCGATGTCAGCAGCGGAGAGCCGTTCTTTCTTGGAATCGGGCACGATATTACCGACCGCAAAAAGGTGGAAGCGGCACTGCTTGAAAGCGAAGAGAAGCACCGCATCCTCCTGGAAGAATCATCAGATTCCATCTTCAGCCTGACCCCCCAGGGTAGGTATATCTACGTCAACCCGGCATTTGCGAAAGGGGTTGACAGACCGCGTGAGGAGATCATCGGACATTCTCTTTGGGATATTTTTCCCAAGGATGACGCGGACAGCCGTTTTGCTGCAGTAAGCAGGGTTTGCACACTTGGCAGAGCGGAAGAGATAGAGGTGCGGGTTTCGTGTGGTGTCGATGATCGATATTTTATGACTATGATCACTCCGATCAAAGATATTACAGGGGACGTTTTTACGGTTATCTGCTCATCACGTGATATAACCAGACTCAAAAATACTGAGAATACTCTGCGGGAGATGGCTAGTCTGCTCGAGGATCAAAAACATGAACTGATGCAGATCAATGAAACCCTTGAACAGCGTGTAATGGAGCGAACGGAGGAGCTGCAGGAGATCAACAGCCGGTTCATGCAACTGGCAGAACATGGACGGACGGCGGTCTGGGAGGTCAATGCAGATGGACTTTACACGTACATCAGCACCATGTCGGAGTCACTGTACGGCCTGCATCCTGACAATGTTGTGGGACAAATGCACTTTTATGAGATGTTCCCCCCTTCGGAACGGGAGGCTATCATTGCGTCGGCCTTCGATATTTTTAACAGAAAGGAAGCGTTTGTAAATTTTGAACATGGCAGCATCCTCAGCGATCAGAACAGTAATAATCGTCGCATTCTGATCTCTAGCAGCGGAATTCCTCTGCTGGGTGAAGACGGAACCCTTTCAGGTTATCGCGGGACTGATACAGATATCTCCGAGAGCAGAAGAATCCAGGAGATGCTGAACCATTCACAAAAGCTGGATGCTATCGGACAGTTGACCGGAGGCATAGCTCACGACTTCAATAACAAGCTGATGATCATACTCGGCTATGCCTCGCTTGCAGAGATGGATATAGACAACAGCACCAAGGTACTTGGATACCTTGACGGAATCACCAACGCTGCCAACCAGTCCCGCCAGATGACCATTCAGCTCTTGGGATTCTCACGCCAGCAGGTTACAATGCCGGTTGTGCTGGATGTAAACAGCTCTATTGAAGAGACAAAAAAAACGCTCCCTCGGCTTATCGGAGAAAATATCAGTTTTATCTTCAAACAGGGGGAGGATCTCTGGAATATCAGGATCGATCCGGTTCAGCTAGATCAGGTCATAATGAACATGGCGGTGAATGCGCGGGATGCGATGCCGGATGGCGGGAGTTTTACCGTTGAGACAAGCAACGCCACTTTTGATGCTGAGCGATGCAAGAGCAAAATTGACATGAATCCGGGGGACTATGTCTGCATTTCATTCAGCGACACAGGCACCGGCATTGAACCGGAAATTTTGGAACATATATTTGAGCCGTTCTTTACAACAAAGGAGCTGGGGAAAGGGACCGGTCTCGGTCTGGCAACAATCCACGGCATTGTCAGTCAGAACGGCGGTGTTATTGAGGTAGCGAGCAGTCCAGGCGCGGGAACCAGCTTTACTGTCTGCTTCCCTCGCCACGATGCAGTTCCGGAAAACAGTGCTGGCGAGGATGAAACATTAACCCACGGCAGCGGCTCAATTCTGCTGGTGGAGGATGAAGGGCAGTTACGGGAGATGGCCGCTATTTTCCTGCGTAAAATCGGCTACACGGTGTATGCGTTCGGAAACCCGGCGAAAGCCCTTGAAACGGCCTCCGACAGTTCATTGAAACTGGATCTTGTGCTGACAGATGTGGTTATGCCGGAAATGAACGGCATAGAACTGGTAGAGCGTATACGGGAAATGAGACCGGAGATAAAAGCCTTCTTCGTTTCCGGCTATTCATCAAACCATGCCGCGCTGGGGGCGGTGGCCAACGCTGAAAATTTCATGCAGAAGCCGTATAAACTGAATAAATTGAGTGAAATGCTCGATAAGGCGCTCAGTTAATCAGGATCCGGATTACCCGCGAGGATGAATCTCCTGATGGAGTTTTTTTAGGCGCTCCCGCGTGACGTGGGTGTAGATCTGCGTTGTGGCGAGGTCAGCGTGACCCAGCATCATCTGGACACTTCGGAGGTCGGCGCCGTTTTCAAGGAGATGAGTGGCAAAAGAGTGGCGCAGGGTGTGCGGTGAGATATTTTTGTGGATGGCCGCCATCGTTGCCCTCTTCTTGATGATATTCCAGAAGGCCTGGCGGCTCATGGAATCCCCCAGACGGGAGAGAAACAGGTACGGATTTCTGCTCGTCGGATCCTGTACCCGCCGGAATTCATACAGATATAGAGCAACTTTATTTCGTGCCGATTCGCCAATCGGCACCAGACGCTCCTTGTTCCCCTTCCCGACAGTCATCAGATAGCCGGAATCAAGATTTACCTCTCGCAGCTTTAAATTAACCAGCTCGGAGACCCGCAGGCCGGTTGCGTAGAGCAGCTCCAGCATCGCAAGATCACGCAGATCCTCCCCACGCTCCCCCAGACAGGCGGCAAACAGCGCGTCAACCTCACGCCCATCCAGAAACTGCGGCAGTTTATGGAGTGTGCGAGGCGCTTCTATTATGGAAGCCGGATTTGAATCGGCGTAATTTTCAATCATCAGAAATTTGTGGAACATCCGAATAGCGGAGAGGGAGCGGGCACGGCTGCGCGGGCCGATCTTCAGTTTCTGCAGAGAGACCATGAAAGAGGCGATATCAGACGGGGTGACATCTGAAGGTTTCGCCCGCTTCCCCCTCTCAAGAAAATCGAGATAACGGGTCAGATCACGGCTGTAGGCGCTCTGCGTGTTTGCGGATAGACCCTTTTCGACAGTCAGATACGATATGAAGAGATCCAGGTAGTCGTTCAATGATGTGTCTCCAGGTAATTTCGCTAATGGCAACAACTTGAATATTTTGTTTCGGCGCGGATCATTAAGAACACCTGCTATGGCAGACGCCGCTATCCACCTGAATTGCGTTGACACTACCCTTATCCATGTGTATTTTCCACTAACAAATGAATTACAACAATATTTTTCAGGTGATTGGAGGTAGATGAGATGCGACTGTTAACACGCTCAGATTTTGATGGTATTTGTTGTGCTGTACTTCTAAAGGAATTAGGAATGATGGATGAGATGGTCTATACCCATCCCAAGGATTTGCAGGACGGAAAGATACCGGTTGGTGAAAATGATATCCTTGCCAATGTGCCATATGTGGAGGGATGCGGGCTATGGTTCGATCACCATTCAAGCGAGCATGAGCGCAATCTGCTTGAAGGAAAGTATAATGGGCGCAGCACATTGGCTCCCAGTGCCGCCCGGGTAGTATGCGACTACTATGGTGAGGAAAAGTTTCTGCAATTTTCCGAGATGCTTGAATATGTTGATAAAGTTGACTCCGGACAGTTGACGGAAGAAGAAATTCTGAATCCTGAAGGATGGGTACTCCTCGGATTTTTATGCGATCCCAGAACAGGGCTCGGGTATCATAAGGGGTACCGGATCAGCAATCTTACCTTTATGAATGATCTGGTGGACCATATCAGAACAAAAAGTATTGATGATATATTAGGTTTGCCGGACACTTTGGAGAGGATTGAACAGTACCGGAGCAACGACCAAGTTGCCCGCGAGTTTTTAAAACAAAACTCTCAGATTTATGGTGCAGTTCTGGTTACCGATGCCTGCGGAGCAGAAGACATCCCGCCATCAAACAGATTCCTTATCTATTCTCTCTATCCCAATACCAATATATCAATCAGGATGATTGATGGCAGGGGAAAAGAATTTGTGGCAATATCGGTTGGTTATAGCATCCTGAATCGGACTGCTACCGTTAACGTCGGATCTCTTATGCTAAAATATGGCGGTGGGGGACACGTAAAAGTTGGTACATGTCAAGTACCATACGACAAGGCGGACACTGTTCTTCAAGAGCTGATAGAGGCATGTAAGGCGCATTAGCAAACAGATAATAAAAAAACAGGCCCTGCGTTCCATCTCGAAACGGGGCCTGTTATTAAAGTGGGATTGTAAGGCTATTTTTTCTTGGTCTTTAACGTCGCCTTGGCGGCAGCTTTGGGCTCAGAAGAAACCGGTGTTCCATAATTTTCAAGCGCCTCAAGCATAGCCTCACCCATGCGGGTTGGGCTGGTAGAGACGACAACGCCACACTCTTTCAATGTGCGAATCTTGTCTTCGGCCTTCCCTTTGCCGCCGGTCACTATGGCTCCTGCGTGCCCCATACGCTTGCCGGGGGGGGCTGTAACGCCTGCGATAAAGGACGCCACAGGTTTTTTCATATTTTTCTTGATCCACTCAGCAGCAGCCTCTTCTGCCCCGCCGCCGATTTCACCGATCATGAAAACCCCTTCCGTATCAGGGTCTTCATTGAAAAGCTGAAGAACATCGATAAAATTCATACCGATGATAGGGTCACCACCGATGCCGACGCAGGTTGACTGTCCAAGACCAACATCGGTCAACTGTTTGACCGCTTCGTAAGTCAGAGTTCCGCTGCGCGAAACTACCCCTATCTTCCCTTTTTTATGGATGTGACCAGGCATGATGCCGACCTTGCTTTCGCCGGGGGTGATGACTCCGGGGCAGTTAGGGCCGACCAGTCGTGTCTTGCTCCCCTGCAGTATCGCCTTGACCGGAACCATATCGCGCACCGGGATCCCTTCCGTGATGCAGACAGCAAGCTCAATTCCGGCATCGATCGATTCCAGAATGGCATCAGCAGCGCCGGGTGGTGGCACGAAAATCATTGAAACATTCGCTTGTGTATATTTGACAGCCTCGGCAACAGTGTTGAAAACCGGTATCCCTTCAATATGAATTCCACCTTTGCCCGGTGTAACGCCTGCCACGATGTTGGCTCCATATTCACGGCACTGCTGCGTATGAAACAGCCCGCTCCGTCCGGTTATACCCTGCACAAGAATTTTTGAGTTTTTATTGAGAAGTATGGACATTATAAGTATCTCCCTTTATTCGATAGCATCTTTAATAACCTATCCCAGCATCTTCACAATCCGTGCCGCAGCATCCCCCAGATTGTCACCGACCTGAACATTCAAGCCTGACTCTTTCAGGAGCTTTTTACCCTCTTCAACTTTGCTTCCATCCATCCGGACGACAATCGGAATTTTGCAGTCGACCTCGCCGGCAGCTTCCATAATACCGAGGGCGATAACATCGCAACGCATGATACCGCCAAAAATATTGACGAATATCCCTTTTACGTCACTGTCCTGGAGAATAATCCTGAACGCTTCGGCTACTTTCTCACGGGTAGCTCCACCCCCGACATCCAGAAAGTTGGCAGGCTCACCGCCGAATTCCTTCAGCACGTCAAGGGTCGCCATCGCCAGTCCGGCACCGTTGACCAGACAACCGATAGAGCCTGTCAGTTTGATGTAGGCGAGATCATATTTTCCTGCGTTGATTTCAAGCGGGTCGAGCTGCGAATAATCCATCATATCGGGGTATTCGCGATGACGATAGACTGCGTTGTCATCAAAGGTAATCTTGGCATCCATCGCCATCAGCCAGCCGGCCTTTGTCACCACAAGAGGGTTGATTTCGACCAGAGCGCAATCTTTTTCCTGGCAGGCGCGATAGAGGTTCATCATCAATTCAACGCAGTCTTCACAGACAGTTCCTGCAAGACCGAGAGCCAACGCTATTTTGCGAGCCTGATAGGGGCGCAGACCGGTAAGCGGGTCAATGGAAAGGGTATGGATCTTCTCCGGGCTCTTGTTGGCAACCTCTTCAATATCCATCCCCCCTTCGGCTGAAGCGATCAGAATAAAGCGTGAGGATTCGCGGTCGAGAGTAATTGAAAGGTAGAATTCGCGAGCGATATCAACCGCTTCTTCAACCAGAATACGCCGGACTTTCAATCCTTGCGGCCCTGTCTGATTGGTAACCAGAGAGCGACCAAACAGCTCTTTGCCATACTCCTGAGCCTGCTCCGGGTAATGAACCAGCCTGACCCCCCCCGCTTTGCCGCGACCACCGGCGTGGATCTGGGCTTTGACGACGCAGCGCCCACCCATCATTTTTGCAGCCCGCTCCACCTGATCAGAGGTTAAAGCGACCCTCCCCCGTGGAATCGGAATGCCGTAACTGTTGAGAATTTCTTTGGCCTGATACTCATGAATGTTCATGCTGTACACTCCATCAGATGATTTTCGCGGGATTATAGCAGAAAAAGTGGCGTATACAAGACAATTTCACCCAGGATGAAGGAATTTATGATTTATTTGAATCAAACAGAATATTTAGACTGTACACGAACAAAAAAAACGACTATTATCCCGCCAAACGAGTTACATACTAAACATTTTTAAAGGAGAGAACATGACAAAAGCAGAGTTTGTAGCGACAGTATCAAAAAAGACGGATCTTCCGAAAGTGGCAGCGGCTGAGGCTGTAGACGCATTCCTGGCCACCGTGACAGAGTTGTTAAAAGCTGGCGATAAGATTACTTTTCCAGGTTTCGGCTCATTCAGTGTTTTAGAGAGAGGCGAGAGAATAGGACGTAATCCGGCTACCGGCGCAGAGCTCAAGATAGCTGCGTCTAAAAGCGGCAAATTTTCTGCAGGAAAAGATCTGAAAGGGCTGTAATGGTTTTGTAGTATTTTCCACTTTGAGAGCCGACCTTTTTATGAGGTCGGCTCTTTTACGTTTTGCTTTGCCTGAAAATGTTTACAGATGGAGGTTTAAAGGGGGGTGTTTTGTGAAAATATTTTCCAGATTGTTTTCAAAGTCTCCGGCTGATCTATTGGCCAAGGGTGATCGTCTGCTTGATTCTGAACGATTCTTTGATGCCAGAACCTGCTATGAAGATGGCTTGCAGAGCTGTTCTTATGATGACGCCGCTGGCAATCAGAGGGAGATATTCAAAGATCGGATTGACAAAGCCAATTTGAAGCTGGCCGAACTCAACCTGACTGAAGCTGAATCTGCGTTTTCTAGAGGCGATTCTGTGAAGGCGATTGATCATCTTGAGCTTGTAAAAACACTGACTTATGATGTGTGTATACGGGAAAAGGCGGAGAAACTTTTGAAGGAGCAGAGTGATTCAGAAGGTGAAACAGAGGAACCTGTACGCTCTTCATCATGCGGTTCCTGCTCCCATACTCAAGTTGACGATCACACAGGTAGCCAGCTTATCGACGATTCTCTTCACCCGCTTGAATATTTCGAGCTGCTCATCAGGCAGTTACCGGAGGATATGCACCAGCGCTATTCCAAACTGGGAGAGGATTTTGCATATGCATATGTGGCAGCATGCCAGGATAAGCATGAAGAAGCGCTATCTTTATTTGAAAAATACTCTTCAGAGTCAAGCAGAGATATCTATTACTGTGAACGTGCCAAGGTTCTGCATCGCCTGGGCAAGGATGATGAAGCGGAGCAGCATCTTCGCAAGTCGATACAGTTGAATCCAAACAACTCCCTCGCCTGGCTGAATCTTGCACTTCTGTTGATTGACGGCGGTCGTCTTGAAGAGGCCATTTTTGTGTTGGACGCAATGATCTCTGATGATATGATACCGGGGCAGGCTATGCTGATGCGCGGCGAAATACTGGAAGCGACCGGTAACCTGGATGAGGCGATTGATCAGTATTCCAGGGTGCTGAAGACAGAGTACGGGCGCTCGGCCGCAGAAAGACTACACGCTCTTCTCGTCACTGCAGGTCGTGATACCGATGCTGCAATGGTTTTCAAACAGTTTCTAGGTAAATGCGGTCATTAGCTGTTTGTAGTGATGACGAGTGAATCTAATCTAGCCAGATATGGCAATAATCGGGGGGGGAATATGAACAAATCAGAACTGGTTGAACAGTTGGCTTTTAAAAAAGAGATTTCTACCAAACGGGCTGAAGAGGTAATAAATCTGATTTTTTCCTCACTGTCAGATGCCATGGTACGCGGGGATCGTATAGAAATCCGTGGCTTGGGCAGTTTTGTGATTAAGGAGTACGGCACTTATACAGGCAGAAATCCGAAGACGGGCGAGCCTATTAAGGTACGTCCCAAGAAGCTTCCTTTTTTCAAGGTCGGCAAGGAATTAAAAGAGCGTGTTCTTGGCTGATCGTATTATGTTTGCCCGAATCCATTTATAAAATAATTACAAAACGAGTGTTTTTTTATCAGACCCATTATGCTAAATCTCATAATTGCATTCATGTTGCTGGTGTGTCTGATGCCGACTGTTTCAGTCGCCAATCCGGGACAGGCCGGATCGAGCGGTCTTATCAATGTGCCATCTGCTGAGACTCTGGATTCTGGAAATATCTGTATCGGTGCCTGGTCATGCTACAGTGAAAATCAAAACTTCTCACAGAAAAGTTCTCTGATACTCCCTGTCACAATCACGCTTGGCATCGGCACATTCTGGGAGATCTATGGATCATACCCCAATATTCTCTTTAATGCAGATGAAGATTTCTCCGGGCGGGGTACACTCGATTTTGGGACTAAGTTAAGATTCCTCGGGGATCGAGCCTCCACATTCCAGTTGGCAGCCGATTTTTTGGCACAGCGACATATCTCTGAAAATCGCGATATTGACGGTGCAACCGACCTTTCTGCCAAACTGATAGGTTCGTATAACAAAAACGCTCTCGGTCTGCACCTTTCCGCCGGTTATCTGATGCCGGATTCAGTGGCAGGTGTCAGGTTTGACAATGGGTACACGTTCGGTTTTGGCGCAGAGTATTCGGTTATGCCCAGGATGAAGCTGCTTGCTGAGTTTACAGCAGAAATAAAGCGCTACTACGTTGAAGATAACCCCGGTATTGCTGCCACCAGCATGGAAGCATCTGCAGGGATTCAGTATTATCTTTCTCCCCATATAACATTAAACGCCTCTGCCGGTGCCGGAATAACCAAACACGATCCGGATATGAAATTCATTTTCGGAATCAGTTCATGCCAGGGGATTGGCACATATGTGCAGCAGATCCCTTCTGTGGGGCGAAAAATTGTTGTTAGGGATAAGTCCAGGGATGCTGTAAAGCCGCTTAAAATAATCCCGATATCAAGTCTGCTGTTAAAAACCTCCGCCCCCCAATCTTCTCCTGTCAGCAAGCTTGAAGTTGAGGTGCAGGCAGGTGAGGAAGAAGTTATTATAAAACCTTACGGACAGATTCAAATTGCTCCGCAGCAGGCATCATCGAACCTTTCGTCTCCTGTCATACCGGTTGAGATCCCGTCCAGAACCCGTGATGATGAAATTTCTCTGCAGCGGGGTAAATCAAAGAATGTTGAAGCAAGCGCTATTGATTATACTGTGAACCGAGTTAAAGGAGTTACGCCGCTGTATGGTGTGGATGTTAAAGGTTCACAGATAGATTCACCTGATGTTGACGTACTTGCGGAACGGGTGGCGATTTATCGCAAATTTACACTGGCCGATGTAACATTCGATGTTGGCCAGTGGACACTTTCAGCGGAAGGCAAAACGATGCTTTCTGAAGTTGCCGAACAGATCCGAAAAGATAAAAAATGGCTTTATATCAAGATTGACGGACATACCGACAGCGTCGGTTCATTGTCGTATAATATGGATATCTCCTTAAAAAGGGCTATTGCAGCCGCTACCTTCCTGATCAGTCACGAGGGTATGGATGCATCTAAAATATTTATCAAGGGATTTGGGCACTCAGTTCCTCTTGGTGACAATACGACTCCGGAGGGTCGTCGCAAAAATCGTCGCACTGAAATTCTGCTGTTGGTGAGCAAGGAGAGTAAGTAAGATGAAACTCTTGAGCATAGTGATTTTTATTGTACCGGTTTTTATGGTGACTCTGTTTAGCAGCTTTTCCGCAGCTCAGGATATTCTCTCTGATAATTCCAGAGTTCTGGCTGTTGTACCTGTTTCAAAGGGGGGCATCGATAAGGATGTCTATCGACAGTTTGACACTCTGGTGCCGGAGTTGCAGAAAATATCAAAGGATAACGTCATCAGGCTTGAATGCAGATACTCCGGTAAACCTGAAATGGAACAGGATGTATTAAAAGCGTATCAACTGGCGGCGCGTATTGAAAAGTATCTAAGGGAGAAGCATCTGCTTGAACTCGATCTCTGGATTTCTATCACTCTGGAGGAGAAGACAGTCAAAGCCGCTCTACCGGTTCTTTCAATTACGGTTTTAGCAGATGAGATCAAACGTCTTAACACAATTCAAGTCAAGCCTTACCAATATAAAAAGTATGAGTAACGGATCCTGATCCGTTACGGGAGATGAGTTATGAAAAAAGGAATCCTGCTGATTTCACTTTTGTCCATTCTGGCAACCGGCTGCTCCAGTGTAAAGATCGTACCGGAACAGGTAAATAATGGAAGAATCAATCCGGCTGACAACTCTCAGACGGTCAGTAGCAAAGGGGTTGAAATCACCATCCGCGCTGATGAGTCCGGTATAAATGCGTATAACCTCGAAACGTTTGTTACTTCATTCATGGTTTCCATAAAAAACAGCTCAGAAGCTGAAGTCGCTTTTGCCGAAGATTCCTTTATAGTGATTGATGACAAGGGCCTCCAGTATTCGCTGCTTACACCTGATAAGATCCGCGATATGCTGAAAAAAGATTCCTACTACCTGATGCCGTATCCATATGTGGGGTTTTACTACCTGGAGGACTATCAAAAAACCAGTTTTTATAACAGATCCAACTCTTCACTCCCTTATTACTATGAGCTTTATCCCCAGGATATCTACACAAAATCCCTGCCATTGTCAGCCGTTATACCCGGTATGAAGATAGAGGGGCTCACATATTTTAAAATAGATCCTTCCAACCATCAGAGCATCAAGCTTCTGGTTTATCGCAAGGGGGCGTCCAAATCATCGCCGCCAGATTTTACCCTCCCGTTTAAAATTGTAAAATAGTTATGAAGTACAGCGCGTTATAGATGCCTTTCAGTCTGTTTGAAGGCGCTTTAGGCGGTATCGGGCTTTTTCTGCTCGGTATGCGCCTTTTGTCTGACGGTATCCGCTCTGTGGCCGATGATCGTGTCAAAAAAGTCTTCGGACGAGTTACGTCAAATCGTTATCTCTCACTGTTGTTTGGGACTTTAATGACTCTGGCAGTCAGTTCCGGCAGTGCCGCTGTAATTTTCACTATCGGACTTTTAAACGGCGGCATCTTAAGTGTCTATCAGGCTATATGTGTCCTTTCGGGCGTTCTGTTGGGCGCGTCACTCTCTCTTCACCTCCAGGTAATCCCATATAGCCTCATATCAGGGCCACTGCTCCTCTGTGGTGTCCTTTTGAAGTTTTTTTCAAGAAAAAGGCGCCGGGCTCATCTCGGAACCCTGCTTCTGGGGATCGGTCTCCTTCTATTGGGGCTTTCACTCCTTGAAGGAAGCTACCATCCGGTTGACAATCATCCGCTGTATGATTTCGGGAATGGCATCTATTTCAGCTCGACATTCATGGCAACACTTTTCGGATTGATAGTTTCTCTCCTTGTACAGTCCGAGCAGTCTACAATCTCAGTTATCGCTTCACTTGAAAATATCCGGTCACTGGATGTTTCAATCTCTTTTGCGATGACCTGCGGTGGCGTAATGGGGATGGCGGTAATGGGTGGACTTGCCTCGGTAGTCGGAAAGTTTACCGCCCGTCGTATCGCCCTGCTGTTGATGGCTGTTGTTTCAGTTGCATGTCTGCCTCTGTTGATATTTCATCAGACGGTTGCTGACATATCAAACATAATTGCATCACATACCGCCGCTACCGACCGGATATCGGTTTTATCATGGGGCTTTACCCTCTCAGGTTCAGTTGCGGCCTTACTTCTTTTTCTCACAGGTGGACCGGCTTCGAGACTGTTGCTCATTATGGAAGCAAAGGGTGACGGCAGGTCGGGAGCCATGCAGTTATCTGCCGGCCATCTTGATCAGAGAATCCTTTCAACTCCGCCGATAGCCATTGAACAGGCTCGTAAAGAGATACTTAAAATGGCCGGAATCGTCTCTTTCATGTATGCAGATGTCAGGGAGATTGTAACTGATTTTGACGCGCGCAAGGTTGAAATGGTACTCCAGCATGAGAATGTGCTTGACTCACTGAATACTGAAATTGCCTCATTTCTGGGGGCGTTATCAAACACGGCGATCAGCCCTGAAATAAACTATGAAATACCTGGGCTTATCCAGGTGATTTCAGCTCTGGAGCATATTGGCGATGAATGTGAAGATATTTTGGACTCTATTCTTGCCAAAAAGGAGTCTGGTATGATCTTTTCTGATGCGGCGATGAACGATCTTGCTCTGATGGCAAAATTTGTTGGTACGATTCTTCATGATGCTGAGATGGCTCTTAAAAGCGGAGAGCCGCATGATCGTGATGAGTTGCATCGGTCTAAGGCGGTTGTTCGCAATCAATTTGAAACCATCAAACAGTCACACTATGAGAGGATATGCTCCGGAGACTGCCAGCCACGCTCCACAATGATTTTTCAGGAATTATCATCATCATTTATAAGAATAGCCGAACTCTGCTGGAATATCATGGGAATGCAGTTAAGGAGACCGGAATAATGACGAGAGTCGCTGCAATTGATCTTGGTACAAACACCGCCAGACTGCTTATCGCTGATTGCGATGCGGGTTGTCTTGCCACAATCTGTATTGAACGTGAAATTGTCCGCCTGGGTGGCGGTTTTACGGATGAGATGGGTATTACTGAAAGTGCGCAGCAGCGTGCGCTGACCTGTCTGAAACGCTTTTCCGGGATCATGAAGGAGTATGATGTTCAGCAGGTTCGCGCAGCCGCTACCAGTGCGGTAAGGGATGCGGTGAACGGCTCTTTGTTTGTGGAAAAAGTGTTCAGAGAGACCGGCATCACTCTGGTGGTTATCGATGGGGAGCTGGAGGGGAGAGTGACTCTTCGCGGGGTTTTTTCCGGCCTTGATACCGCTCACGACAGCATGATGGTAGTTGATGTCGGTGGAGGGAGTACTGAATTTACCCTTTTTGAAGATGACAAGATTGTGTATGTCAGCAGCCTGCCGCTGGGTGTTGTCAGGCTTACCGAAGGTTTTGGCGCACCGGAAGCGATGAGCAGACGTATTAACGCTGTTCTGGATGATCTGCAAAGGGAGATTTCTTCGGCGGGTGTCCGCATAAAACCGTATACAGTCATGATAGCAACTGCAGGAACCGCCACAACTCTGGCTGCCATAAAGATGGGGATGACCGATTATGATTACCGCAAGGTAAATAATCTTCGTATCAGCAGGGGTGAGATTGCTGAAATTTACGAACGCCTGCTCCCGCTATCCACCGCAGAAAGACTTTTGATTCCTGGTCTTGAAGCTGGCAGAGAGGATTTAATCATTGCCGGCATCCTGATCATACTGCACTCAATGGATCTGCTCGGTTTTACAGGCATAAAAGTAAGCGATTACGGTTTGCTGGAGGGGCTGGCGCTTTCTGATGATGATATCTGAAGATTATTCCCAAAACCCGCGCATACTTCATCGTCACCATCACCCTGCTGACAGCGTTTACTCATATGTACTGCAGCAACATTCTGCCGAGCAGGATCGATAAAAAAACGCGCTAACATGCACTTTTTACTGGACATTTTGTGAAAATTCTATAATTTTATCAAAAATCACCTAAACCTATAAAAAGCAGTTAAACCAAGAAACACACAAAATACCGCGAATCACCGCAGTGTCCCCACAGCACGTTGTCACCCTTTGCCATCAGCAGGACGAGAGTCGTCCTCATTGCCGAAAGCTGCGGATTTGCCTGCTGCTCCGCAATTATGGCGGATTGCGCCGCCTCAATAAGGGATAGCAGCGACTGGGGAGTATGAGCCAGCGACGGACTCCACTGCTCAAGAATCGCGGTGACGGCTGTCCTGGAAGCCACCTCCCCACCCCGATGTCCGCCAAGTCCGTCGGCAAGCGCCCAGATGCCGGCAGTCGCTTCCGTCCTCATCCCGCAGAAATCCTGATTCTCGTCTCTGCCACCTGTTTTTGATAATTCCGCTGATATGAAGTTCACGCATATCTCCTGGTTACATGTTTTTATTTTATAATGGTTTGAAGTCTGTAAAAAATATCCAACTGGATCATTGTCTTTGAGTCAGGAATTGAGAGGCGACCCCCAATTTAACACATCAAAAAGCTTGAACCGCAAAGAAAGGCAAAGGCAATTTCACGCGGATCAAATCTGATAAATTCGGACAAAGGCGGATCAACCTTTTTGTGATTAACGTCTTGGTTTTATAAATATTTAAATTCTAAATCAGATTTTTGTCAGATATTATCCGAAGTTTATCCGCGTGAAACGTTTTTTAATTTTTTTGCAAGAGGCTCCTTTGCTTTTGATTTTCTTTGCGCTCTTTGCGCCTTTGCGGTTCAGGCTTTCCAGATTTTTGCCTTTTACGGTATTTGAATCAGTCTTTATCCGTTCAATCCGCCTTTTCCGTGTTCCATTGTCTTTGATCTTTTCCTATCTGCTTCCGGCTTATCTGGCGTAGGATTTTTGTTTTACACAAGCCGTACTTCAAACATATTGCGCTGGCTGGCCAGATAGAAACGCCCGCCATCCCCGATCTGGCTGGATGAACCTGGTGCCAGCCTTTCACCGTTTCCCATAAACGTCCCGTTGGTTGAATTTTTATCAGTCAGTATGAATGCCTTCCGGGTCTCATCAAACCGGATTGTGCAGTGTAATCTGCCGACCCCTTCGGAATCCTTCGGAAACACCAGTTGGCACTGCTGCGGATCTCTGCCGATTGAGAGAGTTTCCACCCCCATCCGAATATCGTTTCCGGTAAATGCGCCGGAAATCCCCAGCAGTACCGGACATTTTCCAGTTGGCGGCGAGTTATCAGCAGGTGCTCCACCTGGCCCTTTCCGTGTGAACTCTCTGGCGTAAATCTGACGCCCTTTCTCTGTGGAGGAGAGAAATATTGCGACTCCGCCAAGGATAATGGCTAACCCGACGGCAAGATAAAGCC
>Ga0194060_10000784_pt1 | contig 23182 bp, 45 predicted proteins | sample SepL225m_MetaG_FD_163427 | JGI IMG/M metagenome (GOLD analysis project Ga0194060, IMG submission 163427) | Anoxic zone freshwater microbial communities from boreal shield lake in IISD Experimental Lakes Area, Ontario, Canada - Sep2016-L222-5m | ecosystem: Environmental > Aquatic > Freshwater >... | reverse complement strand
GGAGGATATTATCGCTATAAAGATTATGAAGATAAGAGTGTATAATATATGTTATGCAACAATTTCATCATAAAAGAATTAAATCATTTAGTTTAGATGGTAAAATTAATGATGAAGCATCAACACCAAGACTAAAAACTGAATATATACAATTATTAATATCTCAAATGAGGTTGTTGGGGTATGTTCCATTACTTGACATTGAACCAGATTTTACGATAGACTATAATGAAAGCAAAAAGTACTTTGAATTTAAAATAACAATATACACACTCTATGTAGGAAAGAAGAAAAGCGAATGGATAGAAGGAATAGAAAGACACAGAGCGATACCTATACAGCAGAACAAATTAAAAGAGTTCTCAACGGAGCAGGTATAGATGTTGCCAATGAAGTAGATTCAGACTTTATTATATTCTGTCCATACCACAATAATACAAGAACACCTGCAGCAGAAGTTTCAAAACGAAGTGGAATTTTCTTTTGTTTTTCATGCCAAATATCTAAAACTTTGCTAGAGTTAGTTATGCTATCTTCTGGAAGATCTTATTTTGAAGCAACAAGGTACATAAAAAGCAAAGAACAACAATCTGATATATCTACTCTTATAAATAAAGCATTATATGAAAAACCAGACTATGTGCCATATGATGAACTGTTAATCAAAAGACTAAACAATCAAGCAGTTAATTCTCCAAGAGCCAATATGTATTTTTCTGGAAGAAATATTTCAGAAGCGTCAATGCTAAAATTTAATTTAGGTTATTCTGAAAAACAAGATATGGTAACTATTCCAGTAGAGTCTCCAGATGGAATGTGCATAGGTTTTGTAGGACGAAGTATTGAAGGTAAAGAATTTAAAAATACACCAGGATTGCCAAAATCTAAAATTCTTTTTAATCTTCATAGAATAAAGAATTCTGATAAAGTATATGTTGTCGAATCATCATTTGATGCCATAAGACTTGATCAGGTTGGTTTTCCAGCAGTAGCAACTTTGGGAGCAAACGTTTCAAAGATGCAAATAGAGTTATTAAGAAAATACTTTAATAATATTATTGTATTGGCTGATAATGATGATGCTGGAAGTAATATGATTGATAAGTTAATTGAAAATCTAGGATCTAGGGTATCTGTTGTGCAACTTGATAAGAAGTATAAAGATATTGGAGATATGAATGATGATGCAATAAAGTCTTTAGAGTTTTCATTTGACAAATCAATTAGTGCCATGCTAAAATAGAATACAACACAAACATAAAAGGAGAAACACATGAGCGTAATAAAGGGACTCAAAAACATTAATGCCCTGCTTGACAAGCCAAAGATGGAATCATCAGGTCCGAAGGTTCGCTGGGTAAAATTAGCGGATGGACAATCAGCAAAAATTCGTTTTGTTGAAGAATTAGATGCAGACTCTGCACATTACAATGAAGATCGTGGTCTTGCAGTTGTAATTTCAGAACATACAAATCCAAAAGATTATAAGCGCAAGGCAACTTGTACAATTGAATCATTAGGTCGTTGTTTTGGTTGCGAGATGGCACGTAAAGAACCTAAGTCTGGTTGGAGAGCACGTCTTCGTTTTTATTGCAATGTTCTTGTAGACGATGGACTTGAAGATGCATATGTTGCAGTATGGTCTCAAGGTATTAGTAAGCAATCAGCATTTAATACCATTAAAGAATATGCAATGGAGACTGGAAGCGTCTCAAATGTTGTTTGGAAGTTAAAGCGTAATGGTCAGGGAACTGAAACAAATTACACATTAATTCCAACAAAGCCAGATTCTGAACCATTTGCTTGGGGTTCATATGAAGCATTCAACCTAGAAAAGGTTGTTCGTGACTTCCCATATGCAGAACAAGAAGCGTTCTACTTTGGGTTTGACACTCCATCTATTACAGCAACAAACGCTGACTGGTAATAGATGAATTACGTAGGCTTACATATACATACCCATTACTCATTATTTGACGGCGTAGCAACTCCACAAGAGTATGTTGATCGTGCTAATGCTTTAGGCATGAAAGCAATTGCTATCACAGATCATGGAACCCTTTCAGGGCATCGTGAAATGTATCGTGCTGCTAAAGAAAAGGGTATTAAGCCTATACTTGGTGTAGAAGGCTATATGTGTTCTGATAGATTTGATAGAAGATCAAAAACCGAAAGGACTGATCCTCTTGATATGAATTATAACCATATAGTCCTTCTAGCCAAGAACCAAATTGGTTTAGAAAATTTAAACAAGATTAATGAAATTGCTTGGACTGAAGGATTTTTCAGTAAGCCAAGATTTGATTTTGAAACATTAGAAAAATATCATGAAGGTATTATAGTTTTATCTGCTTGTCCTAGTGGTATTGTTGCAAAGGCAATCGAACTTGGTGAATTAGCAGTTGCAAAAGAAAAGATTGAATGGTTTAGTCGTGTATTCAAAGATGATTACTATATTGAGATTATGCCACACAATACTTCTGAAGTTAATAAACAACTAATTGAGTTAGCAGATTATTATAAAATTAATATTGTTGTATCCCCTGACTGCCACCATGTTGATGAATCTCAAAAGGAAATTCAAGAATTTAAACTTTTGATGAATTCACATGCTAAGGTTGAGAAAGGTGTAACATATGAAAAGTCAAAGAAAAAAGGAAATATGCTTGAACGTCTTGACTACCTCTATGGTGCAGATCGTCAAATGTCGTTTAACAAATTTGATATACATCTTTTATCATATGAAGAAATTAAGTCTGCGATGGAAAAACAGGGGATAGATAGAGAAGACTTATATACAAATAGTCTTGGCATTGCTGATAAAGTAGATAACTATGACATTAAAGATGGACTTAACCTATTGCCAGTTCAATATAAAAGTCCAGATAAAGAACTAAAAAAACTTGCACTAGAAGGTTTAGTTGCTAGAGGTTTAGCAGATAATCAGGAGTATTTAGATCGTCTTGAAGAAGAGTTAACAATTATTAATGATAAAAAGTTTGGTCCATATTTTTTAGTTGTTCAAAGCATGATTGCTTGGGCTAAAAAAGAAGATATTCTTGTTGGTCCAGGTCGTGGATCTGCTGCAGGTTCATTGCTATGTTATTGTTTAAATATTACAGACATTGATCCAATTAAGCATGGACTATTGTTCTTCCGTTTTATTAACCCTGAGCGTAATGACTTTCCAGATATCGACACAGATATTCAAGATACTCGTCGTGAAGAAGTCAAAGATTATCTTGTTAGACAATATAGACATGTTGCTTCAATTGCAACATTTTTAGAGTTTAAAGGAAAAGGCATTGTTAGAGACATTTCTAGAGTTTTGAATATTCCTCTTGCAGATGTTAATAAAGTTTTAAAACAAGTTGATACATGGGATGATTTTTGCAGTTCTAAATCAACAAAAGATTTTAGAGATAAATATCCAGAAATAGAAATTTATGGAGAGCAACTGCGTGGAAGAATTCGTGGTACTGGAATTCACGCAGCAGGTGTAGTAACAAGTAAAGATCCAATCTTTAGATATGCACCAATGGAAACAAGAGCAGTTACGGGACAAGATGAAAGAATTCCTGTTGTTGGTGTTGATATGGAAGAAGCAGAACGCATTGGTTTGATTAAGATTGATGCTCTAGGACTTAAAACATTAAGTGTTATCAAAGACACTCTTAATATAATAAAAGAACGTGATGGGAAAACGATTGACCTATTATCAATTAATATGGATGATGCAAATGTGTATCAAATGCTTTCAGAAGGATATACAAAGGGTGTGTTTCAATGTGAAGCAGCACCATACACAAATCTACTTGTCAAGATGGGTGTAAAAAATCTAGATGAACTTGCTGCATCCAATGCATTAGTTCGTCCAGGTGCTGCAAATACTATTGGTAAAGATTATATTGCTCGCAAACATGGCAAGCAAAATATTTCTTATAGCCATCAAATCATGAAACCATTTACACAGGATACTTATGGCTGTATCTTATATCAGGAGCAAGTAATGCAGGCTTGCGTACACCTTGGTCAAATGTCAATGTCAGAGGCTGACAAAGTTCGTAAAATTATTGGTAAAAAGAAAGATGCAAAAGAGTTTGATGTCTTTCAGGATCAATTTGTTAAAGGTGCATCACAGTACATTAGTCCAAATGCTGCTTTGGACCTATGGCATGATTTTGAGGCTCACGCAGGGTATTCATTTAATAAATCACACGCAGTAGCATACTCAACTCTGTCATACTGGACAGCATGGCTAAAGTACTACTACCCACTAGAGTTTATGTACTCACTTCTTAAAAATGAAAAGGATAAAGATGGAAGAACTGAATACCTTATTGAAGCAAAAAGAATGGGCATTAGCATTAAACTACCTCATATTAACGAATCGGATATGGATTTTAAAATTGAGGGTAAGGGTATTCGGTTTGGACTCAGTGCTATTAAGTTCATATCTGACAAGATTAGTGAAAGATATATTGCAGCACGACCATTCCATTCGTACAAAGAACTTGAAGAATTTACCTTTACAAAAGGAAATGGAGTAAACTCTAGAGCACTAAATGCATTAAGGGTTACAGGTGCTGCAACATTTTTAGACCAACCACGCAATGATGAAGAAATTAAAGAAAATCTTTATGAGTATTTAAATCTTCCAGAATTTAATATTACAGTTCCATCTCATTACTATGCATTTATTCAAGATGTTGAGGACTTTGAAGAAAAGGGTTCTTTTATATTTATGGGAATGGTTAAATCAATTAAGCGTGGAACTGGATGGTCTAGAGTAGAGTTTTTAGATAAAACAGGAAGCGTAGGTATATTTGATGACGAGCAAACAACTATTGAGGCTGGCACATCGTATCTTATTTTGGCTAATGATAACAGGATACTTACTGCTATTCCTGTTGACCAAATAAAAAGTTCAAATTCTGGACTTGTAAAGTTTCTAAATTATAAAATGCTTCCATATAAAGAAGATGAAATGTTTGTTGTATCTTTTAAGACAAGAATTACGAAAACTGGCAAAAAGATGGCATCACTAACTCTTGCAGATACATCAAGAGAGTTGCATTCTGTAACAGTATTTCCAACAGCATTTGCAAAAGCATACATGAAGATTGAAGAGGGAAATCCCTATAAGTTTTCTTTTGGTAAAACAAAAGATGGAACAGTAACATTGGAGGATGTAAATGCTTGATAATTTAGCAATTAAGTTGCATGAGACTGCAGTTGAAAAAGGTTTTTGGCCTGAAGATGTTGACGATATATTTATTGCAAAGCAGTGTATGATGATAGTATCTGAAGTAACTGAGGTTATGGAAGCAATAAGAAAAGATAAAGGTGAAGAAGAAATAACAAAAGAAGTTGCAGATATTTTAATTCGTACTCTTGATCTTTATGCAGGAATGGTAGAAGCAGGGTATACTAAGTTATCACTTGATTATGCAATGGAAGAAAAAACAAATTTTAATAAAACTAGACCAGAAAAACATGGGGTAAGATTCTAATGGTTATGACTGTTGAAGATGTACTTGCACAACTTAATCCTAAATTACGTAAAACAATCATGTCAGGAGATTCGCTACCTGCAATAGAATATGCTTCCACTCCAAGTTTTGGTTTAAATAAGGCCTTAAATGGTGGACTTCCATATGGTCGTCAGATCTTGGTTTGGGGTTCTAAATCCTCTGCAAAGTCCTCTCTATGCCTTCAGATGATAGGTCTAGCACAGAAGGAAGGAAAGATCTGTGCATGGATTGATGCTGAAATGTCATATGATAAAACTTGGGCAACCAAACTTGGTGTTGATACTTCACAACTTATAGTCTCTCAATGTCGCACCATTAATGAAATGGTAGATATTGGTACTAATCTTATGAATGCTGGAGTTGATATGATTGTTATTGATAGTATCACTTCTCTTCTTCCAGCAATATACTTTGAAAAGGATTCAGATGAACTTAAACAACTTGAAAACACAAAACAAATTGGTGCGGAATCTAGAGACTTTAGCAACGCATGGAAAATGCTTAACTATGCTAATAATAAAGTTAAGCCTACTATGCTTGTGCTTATTAGCCAGTCTCGTAATAATATTAGTGCTATGTATACTAGCCAGCAGCCTACTGGTGGTCAGGCTACTAAATTCTATTCTTCTAGTGTTATTAAATTATTTTCATCAGAATCGGATAATCAGGCGATTAAAGGTAAAATTCAGGTGGGCGATAAACTCATTGAAGAAAAAATTGGCAGAAAGGTTCGTTGGGAACTTCAGTTTTCTAAAACTTCCCCTGGCTTTCAGTCTGGTGAGTATGACTTTTATTTCAGGGGAGCCGATGTGGGCATTGATAGCATTGGTGATCTTGTTGATACGGCTGAACTAGCAGGAATAGTAACTAAGACTGGTGCTTGGTACCAACTTGAAGATGGTACTAAAGTTCAAGGTCGTGATGGATTTGTTAATCGTGTAAAAGAAGATCTAGACTTGCAAGATAGTCTAAAGAAAAAATTATACGATGTCCAATAAATCATTTACTGTTTATAAAGGTTTATTTACATGCCATGAATGCAAAAAAGAAGTTTTTTCAATGCGACTATGGTTTGAAACTGGAGAAGCAAGTTGGATGTGTTCAGATAAACACTTAACAAAGACACAACTTATTTACAAAAAAGGAATGTTCCGTGACAGAAAAGAATGAGGCTAAAAGGATTGGTGCCAAACAGCATAAGAATTCTGGTCGTAATAATCAAAAAGGTGATGCAACTTGGAAAGGCTTTGTGGTTGATTTTAAAGAAGCCTCCAAGTCTTTTACCCTAAACAAAGATGTATGGGCTAAGGCTGTTACTGATTCAATTCAAGCAGGCAAAGATAAAGCCCCAGCAATCATTGTTATTTTGGGGGAAGGCAATCAAAAGGTAAGACTGGCAATAATTGAAATGGAAATGTTAGAACAATTAGTAGAGGAGAAAGAATGACACAGAATGAAACAACACTAGACATGATCAATGGATTGGCAGAGATTGCTGACTATATGCAAGATGAAGAACTTACTGCTGCTTTAACTTTTATTGCAAAAATAATCATTAAGCCTGATATTCCAACTCAAGTGGCAACTATTGAAATAGTTAGACTTCAAGCAATTGCTGCAAAGATGGCATTCAAGGCTACTTGGATGGCAAATGTTGATAAGTCTGATAGAGGAAAGAAAAATTTATATTATACTGCTGCGGAGTCAATAAACAACTTGGTATCAGCACTGAAGTACACAACACGATAGTCTGATATACTTATATGAAAGAGAAGAGTAAAAAATGACAAAAAGTTTATTGCAGCAAATAATGGTAAAACCAAAAGAAAAAAATGATTCGATTGGTCAAGAAGAATTAATCAAAGCAATTCAAGCAGGCTATTTAGTTGGTCGTGATTCAAAGCATACACAAAAGAAGACGTTTGCTCCTTCTACAATTGCATATGGGCATGGAGAATGCCCTAGATATTGGTATCTTGCATTTGAAGGAAATATGTTTAGTGATGGTGCTGATGCATATGGTGTTGCTAATATGACAGCAGGAACCTTATCTCATGCAAGAATTCAACAAGCAATGCTTAATTCTGGTATTGCAAAAGCATTTAAAGATGAAGACGGTGCCGATACAACTGAGTTTAAAATTACACATTCTGATCCAGCAATCTTTGGTTGGGGAGATTGCATGCTTAATTGGAAGGGTGAAGAAATCATTGGTGAAATTAAAACAATGATGAATGAAGGATTTGAATATAGAAAAAATGCTGGAAAGCCAAAGACTGGCCATGTAATTCAATTATTGATTTATATGAAAATTTTAAAAAAGGCAAAAGGTATTTTGATATATGAAAATAAAAATAATCATGAACTTTTAATCTTTGAAATTGATGTTAATGAATACTATAGGAATTGGGTAGATAATGCATTCGAATGGATGCGACAAGTTAGAAAAGCATCAGAAGCAAAAACGCTTCCGACAAAAAATTACAGATCAAATGCAAAGGTCTGTAAAACTTGTCCAGTAAAGGCAGCATGCGATTTAGCAGGGGCAGGATCTGTAAAGATCTCATCTCTGGAGGAATTGAGTGAAACTATGTAAGTGGTGTGACAATCATTTTAAACCAGCAGTAACCTATCAAGTTTATTGTGGTCAAAAATGTCGTGATGATGCAACAAAAGAAAAAATTCTTAAACGGCATCAAGTACTAAAAATTCAAAAAAGAAAAGGTAAAAATAGAAAATGCAGAAATTGCAAAGAGATGCTTTCCATATATACGGATGGACCTCTTTGTGTTTTTTGTGAAATTGATCCACTTATGGTTACTAAAGTATTAAAGATAATGAAAAAGATGGGAATTATTGAATATGAGCAAAACTAAGCCATCTATTATTTGTGCTATTGATGCTAGTACTACTAGTCTTGCCTTTGCTTTGTTCAGTACAGAAAACAATCTTAAATTTCCATTGACACTTGGTAGTATTGGTAAAATTACTTTTGAAGGTAATGATATATATGAAAAGGTTATGGATGCAGGCAAAAAAACCAAAGCCTTCTTTGATATGTATAATGGATTTGAAGCAATAGTTATTGAGCATACTGTTTTCATGAATAGCCCTAAGACTGCTGCAGATCTTGCATTAGTTCAAGGGGCGATTCTTGGAGCAGCAGGTCAATCAGGAACAAAGATGATTGGCAAGGTATCACCAATAACATGGCAAAACTACATTGGCAATAAAAAGATATCTAAGGATGAACAATTGTTTATACGTTCTAAAAATCCAGGAAAGTCTATATCTTGGTATAAGTCATATGAAAGAAACTTAAGAAAAGAAAGAACCATCAAGTTTATTAATATAAACTATGATAAAAATATTGTAGACAATGATGTTGCAGATGCTTGCGGTATTGGTCATTGGGCTATAAATAATTGGGGCAAAGCAATGGGAGTTGACAAATAACGCTATGGCTGCTAAACTATATACAAGTGAGACTTGGCTTCGTAAGCGCTATGTTATGGATAAAAAGACTCCAGAAGAGATTGCAAAGGAGTGTGGATGTACAGTAGAGACAGTTTACGTTTACCTTGCAAAATTTGGATTAAGGAAGTCTAAGCGATGAATAAATTAGAAAAAACATTAGTTGCTATAGCCGTTGTTGGAACAGTTGGGTTTGCATTTGCATTATCAACTTTAAGGGGTATACCAGAGGCTTTTGATTGGGAAGATGATGATGAAGAATCAATGTGGGGACATGATCTTGGAGGAGAAGCATGAGTGATAACTTAAATATTACGGTAGATCAAGTTAATCATCCGTCACACTACACTACAGATCCTTCTGGAATTGAATGCATACAGATTACTCGTCATCGCAATTTTAATGTTGGTAATGCTTTTAAATATCTTTGGAGAGCAGGGCTTAAAGATGAATCAAAAACTATTCAAGATTTAGAAAAAGCAATCTTTTATATTAAAGATGAAATTAATAGATTAGAGGGAAAGCATGTCAACTGAAGAAGAATTAGTAAAACATCTTGATCAAGTCAATAATGTTGTTGGAGAATACCTAAAAGGAAATGATCCAACAAAGATTTCAAAAGAACTTGCTATTCCAAGAGTTCGTGTTGTTGAATTGATTAATGAGTGGAAAGTAATGGCTTCTGCCAATGATGCTATTCGTGCTCGTGCTAAAGAAGCCCTTGCTGCAGCAGATACACATTATAGTAAACTTATTGCAAAATCATATGAAGTTATTGATGAAGCATCAATGAATAATAATCTTAGTGCAAAGACTGCAGGAATCAAACTTGTAATGGATATTGAGTCAAAACGAATTGATATGCTACAAAAGGCTGGACTATTAGAAAATAAAGAACTTGCAGAAGAAATGATTGAGATAGAAAAACGACAGGAGACACTCGTAAATATTCTTAGAGATGTCGCATCGTCACATCCAGAAGTGCGTGATTTAATTATGCAAAGACTTTCTCAAATTGCCAAAGAAGGCGAAGTGATTACAATTGTCCACGAAGTTCAATGATTTTTTTGAGGCACTTCAAGATAGTCCTTTTGAAGAAGTTCCAGTAAATGCAAAAACATTTGTTGAACATCCAGATTTTTTAGGACAGCCACCATTATCTGATATTCAATACAGCATTGTTGAGGCAATGAGTCAAATCTATCGTAAAGAAGATTTGCAAATTTTAATGGGAAACGAAGAAGGTTCAAAATATTATGATAAATATACTAAAAATGAGATTATCCTGCAACTTGGCAAGGGATCTGGAAAAGACTTTGTATCCACAGTAGCATGTGCATATGTAGTATATAAACTATTATGCTTAAAGGATCCAGCCAGATACTATGGAAAACCAAGTGGAGATGCAATAGACATTATTAACGTTGCTATAAATGCTCAACAGGCTAAGAATGTTTTTTTTAAAGGCTTTAAAACCAAGATTGAAAGATCCCCTTGGTTTGCTGGAAAGTATGATCCAAAAGTAGATAGCATTGGGTTTAATAAATCTATTACAGTTTATTCTGGACACTCAGAGCGTGAATCCCATGAGGGTTTGAACTTATTAATGGCAGTACTTGATGAGATTTCTGGATTTGCATCTGAAGTAAGTTCTGGAAATGAACAAGGCAAAACTGCTGAGAATATATATAAAGCATTTAGTGGTACCGTAGATTCTCGTTTTCCTGATTTAGGTAAGGTGGTTTTGCTTTCATTCCCCCGCTATCAAGGTGACTTTATTTCTCAACGATATGATGCAGTTATTCTTGAAAAAGATATCATACATAGAAAGCATAGGTATGTTATTAATCCAGACCTTCCAGAAGAAAGTACTGATAATCAACTAGATATTGAATGGGACGAAGATGTTATTATTTCTTATAAGGTTCCAAAAGTATTTGCATTAAAAAGACCTACATGGGAAGTAAACCCTACTCGTAGTATTGAAGATTTTAAGATGGCGTTTTTTAAAGATATGGGTGATGCCTATATGCGCTTTCTTTGCACACCAACTTACTCATCAGATGCATTTTTTAAACAAAAAGATAAACTTGAAAAATGTATGACCCTTAGAAATCCTATTGATAATTCAAAAAGAATAGATAACTTTAAACCAGATCCAGATAAGATATACTATGTCCATGCTGACCTTGCACAAAAACACGACAAATGTGCAGTAGCAATTGCCCATGTTGATAAATGGGTTAATGTTCAGATAATTAAAGATTATGAGCAAGTGGCACCAATTGTAATTGTAGATGCTATTGTATATTGGGAGCCTAAAGTTGAAGGTCCCGTAGATTTATCAGAAGTAAAAAATTGGATTATTAATTTGCGTAGGCAAGGTTTTAATCTTGGAATGGTTACATTTGATAGATGGCAATCTTTTGATATTCAGCAAGAATTAAAATCTGTTGGTATCAAAACTGAAACAGTATCAGTAGCAAAAAAACATTATGAAGATTTAGCAATGATGATTTATGAAGAGCGTGTAGCAATGCCACACATAGATTTATTATTAGAAGAAATGTCAGAATTAAAAATAACAGATAACGGAAAGCGTGTAGATCACCCACGCAAAAAATCTAAAGACCTTGCAGATGCTGTTTGTGGGGCAGTATTTGATGCAATAAGTTTTACTCCAAGAGAACAAAATCTTGAAGTAGAGGTACATACATGGTCAAGCGGAGACCGTCAACGCAAAATTGACAACAGACCAGACAATGTGATAGACTATAAGAATAAGGAAATGCCAGAAGATGTTAAGGACTTTCTTGACAATCTAGGGCTTATATAGTACAATATATATATACCAAATATGGTATAGCAAACAAACTAACAAGGAGAAATAAAGTAATGAATTCATTTAAAAAGATCGCTTTCGTCATCGCTGCAGCCCTGACAAGCACAATGGTATTGGCACCGTCATCTAACGCAGCACCTCTTGCTGTGACAGTTGCCAGTGTTGCAAATACAACAACTGCAGCAGCACCGCATTCAGTTGCGGTACCTTCAACAAACGTAATTGATGCAGGACACTCTGTAGCAATTGCAGCAACAGCAGATACAGGAACAAGTGTTTCTTTTTCTGCATCATCAACAGTCAAGTTGGTAACTGCTCTTAATACAGTAGATGCTCCAAAGAACGTTACAAGTGGTGTTCCATCACTTTCAACACTTTCTGCAGGTGCAGCACTTACTGTTTATGCATACACAACTTCATCAACAACTGGATCGGTTACTATTGTAAATGGTGCTTATTCAACAATTATTTATATCAAGGGAACATCAGGTCCAGCAGCAAAAGTTATTGCAATTGTTCCAGGTTCTGTAGCAGCAAACACTGAACCAACAATTTCTGTTTCATCAACCGACGTTTTTGGTAATCCAGTTTCTGGAGAATCTATTCTAGTAACTTTGGTTGGAGCAACATTCCATGATCGCAATGTTACAAAGACACTTGTTACTTCATCTGTAACATCACTTCCTGGAGTTTATCCAGTAACAATTCTAGGTTCAGCATCAACTACACTTAATTCAGTTTCAGCAGGCAATGTAACAGTTTTTGCTACAGATCTTTATATGGCTAATACAGCACTAGGACTTCCAGTAGCAGTAAAATCAACTATGATTACATTTCCAGTAACAGATCTTGATGCGAGTATTTCTGTTCTTAAGGCACAATTGACAGAAGCACAAAATGCTCTTGCAGCAGAAAAGGCTGGTCGTGCAGCAGATAAATTGGCAGCAGATGCTTCTCTTGCAAAAGCACTTGCTGATGCTAAGATAACATCAGATACTGCAACTGCAAAGGCACTTGCTGATGCAAAGGTAGTGTCAGACAAAGCACTAACAGACGCTAAAACAGCATCAGATCTTGCAGCAGCAAATGCTAAAGCAAATGCTGATATGCAGATTGCATCCTATAAGGCAAGATATAACTATCTTGCTGCTAAATGGAACAAGAAGCATCCAACCGCTAAAGTTGCACTTCTTAAGTAATTAATCCAACAACTAAGGGAGTCATTAATTTGACTCCTTTTTTTGTGCAATAAAATGATATAATGGTCTTATTATGGTTATTAAAAAAACGGTAAAAAGAGTATCAATAAAACAAACTGTTGTCAAGATTATTATAAAAAGTATTGCTGTATTTTTTGCATCAGCATTATCAGTCGTAGGGGCTGGATCAGTAGTTGGAGTAAGGGTCCTAGACTCTGCATACATGGCAGGTATGTTAGGCCTTGTAAGGGTCGTTGAAGGCCTTGCTAGAGGGTTCCTGAATGATGGAAGGCTAAGCATAAAAGAGGTTGATCAAGCCTTTAGAAATAGCCAAAAAACAGATACTTGACCTATTTTTGATAAAATGGTATACTTAAATATACTAATTTAAGGGGTTTCCATAATGACTTGTATTGCCGTAGTTCGCCATGAAGATAAAATTTATATGGCTGGAGATCGTGGAGCATCAGATGATGGAACTATACTAGCACTTGATGCACCAAAGGTTTGGAAGATAGGACCATATTTAATTGGCTATGCTGGATCAATGGACGGAGAAAGAATCCGTTATAATTTTAAACCAACTGCACCTAACATTAAAGACACAGATAAATTTATGCAAACTAAATTTATTAAAGAGTTAAAAGAATTTTATAATGAGTTTTGGGTTGATACATCTAAAGACGGTGATCTAGGTTTAATTATTGCAGTTCGTGGAGAAATTTATGAACATACTACTGCTGATATGTCTTTGTCTAAATATACCGTTCCATATTTGGCTATGGGATCGGGAGCAGAATATGCCTATGGTGTTTTATATGCAACAGATAAACAAAAAAATGCAAGGAACAGAGTGATACAAGCAGTAAATGCAGCAATAAAATTTAATCCATCTTGCATGGGACCAGTTGACGTAGTTAGTATTTAGGAGTATAATTGAATTATGATTAGTGATGATGATGATTTAGAATTTGGTATTTGGTTAAAAAATGGTATTGAGAGAGGTTGGGTAAGTGACCCCTATTGCCATACTCATGATGGGGGAACTCAGTATATGAGCGAAGAAGAAATTCAAGAATGGGAAGATGGCGGAGATCCTTGTGAACACGTTCTTAGGATATTTATTTAAATGGAATTAAAACCAGTCGGAACTCAAAAATTACTTCAATATTCAACAGGTGAATACATAGACAATAGACAATTTAACTTAGAAGATTTTAATTTAGGAATAGAAAAATCAACACCTCATGCTGGATTTGCTTTACGTTTAAATGATGATAAAAAAAATGGATACTTTGTAGAGGTTGGTGCTGGACATTGGAAAGAACAAAATAACACATATGTATTAGAAAAACATTTTGGTTGGCAAGGTGTGGCAATTGATATAATGCCAAATTTAGCAGACGAGTATAATAAAAATAGATCAACAAAATGTGTTGCTGGAGATGCAATGTCTTTTAATTGGGATAAATATTTTGAAGAAAATAACTTTCCGAAAAGAATAGATTATCTTCAAATTGATATAGATAAAAAACCAGAATATGCTAACTTATTTGGTTTATTAAATATACCATTATCTAGATATAGATTTAATACAATTACACTAGAACATTGCTCTAACATGTATCCAAAAATTGCTAAAGTCAGAGAATTGCAAAGAGAGATACTATTTTCTTATGGGTATACTATTTTAGCAGCAGGGTTTGATGAAGACTGGTGGATAGATGAACAATTAGGTTTAGGAATATCTGAATTCGTAAATATTACTTCAGAAACATGGCATGGTAATTTTATTTAAAAATAGTTTTTGTATTCTCATTGCCCAAAACAAAACAGGTTAAACAATATCTTTTACCATCTATTACTTTTGATACTCCATGAGGATACGTTGATTTATGAATAACTAAACTTCCTTTTTTAGGTTTGATTTTATAGTCAAATTCGCTATAATATAATTCTCCTCCTTCAAAATTATCATTTAGATATATGACAATACCAAATAACATTGTGGCATTTTCATTAGTTGGTCCAAGATCTGTATGTGTACTCATTGATTCATCAGTTATTAATCTTCTAATACAATGTAATCCTACATATGTTTCTGCATTAATAAAATAATTATGTAAAGATTCCTCTATTTCCTTTAATATTTTATTAAATTCTGTTTTTTTGCTATCATCTATTACGCTTATAGTACTTCCTGGATGACTATAAAGCCATCCATCATCCCCATTCAAATTAACAAATGACAATAACTCATTAATTTGTGCATTTGTAATAAAATTTTCAATTTCATATATTTCTTTATTATTTAAATGTTGTTTATACTTCATATATGTTATTCTATCATACTTGTAGATATGCTATAATAGTTCTGTACCTGCCGTCAGGGGGTACTAATTTAACTTATTCGCTTGAAAGGGGAATAACATGGTAACAACAACAATGGATCATTTTTTTAATGATCCCTTTTTTATTGGCTTTAACAGAGAGTTGGGCCGTTTAAATAACTTACATAAAACAAATTCACAGTCATATCCTCCATATGATCTTCTTAAACTAGATGAAGATACATATCGTTTATCTGTTGCAATTGCAGGATTTACAAGAGATGATATTGATGTATCAATAGACAATGGAACACTTTTAATTAAAGGTGAAATTGTAGAAGTAACAGATGCTGAGGTAGTTCACAAAGGTATTGCAGGCAGAAAGTTTGTAAGATCTTTTGCTCTTGGTGAATATATGGAAGTAACTGGTGCAGATCTTAAGGACGGTATGCTTAATATTAGTATTGATCGCATTGTTCCAGAAGAAAAGAAACCAAAAGTAATTAAGATAAAGTAGTATAATAGAATAGTCCCTACACAGGACCTTAGTGATGGCTTAGTTACCCATTTATGGATGAGACCGTGGCGTTATGCGTGGTGGAATAACCTGTGTAGGGCTTTTAATTGCTGATATAATTATCTTAATATGACTGACAAAGAGTTGGCTAGTTATAACAAAAAGCAATTTAAGCAACGCTTAAAAGAAATAAAAGAGTCCTCTGGTTGTTTTGATTGTGGAGAAACTAATCATATTGTTTTAGATTTTGATCATTTAAAAGATAAAAAATATAATGTTTCAAGAATGATTCATGATGGATTTTCTTGGGCAGCAATTAAAAAAGAAATTGCAAAATGTGAAGTAGTGTGTGCAAATTGTCATAGGATTAGGACATACAATAGATTGACAAAAGCATCTTAGGTGATGTATAATTAGTAATAACAAAGGAGATTATTATGACAACAGCAGCAGACGTATTGTTAAAAGCAAAGGCATATGCAGATGCAAAATACAAAGAAGGACTCAATAATGACACAGTGTTTGGAAAATGGTATGGACTAAACCATCAACCATGGTGTGCCATGTTTGTGTCAAAATGTTTTGCAGAAGCAGGTGTAGCAAATTTAGTTGCTGCATCAGGTAAAAAGGGTTTTGCAGGGTGTGATGCAGGATACGCATGGTTTGCAAAAAAGAAGCAAATTGTCCCAGTAGGTCAAGCACAAGCAGGAGATATTGTATTTTTTAATTTTGATTCTAATCCACATGACACAGAGCATGTAGGTATTGTAATTTCAAATGATGGTAAGGGTAATTTAGTAACATATGAGGGAAATACAGCAGGTAATGGTGCTGGATCTCAGTCAAATGGAGATGGTGTTTATAAAAAGAAACGTCCATATAAATATGTTATGGGAGTGGCTCGTCCAAAATGGTAGAATCAACAAAAAGAACTTCTTTAAAAACAATAAGTTGGGAAACATTTCATTTAATTGTTCTTGCTGGAATAATTTATTTATTTACTGGTGAATGGGAGTATGCAGGATTTGGTGCAATTCTTTATATCGTAATTGAATCATTAGGATATTTTATACATGAAAGACTATGGGCTAAATTTGGAAAGAAGGTTAAGTAAATGGGAAAACATCTTGATAAAATGCAAAGAGCATTAGTACAAAGGCAAGCAGCAACGTATTCACCTGGTGAAAAAAAACCAGGGTCAATGAATATAAAGAAAACTGGATATAGAGGACAAAAGGCTAAAGGATCTAAATAGTGCCAGCGTATGAGTATAAATGCACAGCAGGTTGCAATAGTATTGTAGTTAAAGTTAGGTCAATTAAAGAAAATGATCCAGGATATAACTGTGAAACTTGCAATGTTTTGCTAGAGCGAGTATACTCTAATATAGGAGCAGTATTCAACGGTAGTGGATTTTATACCACTGATAATAGAAAGAAGTAGAGTATAATTATGTCTGTAATGACTACAATTGAAACAGAAAAGCGTGAATGGATCTTAGGTCCACTTGATCGTTGTGATAGATGTAATGCAGAGGCATTGGTAAAAGTTGTTGGCCTTGATGGAGAGTTAATTTTTTGTGGACATCACTATAATAAAATTATGGACAATCCTGAAGGTTATAAAAAAATGATGTCTTTTATGATTAGCATAATTGATGAACGAGATAAACTTATTGAAAATAAAACAAAAGGAAAAGATTACTAATGTATGAATATCATGTAAAAAATATTACAAATGTTGTTGATGGAGATACAATTGATGTAGATATAGATTTAGGATTTGATATTTCATTTAATTCCAGGGTTCGTTTGGCAGGTATTGATACACCTGAATCAAGAACAACAGATAAGGCTGAAAAAATTCTTGGACTTGAAGCAAAAGAATATTTAAAGAAAAAATTAAAAGATGCAAAAACTATTATAATTAAAACAGAAAAAATAGATTCATCTGAAAAATATGGTCGAATTCTTGGATGGCTTTATATTAATGAAGATACAATTTCAGTCAATGATCACATGATTAATGATGGTTATGCATGGGCATATCTTGGAAAAACTAAAGTTAAAGATTTTGTAGCACTTGCCAAAATAAGGGAAAATACCAAAAAATGATTATACAAATTATAGGACTTCCTGGTGCAGGAAAAACAGAATTAGCATTATCGCTTAAAGAACGTATTAATGCTATTCATTTAAATGCAGACGAAATTCGTGCTAGCGTTAACTCTGATCTTGGTTTTACTTCAGAAGACAGGGTTGAACAAGCAAGGCGCATGGGTGCAATGGCAGTATTATTATCTAAACAAGGGTTTAATGTTATTGTAGACTTTATATGCCCTACAGAAGAAACTCGCAGAGCATTTGGTTTTGCAAATCTAGTGGTATGGGTAGATAGAATTAAGCAGGGTAGATTTGAAGATACAAATAAGATGTGGGAAGATCCATCTTATGTTGATATACATATTAAAGAAGGAATGACAATTAAAGAAGAGGCTGATCTTGTAATTGAATTAGGTGAACTTTTTGATTGGTCTGCTCCAACTACCTTGCAACTTGGCAGGTACCAACCTTGGCATGAAGGCCACCAAGCACTGAAACAAGAGGCTCACAACCGTACTGCACAGGTTTTAGTGGGTGTTCGTAACACTTATGGTACATCTGAAAAAGATCCTATGCAATTCAAACAGGTAGAAGATTTAATTTGGAGACAAAATATAAATGGTAACACATTAGTTCTAAGACTACCTAACATTACAAACATTGTATATGGTCGTGATGTTGGATATAAAATTGAACAAGTAGATTTGGGTGCAGAAATTCACTCAATATCTGCCACACAAAAAAGAAAAGATATGGGTTTATGAAAGTAAGTAAATCAAGATCTGCCATAAAAGCAATAACATGGAGAATTACTGGATCAATAGATACTTTTATTATTTCTTGGATAATCACTGGTAGTGGAAAATGGGCTATTGGTATTGCTAGTGTTGAAGTTTTTACAAAAATAATTCTTTATTATTTTCATGAGCGTATTTGGAATAAAATACAATGGGGAAGAAAATGAACGAAGAAGATATTGAGAATGCAATAATTGATAAATTAATCCTTGAGGGTGGTCTTGAAGTTGGTGGTATTGATATAGAGAGCGGAGAGATTCTATACACATTTACCAATAAACTTAAAGAAATTATGCCTGAACTATACAATGAGCATTTAAATTTTGTTAATTCTGAGATCATGTATTTTTGGGAGCGTGGTTTTTTAGATATAGATGATCTATTAGAGGATAATCCAAAGGTAACTATTAATGAAAAAGCATTAAATGAAGAAGAAATAGCCAAACTTCCTAAAGAAAGACAAAAATCTTTAGATGAAATTAAAAGAATTTTAAAAGTGGTATAATCATACTATGGATATAATTAAAGAGTATAAAGGCTGTGGCTGTGCCACATGTAAAGAAATGAACGTTGATTGTCCAGACTGCCCTGTTTGTGGCGCAGATATGGGCAAGGCTGTACTGCCACCTACATGCGACTGTCCAGAATGCCAGGGGACTTGTGATTGCGGTGATTGTGTTCAATGTGCTGCAGACAAGATGGGCAAGCAAAATTCTGTTCCAACAACAAAATCTCTTTGGGGTGGAAACTTCTTTCCAAGAGCATAAATACGGAATAAAAAATGAATAACATTTTATACGTGTTGACAGGGTTAGTTATCTTTGATATACTTATTAGAATAAGAAAGCAAAAGTTTTCTTTAGGTAAGCCAATCTTTAGACAGAGTACGATACATAGTCTTATAAAAGACTCATTGCCATCAAACTCACAACTAAAGTCAAGCAAACCTTCTCAATCAAAACTTCATAACGAAAAAACAACTATAAAAGTAGTTATGGCTCCTAATAATAAAGCATATTGGGTTAGTCAAAATGTTTTTTATTGTGCAGATTTGTATAATGGACAATTTGATCCAAATACTGCTGTACCAGTTGATACAGGTAGCATGTCTAAAAAAGAAATAGACGATATGCTTTTTATACTAGATAATATTAGGGATGGGAAAAAAGATGATAGTGGGAATTCAGGGCACTACTAGTTTTAATGACTATAGTGTTTTTCTTAGAGCAATGGGTGTTGCAATATCTGGAATGAACGAAACAGATAATGAACTACACATATACTCTGCTGGTCCAAAAAATGTTAATTCTTTTGCTTCAGAATTTACAAATATTTCTGAAAGAAGTTTTAAATCTCGTGGTAAAAAAATTAAAGTCTATAAAGTTCCACCTTCATGGCTAAAAGAAAATATAGCATCTTTTAATTATTTTGCATTTTTTAGTAAACCTAAAGAGTCAGTTTCTAAAATAGTTGAATCTGCAGAACAAAATAATGTTGAAGTTGGAATATTCAGATACTAAGGGGAAAGTAAAATGATTAAAGATTTAAATACAATGGAAAAAATTGTTAAGAAATATCCAAACCTTTCATGGGATGGATGGAATGTTGTAGAGGTAAATAGAAATCCTGCTGCAATGTTTAAGGTAGATGGAGCATTTGTAAATGGCAAATGGCACATCAAGAAAGTTTATTCCTACGAGAATGAAGGATGGAAGATACCGAATAAGTATACGGAGTAATATGAAAAGATACTTATGGAAAGATAACTCAAAGTGTCTAGATTATGATACTAACTTATTCTTTGATAAATATGAAGAAGATCAAACCATTAGACCAAGCATTGATGCTATTTGTCGTCAATGCCCTGTTCAAAAAACATGTTTTGCAGTTGCAATATCAGAAAAAGAATGGGGTGTTTGGGGAGGAGTATATTTGGAAAATGGAGAAATTTCTAAAGAATTTAATAAGCACAAAACTAAAAAAGACTGGGGAATTATGTGGCAGTCATTAACAATGGAGAGTTAAGATGTATACTGATGCAATGAGAAGAGCCTTTCATAGCATTCCTGCACCAAGAAACTTTGGGATCGCATTAGAAGATAATGATGCTTGGATTACAATTAGACTTGATGCAAAAGATTTATTTCATTTATCTCATGATGATAAATTAGAAGCATTAAAATATGTAAACAGGGTAAAGGATGCATTAGAACAAAATGGCGCTATTGTATTAGTTGTTAGGAAGCCAATAGGTGAAGAAATTGACAAATACAGGTAACTATAGTATACTTAAGATTGAAAGGTTGTGAAAATGGTCTATGTTATTATTTTGAGTTTAACTACTTTGTGTGGTTTTGGAACAACCTTTTATTTTAAGAAAAAGTTTAATCAAGTAAATGCAGAAATTGAAACACTTGTACAAATATACAATACCGATGAAGGAAAAGTTGTACAAGAAAGTTTTCTTAAATTTGTATCTGATTCTCGTGAATGGGCATATGAATACATTGAGGATGTTCAAGCAAATTTAAAGATATTTAAAAATTTGGTTGAAAAGGATATTGAATACTTTGACAAATTCGGTATTGTTGGGTCTGCATATCCACACTATGAAGCAATGCAAAGATTTTCTTCTGGATATAAAATTATAGAAGAAATGTTACCAAAGGAATAAAAAATGAGATTAAAAGATCCTAAGTCATTAATTTATTTTGCATTTCAAGTTTGCGAAATAGAAGAATGTAAAGATGAAGCAGAAAAAGTTTATGCTTCTTCTGAAAGCAGGATAATTGATATTTGCCAAACACATTATGATAAAATACTAAGTCAGGGGTTAATAAGTTAAATGAAAGATATTATACTATCAACATTAACAGGTTTTGGATGTGGCGTAGTTTTCGCAGCATTCAAATTGCCAGTACCAGCACCACCAGTTTTTGCGGGAGTCGCAGGAATTATTGGTCTATGGATTGGCTTTACAATACTAACACGAGTTATATCCTAGGAGGAATAATGAATACAACACAAATCAAGGCACTACTAGCATCATATGGAAGATCAACACTTGGAGCAGCACTAGCATTATATATGTCTGGTGTAACAGACTTTGGAACGCTTTCATACTCTTTACTGGCTGCGATTGCACCAGTGGCAATTCGGGCATTGAATCCAAATGACGTTGCTTTTGGCAGAATGCCATTAGTAGAAGACGTTAAGACAGCACTTAAGAAGGTTGCAGTTAAGAAGGCACCTGCTAAGAAGGCTCCTGTAAAGAAGGCAGCATCTAAGAAGAAGTAATTTTTCTTTATAAGAAGACCAGTCTAGAGATAGGCTGGTTTTTTTATTTTAAAATACCCAAAACTTTTTCATTAGTTTAATTGTTGCTGGATCCATTGTTTTAATACCAGCCTTAGCATATGCTGCTCTCATAGTAGGATTATTATCAATAGCAAGACTAACACTATTATGTAATTTAATTCCAACTTTATATTTATAATCTGCTGTTTCTGCAGAAGATCCAGGATTCATAATTAATCTAGAATACTTTACTCCAGCAGAACGCAATGCCTTAACTGTTTCTGCTCTTTGTGATTTATTTCTACCTGTTACAATAATTAAAGATCCAGGTAATGCATTAACATAATCAATTACTTTTTGTATTGGCTGATTCCCATTATTTAATAAAGTTCCATCAATGTCTACTATCGTAGCCATTTAAATTAATCCATTGATAATTCAGGTTTAATAATAGCCTTAAGTTGCCAATGCCATTTTTGATGCATATCAATACGTTCTGCAATAGAATTTGCAATACCTTGCTCACGAGCACCATTAGCCATGTCAAAACAATCTTTTAATTTAACAAGTGTTGCATCATTTGAAATAAGAAGATCTGCTGCCATTACTGAAAAATCTGAACTAACATCAGTTTCTGCAACATCTACTGCAAGAGAAGAAAAACGGGACAGTTTAAATGGAGCATATGTATCAAGTCTACGTAGGCTTTCAGCAAATAAATCAATAGCCTCTTCATAATCATTATAAAGCATCTCAAAAAATGTATGTGCCTGTGGGAAGTCATCTCCTTCAACATTCCAATGATACCCATGAGCCTTAAATTTAAGGGCTACAGTATCTGCAAGCAGTTCTTTAAGGGTATTGATTAATTGTTCCATATTTCTATTATACCACCCTGTTATTGTTTTTCGTATACTCCACTAAATGTCATAAAACTACCTTTACTAGTTGCCCATCCACCATTTCCAAATGGACGTTCGTAGTCAAAAGGTTTTGGTTCTTTTTCATTTGTAAATAAATATAAATTAGCAGATCCAGCAACTGTTCTTCCAATAACGGCTTCATATTTTGCACCCGCAAGGGTTGTTCC
>Ga0194060_10000783_pt1 | contig 23188 bp, 21 predicted proteins | sample SepL225m_MetaG_FD_163427 | JGI IMG/M metagenome (GOLD analysis project Ga0194060, IMG submission 163427) | Anoxic zone freshwater microbial communities from boreal shield lake in IISD Experimental Lakes Area, Ontario, Canada - Sep2016-L222-5m | ecosystem: Environmental > Aquatic > Freshwater >... | reverse complement strand
GGGTGCAGGTCGGGCCGGCCATGAACTTGGTGAAGTCCGCGACCACGATGCCCTGCAGGGGAGGTGCGCTCATGTCTGATTCATTTCCGCAAGGATTTCCTCTACTTGCCTGCCCGGCAATATTCACCACGTAGGCGCGCTACTCGGGCCGGATGCCGGCCTCGGCTGCCGTCTTCCTCCATATTTCCAACTGGTCCTTCACGTACTGGGCCAGGTACTCCGGCGTGGAGGCTTGGGCCGGGAAGGTCTGCTTCTCCATCTGCGCCATTACGTCGGGTCGGGCGAAGGCCGCGGCCACTTCCTTGTTCAGGCGGTCCACGATCTCCTTGGGCATGTTGGCCGGGCCGAACAGCGCGAGCCAGGGGCTGATTGAAAATTGCGGCATGCCGGCCTCGCTCATCGTGGGCACGTCGGGGAGCCCGCGCGAGCGTTCGAGATTGGTGGTGGCCAGTGCGCGAATCTTGCCTTGGCGGATGAAAGCCGGCGCATTGATGGAACTGGCAAACATCAACTGTACGCGGTTGGCCACCAGGTCGAGCACAGCGGCCGCCTCGCCTTTGTAGGGCACGTGCACCATCTGCAGGCCTCCCAGAGAAGCCAGCTGCGCCATCGACACGATGCCCGTGGTGCTGCTGCTCGCGTAGTTCAGCTTGCCCGGGTTGGCCCTGGCGTACTTGAGCAGTTCGTCCAGGGTCTTGACGGGCAGTTCGCTGTTAATGACCAGGTAGAAGGTGGTGCGCCCGACAAAGCTGATGGGCGTGAAATCGGTCGCAGAATTATAAGGCGGGTTTTTGTGCAGCACCGGCACGGCGGCTATCGGACTATTGGTGCCCAGGAACAGCGTATAGCCGTCAGGCGCCGATCTGGCCACAAATTCGCCGGCGATGGCACCATCGGCGCCGCCCTTGTTGTCGACAACGATGGGCTGACCCATGGCAGCGGATATTGGCGCGGCCATGATGCGCGCCACCATGTCGGTAGCGGAGCCGGACGGGAAGGGCACCACCAACTTGATCAGCTTGTTCGGGTAGCCCGACTGGGCGGCTGCTGAGCCTGCAACCACCAGCGCGACAGCAGCGATCAGGACAAGTCTTGTGAAAGTTCGCACCGCTCTCCCTCCTTTCCAGTTGAAATGCGCTGAAATTCTATTTTTTGTGCATTCAAACAAACCTATACCTAGGTGCGGACGTGTTGTCAACCTGGAGCTTCCAAAGCGGGTGAGCCAGCTTGCGCCGTGTGATGCGGGGCCGAAACTGGTCGAGTCGGCGAGGTTGAACGCAGGCGTAGGAGGGTCGCTTGAAACGGCTGCATTTTGCTGTATGCTGCCTGACCTTTGCCCCGCTGAAGCCCGGCACGCGCACGCGAGAAGACGTATAGGTGGAGCGGAACGCCCGCGATGTGAAAAGCGCGGTCCAGCGCGGATCGCCTGACCCGGGCGAGGCGGGGCGGTCCCGAACGCCCCCGATCATTATTGGAATAAGGACTAGCGATGACGCAAGCATCACCCTCCCGTATCAACCTTGACGCCGACGGCGTCGAACTGATGGGCGTCGGCCTCTACTGGAACGACCTGCCCGTCGGCTACCGCTTCCGCACCCTCGGCCGCACCATTACGGAAGCAGATATCACCCTATTCATCGGGGTGACCGGCATGGTCGAAGAGGTGTTCACCAATGTCGAATATATGCGGCACGATTCGCTCATGGGCGCACGTCCCGCTCCGGGAACGCTGGTTTTCTGCATCTGCGAGGGATTGCTCATGCAGGGCACCATGCAGCGCACCGGCCAGGCTTTCCTGGAGGCGGAGCTCAAGATCCTCAAACCCACCAATGCCGGCGACACCATCCACGCGGATTGCGAGGTGATCGAAGCCCGCGTCAGCAGCAAGAATCCGGCACGCGGTGTGATGCGCACCTTCAATCGCGTCATCAACCAGCGCGGCGAAGTGGTCGCGACGTACAACCCGATCCGCATCGTCAAGACCCGCCCCAAAGCAGAAGCCTGATGCACTGCGCGGGTATGCATACGCCAGTCGCCGATGACATCGGCGGACGAAATTGCGGCGTAGGCGCGCTCCGCGCTCAAGTATGCAACGAAGCCGGGGCAGAAGGTATGCGCGGCGTTCATCACCATGCATGACATGCACGACACGAGGAAACAGACTATGAGCGAGCAACAATCCCCGGCCGAGCCGGCCGTCATCCTGGCACGCGAGGTTTCGGTGGCCGTCATCAGCATGAACCGCGCCTCGCGCCTGAACGTGCTCAGCCGCGACCTGCTCGCGCAGCTCAACGACGCGCTGGTAGCTGCGAGCGAGGATCCGTCCGTGCGCGTCATCGTCCTCAAGGGGCTGGGCCGCTCGTTTTGCGCCGGCGGCGACTTGGCCGAGTTCCGCGAGGATTTGCGCCAGGCCCCGGCCGTGGCCGAGCAGATGGTAGGGCGGTTTCACCAGTGCATCCGCACCATGCGCGGCATGCCCAAGCCCGTCATCGGCTGCCTGCAAGGCGCGGTAGCCGGCGGCGGCTTCAGCCTGGCCATGGCCTGCGACTTGAGCATCGCCGCCGATAACGCAAGTTTCCTCTCTGCGTACACGCGCCTGGGCACCAACCCGGACGGCGGCGGCACCTTCACCCTTACGCGGCTCTTGGGTGCGCGCCGCGCGCTGGAAGTGATCATGCTCGACGACAGCATTCCCGCTGCGCGTGCCCTTGAGCTGGGGCTGGTCAACCGCGTCGTGCCCAGCGATGAACTGGCGGCGAGCGCGATGGAGATGGCGCAGCGGCTGGCCCGCGGGCCTGCGGCGACGCTCGGCGTCGTCAAAAGGCTGGTCTATGCGGCGCAAACTTCATCACTGGATGAACAACTGGACGCGGAGAAGGCCGGATTCGTCCGCGCCTCGAGCACTGCCGATTTCCAGGAAGGGATCACGTCTTTCTTCGAGAAACGTCAACCCCGGTTCGGAAGCGCGCAAGCCTGACGGATGCCGGTGCGCCGGTGATCGCCTGCTGCAGCAAGGCAGCCCGCTTTTTTGTCGGCCCCGGTCGCGCCGTTCACGCGAGCGCGGCAAGTGTTCGAACGCCGCGCGATTCGCCTCAGTCCTGAAGTTTGACCACGGTGCGACCGCGCGAGCTGCCCTGGATCAGCCGCTCGAACGCCCGCTGCAGACCTTCAAGCCCTATTTCATTGCGAATGGCGTCCAGATGCCGCGGCCGCAGGTCGCCGGCGATGCGGTTCCATATGGTCTTGCGCAGTGCCATCGGGCTGTTTGCGTTAATGCCGAGCAAGCGCACGCCGCGCAGGATGAACGGAAGCACCGTGGTATTCAATTCCATGCCGCCCGCGTTGCCGAACGCGGCGATCAGCCCGTCGGCCTGCATGGTCCGCGTGAGCCAGGCGAGCGCCTCGCCGCCGACCGAATCCAGCGCACCCGCCCAAAGCGGCTTTTCCAGCGGGCGCTTGCCCAGGTCGAGCGATGAGCGCTCGATGACCTCAGTTGCGCCGAGGCGCAGCAGGTAATCGCGCTCGCTGGCCTTGCCCGTCACCGCTGTGACGACATAGCCGCGGCCGGCCAGCATGTCGATGGCGATGCTCGCGACGCCGCCGGTCGCGCCGTTCACGAGCACTTTTCCGGCACCGGGTGCGAGTCCGTTCAGTTCCATGAGGTGGATTGCCAGCGCTGCGGTATAACCCGCGACACCGCAGCTTGCGGCGTCGATAAGCGCAAGGCCCGCCGGGAGCCGCAGCACCCAGTCGGCCGAAACCCGCGCATATTGCGCGTAGCCGCCGTCGGTCTCGATGCCGGTGCCGAAGCCGTGGACGATGACCTCGTCGCCGTCCTTGAATCGCGGGTCGCTGCTGCTGACCACCCATCCTGCAAGATCGATGCCGCCGATGCGGGGAAAGCTGCGAATGATCTTGTTGATGCCGTGCGCAGCAAGCGCGTCCTTGTAGTTGACGCTGGCAAAGCCGGTCTTGATGAGCACGTTTCCTTCAGATAGCTCGTCCGCGCTCATTTCCACGAGACGCCCGACCGGCCGCTCGCCGCCCTGAAACAATCGAAATGCACTGAATCGGTTCAAGCGTTCCTCCGCAGCGGTTTGATCAGCGCATCTCCCGCAAGGACACCGCGCCCTGCCGGAAGCACGAAAAGCGGATTGATATCGAGTTCGGCCATCTGATCCTTCAGGTCTACAGCCATCGCGGATACCCGGGTGAGCGCCTCGGCAAGCGCATCGATATCGGCCTTCGGCCGCCCGCGCGCACCGTCGAGAATGGCGAAGGCGCGCAGTTCGCGCACCATCTCTTGCGCCTCGGAAAGCGTGATCGGAGCGAGGCGAAAGGCGACGTCCCGCATCACTTCCGCAAACACGCCGCCGAAACCGACCATTACCGCCGGACCGAAGCGCGCGTCGTTGTTCACGCCAACGATGAGTTCCGTCGCTCCGGTCACCATCTGCTGCACCAGAACCCCGTCGAGTACTGCCTGCGGCGCGTACGCTTTCGCGTTCACGACGATGGCGGAAAACCCCGCTCGCGCTTCCTCCGCGCTGGCGATGCCGATGCGCACGCCGCCAGCCTCGGTCTTGTGCGGGATGCCGCTCGCCTGGATCTTCAATGCCACCGGAAAGCCGATGGTGCCCGCAATGTGGGCGGCTTCGTCGGCCGTGGTCGCGAGCTCCTCGCGCGTCACGGCTATGCCATAGTCGGAAAGCATGCGCTTGGCTGCGTATTCGGGCAGATCGTTTGCTTGCTGCGCCAGGCGCAACCGGCATTCCGGCCTAGAGATGGCCAAGGGCGTCTCTGCATCGATTTCCACTTGGCGCAGGCGCGCGCGCGCGTACTGCCAGAGGGCGGCGGCGCCGCGCGCACAACGCACCGGCGATTGGTAGCGCGGGATGCCTGCATCATCGAGGATGCGATAGGCCTCCGCGTTTGCGGCGGGATCGGCGTTCCAGGCGACAAGTACCGGAACGCGAAACTCATCTGCCACGCGCACCACCTCGCGGGCGAGTTCCGTGGCGAGCTTTCCGCTGGCCGCGGCAAGCGCAATGCCTATCATGTCGACATTCGGATCGCCGACGATCCGCTTGAGCGTCTCCTTCAACATGCCGGGGTCGTTGAGCAGGCTGCCGGTGACGTCGAGCGGATTTGCCACCGAGGCGTATGCCGGGAGCACTTTGCGCAGCGCTTCGAGCGTTCCCGGCTCGAGCGAGGGAAGTTCGAGATCGGACTCCGAGCAGCGATCGGCCATCGCAATGCCGGCACCGCCCGACATGCTGACGACGACAATTCGATTGCCTCGCGGCAGGCGCCCGGGCAGCAGGGCTTTGGCGCAGTCCGCGAGATCGCCGACATCGTTGACTTCAACGATGCCGGTCTGGCGGAACGCCGCACGGTAGAGCGCGGTCGCACCGCCGAGATTCGCGGTATGCGAGGCGGCCGCTCGTGCGCCCGCCGCGGAGTTGCCCACCTTCCAGACCAGAAGCGGCTTTCCGGCCCGTAGCGCCACCCGGCCAAGCCCGATCAACCGGTGCGCGTCCCTGAGACCCTCGACGTACGCCGCAATGACTCTGGTGGCAGTGTCCCCGAGAAAATACTCCACCAAATCAAGCGTGGTGGTAACCGACTCATTCCCGGTCGAGGCGTAGTAGCGAAAACCGATTCCCTCGGCGTCGGCGAGCATCAGGATGGAATTGCCGAAAGCGCCGCTCTGGGAGGTGAGGCTTACCGCGCCTTTGCGATAATTCAGTCCGAACGGGGCGCCGAAGCCGAAATAGAAATCCTCGCTGATGTTCATCAGCCCCTGGCAGTTCGGGCCGATTACGCGCACGCCGTATTGCGCAGCTGCCGTCGCCAGCTCGCGCTGAGCCTGCGCCCCCGCCTCGCCCGTCTCGGCGAATCCGGAGGTCAGCACTACCGCGAAGGGCACGTCCTTCTCGCCACACTGCCTCAGGACGTCAGGAACGCGCCCGGCCGCGACCGCGATCAGCACGACGTCCGGTACCGAGGGAAGCGAGGCGAGGTCCCCGTAACAGCGCAGTCCGGCGATTTCCGGGTACTTCGGGTTGACGGGGTAGATCGCCCCGGCATAGCCGTGCTGTCGCAGGAACTTCAATGGCTGCCCGCTGATCGAAGCATCATCCGCCGAAGCGCCGACGATCGCGATCGCCGCCGGGTGGAAGAGCCGCTCGTACGCGGGTGCGTTCGGTGGGCGACGGAGGGAATTCGGCGCGTTCATGAGTGTGTGCATGTGCTGCCTCCCTTTGGACGGCTGCGTGAGCTGGCGCCGGCCTTAAGCGTTCGCACGGGAACCCCGTAACGTCAATTTGGCGATATTGAGCTGATGGATCTGACTCGTTCCCTCGTAGAGCCGCAGCAGCCGCGCGTCGCGGTAGTAGCGTTCGATCGGGCTGTAGTCGGCGACATAACCGGAGCCGCCGAACAGCTGGACACAGCGATCTGCGACGCGCCCGCACATCTCCGTGGCGAAATACTTGCACATCGACGCTTCGAGGGCCACGTCCTCACCGCGGTCGCGCTTGCGCGCGGTCTCGAGGATCATCGAGCGTGCCGCATAGATTTCCGTCGTCGAGTCGGCGATCATGGCCTGCACGAGCTGAAAATTCGCGATCGGCTGCCCGAATTGCCGGCGCTGCGCTGCATGCTGGATCGCGAGGTCGAGCATGCGCGCCGCCAACCCGACCGACAGCGCGGCAAGGTTCACGCGCTGTTTGTTCAAGGTCTTCATGACGGTCTTGAACCCTTTTCCTTCCTCGCCGCCGATGAGGTTCGCAACCGGCACGCGGCAATCGCGCATGTGGACCTCGGAGACCGGCGAGCCGGCTTGACCCATCTTTCGGTACGGCCGACCGGTGCTGAGCCCCGGCGTGTCCCTTTCGACCAGCAGGGCCGACAGGCCTTTGCTCGCCGGCTCCGCTTGGTTCGTGCGCACCACGATCGTAAACAGGTCCGCAATCGGCGCGTTCGTGATGAAAACCTTCGTGCCGTCCAGGATGTAATGGTCGTCGTCGCGGACCGCTGTGCTCATGATGTTGGTCGCCTCGGAGCCGGCCTCGGGCTCGGTCAACGCCAAACAGCCGGTCAACTCCCCGCTCGCAAGGCGCGGCAGGTAGCGACGTTTCTGCGCCTCGGTGCCGTCGGCGACGAGTCCTTCGACGCCGATGCCGGTATTTGTTCCGACGCGCGCTCTCAGCGCCGCCGAGCACCGCGATATCTCGAAGTTGGCGAGCGCGAGTTCCTCCGTGGTCAGTCCCAAACCGCCATACGCCTCGGGAATGCTCCACCCGAAGAACCCCAGATCGCGCATCTCCTGGACCAGATCCTCGGGCACCTCGTCGAGCGCTTCGACGCGGGCTTCATTCGGGATCCAGCGTTCGCGAACGAATGTGCGAACGAGAGCAAGAAGCGAATCGAGCTTTGCCGCGTCGTGGATCATGTCATCTCCTCATGGACTTGCACTGACCAGCCCGGGTTCTTGGTTCCTTGCAAGCTTACCGCTGGCAACAGGGGCAAGGAAGTCGTCATCTTGCAGAATGGCGACTTTCGCGGCGATGCGGTTGCAGGCGCTGCATCACGCCCGATCCGGCGTTTCGGCGTTACGCGCGATCGAATCTGCGGTACTGAACCGCTTCCGCCACATGTGCTTCGGCGATGCATTGCGCGCCTGCGAGATCCGCTATCGTGCGCGCGACCTTGAGGGCGCGGTGATATGCGCGCGCTGACAACCCCAGCCTGGTAATCGCTTGCTGCAGCAGCGCCGCGCCCTTGGCATCTGGCGCGCAGTAGCGGTCGATCTCGCGCGTGGCGAGACGCGCATTCTCCGTTCCTTGACGCGTGACCATATAGGCGCGGGCTTGTGCCACTCCCTCGCGAATTGTGCTGGACGAAGCACTGTTGCTTGCCCGCGATAGATCTTCCGCCGGCACCGCGGGCACTTCGATGTGGATGTCGATGCGGTCCAGAAGCGGGCCGGAAATCCTGCTGCGATAGCGCAGCACCTGGTCAGGGGTGCAGTGACAGCGCCCGCTGTAGTGTCCCTGGTATCCGCAGATGCACGGATTCATCGCCGCAATCAGCTGGAAGCGTGCGGGGAATTCTGCCTGGCGCGCTGCGCGCGAAATGGCCACGCGCCCGGTCTCGAGCGGTTCGCGCAGCATCTCCAGCACTTTGCGCTCGAACTCGGGCAGTTCGTCGAGGAAGAGCACCCCATGATGGGCGAGCGAAATTTCGCCGGGGCGCGGATCGCTGCCGCCGCCTACCAGGGCCACGCTGGAGGCCGAATGGTGCGGCGCGCGGAACGGCCGGCAGCGGAACTGTTCGGCGCGAAACCCGGACGAACCCAGCGATTGCAGCGCCGCCGACTCCAGCGCCTCGGCGTCGCTCATCGGCGGGAGTATTCCGACGAAGCGTGCCGCAAGCATGGATTTGCCGGCACCTGGGGGCCCGACCATGAGCAGGCTGTGCCCGCCGGCGGCTGCGATCTCCAGCGCGCGCTTGGCCTGCGCCTGGCCTTTGACGTCGGCGAGATCGGGGTATTTGGGCTGCGCTGCCGCCGCGGCATTTCGGATGTAAGGCTGCAGGCTCTCCCTCCTGGTCAGGTGCGCGCATACCTCCAGCAGGTTCTTCGCCGGCAGGACTTGCGCATCGCGCACCAGACTCGCCTCCTCGGCACTGGCGCGCGGCAGCACGAAGGCGCGCTTGCAGCGGTGCGCCTTGTAGGTCATCGCAAGGGCGCCGCGGACGGGCCGCAGATCGCCGGTAAGCGAGAGCTCTCCCGCGAACTCGTACGCGTCAAGCTCGTTTCCGGGCAGCTGGCCGGAAGCGGCGAGTATGCCCAAGGCGATGGGTAAATCGAAACGACCGCTTTCCTTGGGCAGATCGGCCGGTGCGAGGTTGACCGTGAGCCGGCGCGCGGGGAAGTCGAAACGGGCGTTGACCAGCGCCGCGCGCACCCGGTCGCGGCTCTCCTTTACCTCGGTTTCGGGCAGGCCGACTATGGTAAAGCTCGGCAATCCTCCGGCGAGATGGACTTCAACCGTGACTTCGGGCGCGTCCATGCCGGCGAGCGCGCGGCTGTGGAGCACTGCTAAGGACATGTCCGTCAGGCGTCGCGCTTCGCGACCTTGCTTTCCAGCTCAGCAACGCGCGCTTCAAGGGCGTTGATTTGTTCGCGGGAGCGGGCGAGCAGCTTGGCCTGGACGTCAAATTCCTCGCGTGTAACCAAATCCAGCCTGGCAAAGAAACTCGCCAGTAGGGCGCGCAGGTTCTTTTCGGCATCCTTGGCCGGACTCTGCGCCAACAGCGCGCTGATCTTGGCGCTCAAGTCTTCGAACAGTTTGTTTTGCTGCATGAGATTCTCCCTTCTTGCTTCGCTTGTTTCAGTCTATCACGACAGGTACAACGCACCAGGAATCGAATGGGCTGATCGCACTGCAGCTGTGCGATACGAGAAAACGACGCACCATGATAAAGCATGGCCACAGCCGAATGACTCATTGTTTTTCCGAACTTGTTGAAATGTATAGATAAATAAACTGGCATGCGATGTGCTAAAGGTTTGGGCATAAGATCTTTCCCAAAACCTGACAAGGAGTATTGCCATGAAAAAGCTAGTTCTTGCTTTCGCCGTATTGGCTGCGTTCTCGATGCCGCAGACGGCGTCCGCGCAGACTGCGCCCGCAGCGGCGCCGGCATCGCCGCACACGTTTACAGGTAACGTCGGACTGGTCAGCGATTACCGGTTCCGTGGCATTTCGCAGACCTACAAGGCCCCCGCGGTTCAAGGCGGTTTCGATTACGCGCACTCGAGCGGCCTGTACCTGGGCACCTGGGCGTCGAACGTGAGCGGGAACCTCTATACCAACGGCAACCTAGAGTGGGATTTCTATGGCGGCTATAAATTTGAGCCGCTTAAGGATCTGGGCATCGACCTGGGTACCCTGTATTACTACTATCCGGAAGCCCGCTCCGGCACCGCTGCCGGCGTGCAGAACGTGAAGTACAACAACTGGGAGATCTACGGCGCGGCGAGCTATTCGTATTTCAGCGGCAAGCTGTCCTACAGCCTCAGCGATTATTTCGGTCTGAATACCGCACAGGTCTTCGGCACCAGCAGCGCGGCCGCCAATAATCCGCCGTTTGGTTATTGCGGTACCAATGTCGGCAACGTCGGTGGACTCGCCACTACCCGATGCTACGGTAGCGCCCCCGGCGGGTCCAAAGGTTCGACCTATCTTGATTTGGGCTTCAACTACCCCTTCGGCGACAAGTGGACGGCCGGCGCGCACTACGGCAAGACGAAGGTGGACCACTGGTCCCAGCATTCCTATGACGACTGGAAGCTCAGCCTGAACAAGGAATACAACGGCTTCAACTTCGGCCTGGCCTACATCGCGACCAATGCCAAGAACGAGTGGTACACGTCTATGACACCTGGCTATGTTGTCATGCCCGGAATTCCGGCCAACGGCCAAAGCTCCAAGAAACTCGGCGAATCCACTGCCATGCTCTCGGTCAGCAAGACTTTCTAAATCCGGTCCAAACAGGGAGCAAATCATCGCTCCCCGGTCCATCTCGACAAGGGGGTTCTCATGAAACTGGTAACTGCGATCATCAAGCCGTTCAAGCTTGACGAGGTAAGGGAAGCGCTGTCTGCGATTGGCGTCCAGGGCATTACCGTCACCGAAGTAAAGGGTTTCGGCCGGCAAAAAGGCCACACCGAACTCTACCGCGGCGCGGAATATGTGGTGGATTTTCTGCCCAAAGTGAAAATCGAGGCTGCAGTCAAGAAGGAAATCCTCGACCAGGCAATCGAAGCCATAGAAAAATCGGCGAGCACCGGCAAGATCGGCGACGGCAAGATCTTCGTATTCGATTTGGCTCAGGTCATACGCATACGCACCGGCGAGACCGGCGCGGACGCACTATAGGGAGATGCAAGATGAAGAAATTGATAGCTCTAATCGCCTTGATCGGCGCATGCAGTCTTGCCGCTCCGGTCATGGCGCAGGACAAACCGGCCGTCCCGGCGGCGGAGGCCAAAGCGGTCGAGGCGAAACCGGCGGACGTTAAACCGGCCGAAGCCAAGCCCGCCGAGGCAGCACCGACCGCAGCAGCCCCGGCCGCCAGCGCGACGCCAGCGCCCGTGCCAAACAAGGGCGACACTGCGTGGATGTTGGTTGCCACGGTGCTGGTGATTCTGATGACCATACCTGGACTCGCGCTTTTCTACGGCGGACTGGTGCGCACCAAGAACATGCTATCGGTGCTGATGCAGGTGTTCGTTACATTTTCCCTGATCAGCGTGCTGTGGGTGTTGTACGGTTACAGCATCGCATTCACCGAGGGCAACGCCTTCTTCGGCGGTTTCTCGCGCCTGTTCCTCACCGGAATGACGCCCGATTCCACCGCCGCGACCTTCAGCAAGGGTGTGGTGATTCCGGAATACATCTACGTCGTATTCCAGCTTACCTTTGCGGCAATCACCCCCTGCCTCATCGTGGGCGCGTTTGCCGAGCGGGTAAAGTTCTCGGCTGTGCTGCTGTTCATGGTGCTGTGGTTCACGTTTGCCTACCTGCCGATCGCGCACATGGTCTGGTACTGGCCCGGACCGGACGTATTTACCGACGCCGCGGCGGCTGACAAAGCCACGGCAACCGCGGGATGGCTGTTCCAGAAAGGTGCGCTCGATTTCGCCGGCGGCACGGTGGTGCATATCAATGCCGGCATAGCGGCCCTGGTCGGGGCCTATGTGATCGGCAAGCGCATCGGCTACAACAAGGAAGCGATGACGCCGCACAGCCTGACCCTGACCATGGTGGGCGCCTCGCTACTGTGGGTGGGCTGGTTCGGCTTCAACGTCGGCTCCAACCTCGAGGCAACCGGTACCGCCGCGCTGGTGTTCGTCAATACTCTGGTTGCGACCGCAGCGGCGACCTTGTCCTGGCTGTTCTTCGAGAACATGTTCAAGGGCAGACCGTCGATGCTGGGCGCCGCTTCGGGCGCCGTTGCCGGCCTGGTGGCAATCACTCCGGCCTGCGGCTATGTCGGCCCGATGGGCGCCATCGCCCTCGGCGTCCTTGCCGGCGCACTGTGCCTCTGGGGCGTGAGCGGCCTGAAGCGCCTGCTGGGCGCAGACGATTCGCTCGACGTGTTCGGTGTGCACGGCGTGGGCGGAATCCTCGGCGCTCTGGGCACGGGCGTGTTTGCCGCGCCCTCGCTAGGCGGGGTGGGCATATACGACTACGTCGCCAACAAGACCGCCCCCGACTATTCGATCGTGAACCAGGTGATCATCCAGGCCACGGGTGTGATCACCACGGTCATCTGGTCTGGCGTGGTGGCGTTCATCGCCTACAAGATCGTCGACATGGTGATCGGCTTACGCGTGCCGGAAGAGGAAGAGCGCGAAGGGCTGGACATTACTTCGCACGGCGAAACCGCGTATCACGTATAGCCGCACGCAAGCATACGCTCCAGCGGGAGCGTAGTTCAGTTGACGGGCATCTCTACATGGATGCCCGTCGGCGTTTTTGAGAGGGCACCCGCTGCGATGCCGCAGCGACAAGGCGGGACACTCAAGCGCTGCGTGCGCGCCTCGAAGCCGAAACCGGTGCCGTCTTGCGCGTGAAGTCCGCCGTGCGCCGGCGCATGGCGGTGAGCGCGCTTCGGCCCTTCGATGTGAGAAAAGGTTCGACCAGCAGACCTATGCCTTCGGCCACATACTTGCCGAGACTGAACCTGGCGCGCAGGGCCCAGTGCTTCAGCGCCCAGGCATGGCAAAAGTTGACGTACTGATAGACCAGAAGGTATTCATTGACTTCGCGCATGTACCCTCCGGCTATACAGGCGCGCAAACAAGCCTGCAGCAGGTGGTTGGTCCGGGTCTCATCCTCCTTTACCAAGGTCCTGCGATCGGCGCGCAGCGACTTGGTCGAGCGGTAGGCGAGAACGGTCGCTTCGCGCAGCCCGTCGATGATGGTGCAGTAGGCCCACAAGGCCATGCACAGGCGCTCTACCGGGTGCTTGACGCCTTCAAGGCGCGGCGGGATTTCTTTTTCGTAAGTCTCGAGCACCAGCTTGAGCGAGAGAAACAGAATGTCGTCCTTATCCCCGAAATACTGGTAGATCAGCCCGGTGCTGACGCCCGCTTCCCTGGCAATCTGCGCAATGGTCGTGGTGTAGTAACCTTCGTCGGAAAACAACTTGACCGCCGCCCGCAGGATTTGTCCCCGCCTCTCCTCTACCAACCGCGCATCCGCGACCAGACTTTGCACATGTTCCGGCGACTTCATCAGTTTAATTCCCGCTGGAGATATTCCGCGTTACGTTTCGAATCCGCGCGCCACCTGCGCCACCCCTGCGGCTCTTTCCCGATCCGCAGGGATGCGCGCAGGCGTATGGGTCGCCAAGCCCAGCCGCGGCAACCGGCTCAGTTGCCCTCGAATACCGGCTTTTGCTTGGCCACGAAGGCGTTGTACGCACGCGTGAAGTCCTTGGTCTGCATGCAGATCGCCTGTGCCTCGGCTTCTGTTTCCAACGCCTGTTCGATAGTCTGGGCCCATTCCTGGTGCAGACATTTCTTGGTCATCGAATGTGCGAATGCGGGTCCATCAGCGATTTCCTTCGCCATCGCGTGCGCGCGTTCGAGCAATTTGTCCTTGGGCAAAAGTTCGTTGTAATAGCCCCAGGCGTGCCCTTCCTGGGCGGTCATGGCGCGCCCGGTGTAGAACAGTTCGGAGGCGCGACCCTGACCGATGATGCGCGGCAGAATGGCGCAGGCGCCCATGTCGCAGCCGGCCAGGCCGACGCGCGCGAACAGAAACGCCGTCTTGCACTCGGGTGTGCCATAGCGCAGGTCGCTCGACATCGAAATGATGGCTCCCGCTCCGGCGCAAATGCCGTCGACCGCCGATATGATGGGTTGCGGACAGGTGCGCATCTCCTTCACCAGGCTTCCGGTCATGCGGGTAAAGGCGATCAACCCGCTCATGTCCATCTTGGTGAGCGGACCGATGATTTCGTGGACGTCTCCGCCCGAACAGAAATTGCCTCCCTCGCCGGTGAAGACGATCGCCCGTACGTCCTCCGCGTATTGCAGCTTGTGGAAGGTATCGCGCAGTTCGGCATAACTCTCGAATGTCAGAGGATTCTTGCGCTCAGGGCGGTTCAACGTGATCGTCCCGACTCGGTCCTTGACTTCCCATTTGAAATGCTGCGGACGCCATTCGGCGGCTTTGAGCTTGTACATAGGATTCTCCTGAAGGTGGGTTGGTCTTGAAATTTGCAGTTGAAAGATTGAAAGTGCGCCGGCCTCAGTTTTAGCCGGCCAGCGTCAGGCCGCCGCTGACGCTAAGGGTTTGCCCGGTGACGAAATCCGAACGGCTGCTGGAAAAGAACAGCACCGCATCCGCGACTTCCGACGCCTTTGCCAGCCGGCCCATGGGGGTGACGCGGATAAAGGCTTCGCGGTGCTTCTCCGGAATCACAGCCAGCAGCGGCGTGTCGGTCGGTCCGGGGCAGACACAATTCACGTTGATATTGAAGCGCGCCATTTCCCGCGCAAGCGATTTGGTAAACGCGATCGCCCCGCCTTTCGCTCCGGAATAGACCGATTCGCCGAGGCTGCCGACCCTGCCGGCGTCGCTCGAAACGGTCACGATCTTGCCTGCTTTGCGCTCGATCATGGCATCGACGAACGCGCGCGCCACGGCGATGGGTCCGAACAGATTGAGGTCGATCACTTTGCGCCAGAAATCGGGGCTGTTCTTGACGAAGGGCTCGATTTTTCCCCAGCCGGCAACGTTGGCGACGATGTCGACATGCCCCCGGCGCTCGTAGGCGGCGCGCTTGAACGCTTCGATCGAATCCAGATCGGTTACGTCGAGCCGGAAAAAATCGGCACCGAAACCTTTGCCGCGAATGGCTGCCGCGCTTTGCTCGCCCCCTTCTTCGGCGATGTCGCCTAGCAGCACATGCGCCCCTGCCTGTGCCAGTGTCTCCGCGGTCGCACGCCCTATGCCCGAGGCCGCCCCGGTGATTACCGCCGTCTTGCCGTCTAATCGCATTTTTCGCTCCAGAAAAAAAGAAAATATCCGCCGCCAATGAATCGCTCGAAAGGCTGCGCCGGAATTGCGCGCCTGCCCGGGATCCGAATTGGTCGAATCAACCGCTTTGGGTACTTCCGCCCTTGCCAACGCCTGTGCTGGCCGGCGCTTGACTGAATGAGTATTCAGTCAGTATGATGAAATTAGCACGAATGCCGGCGCGATGGCAAGAAACAAATTGACGCGACCGGGAGCGGGCGGCGCCGGGCCGCCGCGGCCGGAAGCGAGTTCATTGACTTGAGCGCGGGCCGGCCGAGTGTTTCGCAGCCCGGCCTTACCTGCCTGGCCGGGACCCGGTAGAATTGCTTCGTACACACGATAAAGTGGCGCACAGGGCGCAGACCGGCATGGTGTAGTGTGCCGGACAGTTCGCAGCCGAAATATTTCCCGGGTCCACGGCAGAGTACGGGGCGTTCGCCGCGCGTCCTTCGCGCTCGATGCATTGCGTGCGCGCCGGACATGCCTGCCTTTCTGAAAAGGAGTTTGAAGTGAGTTATGTCGTCGCAATGTGGCAGCAGCCTTCCCTGCCCGTGTCTGATTCCAAAGACCGCTTTCCGGTGCGGCGCATATTTTGCGTCGGGCGCAACTATGTTGAACACCAGAAGGAAATGGGCGGCGACGGCCGCGAGCAACCGTTCTTTTTCTGCAAGGCACCGCATGATCTGGTGTCGGTCGATGCCGGCGAGAGCGGCAAGATTCACTACCCGCCCATGACCAGCAACTATCACTGGGAAACCGAGATGGTCGCGCTGATCGGCAAGGGCGGTCGAAGAATCGCCGCCGAGCGCGCCAACGACCACGTCTGGGGCTACGCAATCGGCCTGGACATGACCCGCCGCGACCTGCAGCAGCAGGGCAAGGACAAGGGCCGGCCGTGGAGCTTCGGCAAGGACTTCGACCAGGCCGCGCCCTGCGGGCCGGTCACGCCGGCAAGCAAGGTAGGACATCTGTCCAAAGGCAAGCTCTGGCTCAAGGTCAACGGCGCGCTGCGCCAGCAATCCGATATCGACCAGATGATCTGGAGCGTGCCGGAGCAGATCGCGTTTCTGACGCAGTACTACACCCTCGAAGCCGGCGACGTGATTTTCACCGGGACACCGGCGGGCGTGGGCGCTGCCAACGCCGGCGACGAGTTGGTGGCCGGCATCGACGGCCTGGGCGAACTGCGCGTCAGCATCGTCGCGCCGCACTGAAAGGCCTGCTTTCCGTCGCATGAACGCCGCCGCTTATTTGCTCGCTACAGGGCAGGACGGCGCGATCGCGCTCGAATGCGGTGCGCAGCGCATGAGCTACGGCGAGTTGCGCGCCGCAGTAGGGCGTGCCGCCGGCGCCTGGCGCGCGCGCGGCCTCGCGCAGGGGGAGCGCGTGCTGGTGTTCGCGCCGGACAGCATTGCCTGGGTGATCGCCTACCTGGGCGTGATCTGGGCGGGCGGCATTGCCGTCGGGCTCAACTCCCGGCTGTTCGAGCGGGAACTATCGATCGTGCTTTCAGAATCCGGCGCGCGTTTCATTTGGTGCAACGAAAGCTCGCGCGCCCTGCTGGAACGGCTGCTGCCGAACATCGCCAATCCGCCGCAGCTGGTCATTGACGCACAATGGAGTGCGAACCTGACGGCAGCGAGTGCCGTTTCCGCCGCGGAATTGCGGGAGGACACCCCGGCGCTTTGGGTTTACACTTCCGGCACCACCGGTGTACCCAAGGCCGTCATACACGCGCATCGCACCGTGATCGGTGGCGCCGATTTCGCACGCGACATCCTTGGACTCGACGCACGGGACCGGATCTACGCGACGTCCAAGCTGTTTTTCTCCTATGCGCTCGGCAACAGCCTGTTCGCCGGCTTGCGTTTGGGTGCGGCGGTGATACTCGATGGTGAATGGCCCACTGCTGAGCGGGTAGTCGAAGTGGTTGAGCAGCATAGGCCGACAGTGCTATTTTCCGTACCTACGCTCTACCTCAAGATGCTTCAGACTGGCGTGGCGGCGCGGTTACGGGCGGCCGGCGTCCGGCACTATGGATCGGCGGGCGAAACACTGCCTGCGGCAATTAAGCGCGAGTGGTGCAATGCGACTGGTGTGGCACCAATCTCAGGCTATGGCGCCTCAGAAACCGTGGTCCTGGCATTTTACTGCGACGACGATAGCGCGCTGCTTAAGCCATCGCCGAGGCTCGAATATCGAATGCGCGACGGTGAAGACACCGAAGCGCCGCGGCGGCTGTGGTTGCGGCACACCTCGGTCGCACTTGGTTACTGGCAACGGCCGGAGGCCGAGCGCGATAGCTTTGCTGATGGTTGGTTTTCCCCAGGTGACTTGTTCCGGCAGCGCGACGACGGATCTCTGGAGTTTTGCGGCCGAGACGACGACATGTTGAAGATTTCCGGGCAATGGGTAAGCATCCTACAAGTTGAGCAAACGCTGCTCGGTGCATGCGCAGGCTGCGTCGAGAGCATGGCTGCGATAGGCTTCGAAAACGCCGAGGGCCTCGTCTCGATTGCTTTGTTCGCCGTGGCTGCCAGCGGGCAGGAGACGCAAGCGCGCGAGCGCCTCGAAGCGGGCATAGAAGCATTGCCCAAACTCAAACGCCCGCGGCTGGTGAAATGGGTAAGCGAGCTACCGCTAACCATTACGGGCAAGTTGCAGCGGCGCAAGCTTAAAGAGCAGTATCTGGGGGGTGCCGCGTGAGTCGTGCTCGTGCTTGCATAAGTGCGTTGAACACGGCACTGCCGTCTTGTCGGAATCAGATAGTCTTGTTTCAGGAGTCCCAATGCTGCCACCCCGCATAGATAGCAAGGCCGTCCAGGCCGCGATGGGCGAGTACGCCGACGCAAAGGAGACGTTGGCGCAGCGCGCCGCGATCTATCAGGAACTGATCGGGTTTGTCCCGCCGCGCATCGAGGCGCGGCTGCATGTCACCGGTGCGCTCGACCCGCAGATGCTCGATTTGCAGGAGCGTATCCGCGAGCACGGCATGTATCCTAAATGCTTTGACGTGAAAACCGCCCAGTTGATGCTGTTCGGCATGCTGCTGATGGATCTGAGCGATGCCGCTCCGCTGCACGCGATCGCGGCGCGGCGCGCCGGCGCAAGCTGGGAGGAGCTGCAGGGGGTGATCAATCTATGTTTTCTTTTCCGCGGGCTTCCCGCAGCCAACCGCGGCGCGGAAATCCTCGCCAACCTCGCCAAGCGCGAGGCCGAAGCGAAGTCTGGCTGAGAGGCGGTCGCGCTGCTCCCGGAATCGTGTACGATGCAAATTGCCATGGACAGGCCGAGAGGGCTGCGCGAGCGCACAATCCGCGGCGGATAGCCGGAATTAAACGGAACCCAGCCAACAGGGGGTGTTGGCATGGACGCTGCCCGCTGGGCGGCGCCGGCAGAAGAGGAGACTGTAATGAAGAAATTGACCGCAATACTGGGACTCGTCGCCCTGCTTGCGACAGCGGCGCAGGTGCAGGCTCAGGAAATCATACTCAAGGTGGCACATTTTCTGCCGCCGCCGTCCACTGCGCATGCCAAGTTCATCACGCCCTGGTGCGACAAGATTAACAAGGAATCTGGTGGCAGGCTGAAATGCCAAATCTATCCCGCCATGCAAATGGGCGGCACGCCGCCGCAACTGTACGACCAGGCCAAGGACGGCGTCGCCGACATCGTCTGGACCCTGCCCGGTTATACCGCCGGCCGCTTTCCCTTGGTGGAGGTGTTCGAGTTGCCGTTCATTATGACCAAGCCGGAGGCCACCTCCCACGCCTTGTGGGACTGGGTCCTCGCCAACGATCAGGCCGAGTTCAAGGATGTGCACCCGATTGCATTCCACGTGCACGGACCGGGCGTGTTTCACATGGTCAACAAGCCGATCAAGACCCTGGGCGATTTCAAAGGCCTGAAGCTGCGCGCGCCCACGCGCCAGACCAACAAGATGCTGGCCGCGTTTGGCGCCACACCGGTCGGTATGCCGGTGCCGCAGGTGTCCGAAGCACTGTCCAAGGGCGTCATCGACGGCGCGGTCATTCCCTATGAAGTGGTTCCGGCGGTGAAGGTGCAGGAGCTGGTCAAGTATCACAGCGAGACCGACCCGTCGCAGCACGCGGTATACACCTCGGCATTCATCTTTGCCATGAACAAGGCCAAGTACGAGAGCCTGCCGCCGGAGCTGAAGAAGGTAATCGATGCCAACAGCGGCGCCGCCACCTCGGCCTGGATCGGCAAAGTGTTCGGCGAAGCCGATGTGCCGGGCAGGAAGTTGTCGGAGAAGAACACCTTCAATGCGATCAGTGGCGCCGAACTTGAGAGCATGAAGAAAGCCGCCCAACCGGTGATCGACGACTGGGTCAAGGACGTCACGGCAAAGGGCGCGAACGGCAAGGCCTTGCTCGACAGCGCCCGCAGCCTGATCGAGAAATACAGCAAATAGACGCGACGCGCGTGCGGCGGTGTGCGCATCGCGCGCGCTGCGCCCCTCGCGCATCGCCGAGTTGGCATCGACCTAGTGCAGGAGCCGTCGCGCGTGAATACCGGAGTCATTGCCGCCGCAGTCGTCCCGCACGTGCCGACGCTGGGATTACCCGAAAACACGCCTGATTTCCAGCTGACCCTGGCCGAGGGCGCGCGCGCGCTCGGCCACGCGCTGCTTGCGCTGAAGCCCGACCTGTTCGTAGTCAACTCGTCCCACTGGGTCTGCACTTTTGGCTGGTACGCGACCTGCCAGCATCGGCACGAAGGCGTATGCGTGGCCGATGAGGCGCCCGACCTGATTGCGGGCTTGCCTTACGCGCGCCTAGGTGATGCGGCGTTCGCGACCGCGCTGGTCGATGAATGGCAGGCGCAGGGCATACCGGGTGGCCGCAACGATACGCCGCACTACGCCTGGGATTACGGCAGCCTGGTGCCGCTCCTGTATCTCGATGCGGAAGCGCAGATTCCCGTGGTACAGATTCCCAGCGTGATCATGGCCGATCACGCCGAGTGCATGCGCAGCGGCCGTGCCGTGCACCAGACGGCAAAGCGCCTCGGCAGGCGCGCGGTATTTCTCGCCAGCTCGGCCTTCAGTCACAGCCTGGTGCGTGGACGCCACTTCAAACCTGCGCCGGAGCGCGAAGCGCTGGATGAGCGCTTCATCGATCAGTTGAAGCGGGGCGCAGTGAAAGAGGCCGTGGACTGGTTTCCGGAGTACAGCCGCAGCGTTGTCGCCGAAATGAACGGCAAGCCCCTGGCCGCCTTGCTCGGTGTCATGCAGGCGCTGGATGAAGAAGGCGCGACACTGCGAGGCGAGCAGTACGGCGGCTACGCCCAGTCTTCCGGCAGCGGCAATGCGAATGTAGTGGTATGGCGACTATGAGCGGCGGAAAGCGAAAATGACCGAACAACAAGCGCTAGTCGCCGGGGACTACGCGGGCAGATGGCTGGGAAGAATCTGCCGCTGGTTCGCCGTGGTAGGCGGCGCGGTGCTGGTGGCCATGACGCTGATGTCGGTCGCCAGCATCGCAGGCCGCAGCCTGTTCGGCAAGCCGGTTCCAGGTGACTTCGAGCTGATCCAGATCGGTTGCGCCATTTGCGTCGCCGCATTTCTGCCCTGGTGCCAGATGCAGGGCGGCAATATCATTGTCGACTTTTTCACCTCGCGCGCGAGCACAAGGACGCAGGCCTGGCTGGACGTCTTCGGCGCGCTGCTGCTGGCGGTGGTGATGCTGCTCGTTGCCTGGCGCACCGGCGTTGGCGCGCTCACGGTCAAGGCCTCGGGCGAAACCTCGATGATCATGGGCTTTCCGAGCTGGATCGGCTACGCCTTCATGGTGCCGGGATTTGCGCTGACCGCGCTGGTCGGCGTCTACACCGCCTATGGCGCCTGGCGCAAGAGGGACGCATGAGCGGCCTCGGCGTGGGACTCGCCATGTTCGGCGCGATGCTCGCGCTGATGGCGCTGCGCGTGCCGATCGCCATTTCCATGTTCGTACCCGGGGCGGTCGGCTATATCGTTCTGGGAAGCGAAGCCGCGCTGCTAAACCAGCTGAAGGGCATGGCCTATGCGCGCTATTCGGTCTACGATCTGTCCGTCATTCCGCTGTTCCTGCTGATGGGCGAATTCGCCACCAAGGGCGGGTTATCGCGCGCGCTGTTCAAGTGCGGCAACGCGCTGCTCGGGCATTTTCGCGGCGGCATGGCCATGGCCGCGATCCTGGCTTGCGCCGCGTTCGGCGCGGTGTGCGGATCGTCGGTAGCGACTGCGGCCACGGTGGGCCAGGTGGCCTTGCCCGAGATGCGGCGCTACAATTATTCCGGGCGGCTTGCCACGGCCACCCTGGCGGCCGGCGGGACGCTGGGCATACTCATCCCGCCCTCGGTTGTGCTGGTGGTCTACGCCATCCTCACCGAGCAGAACATCGCCAAGCTGTTCGCCGCCGCCTTCATCCCCGGGATCATCGCGGCGACCGGCTACATCGCGGCGATAGCCATCTACGTGCGCCTTTACCCCGGCCACGGACCTGCGCAGCCGCGCCACAGCCGGGCGGAGTTGCTGGCGAGCATGGTTGACGTATGGCCGGTGGCGGCGATTTTTTTCCTAGTGTTCGGCGGCATCTACGGTGGTATTTTCACGCCGACCGAGGGCGCGGCGGTGGGCGCGGCATGCACCTTCGTCACCGCGCTCGCCAAAGGCGAGCTGAACGCCGATGGCATCGCCCGCTGCTGCTATGGCACGGCGCAGACCACCGGCATGATCTTCATGATTTTTCTCGGCGCCGACATGCTGAATTCGGCGCTGGCACTGTCGCAGATGCCGACCCAGCTCGCCGGCGTGGTTTCCTCGCTAGGCTGGCCGCCGCTCTTGATCGTGGCCGGCATCCTCCTCTTCTACGTTCTCCTGGGCTGCGTCATGGATGAGCTGTCGATGATCATCCTCACCATTCCGGTCCTCTTCCCCTCGGTGATGGCGCTCGACCTGTGGGGCCTCAACCCGACCGACAAGGCCGTCTGGTTCGGCATCCTGGTGCTGTGCGTGGTCGAGTTCGGCCTGATCGCGCCACCGGTGGGCCTGAACGTCTACGTCATCAACAGCATGGCGCGCGACGTGCCCATGTCCGAAACCTATCGCGGCGTGGTGCCGTTCCTGATCTCGGACGTGCTGCGCGTCACGCTGCTCATGCTCTTCCCCGCCCTCAGCCTGTGGCTGGTGCGCATAATCGCCTGACGCTTACCGCGCCTGGCGGCAATGGGTCTCGCGCACGAACAGGAGCAGGATGAGCGCGGCGGCGAGCCAGAAGAGCATCAGCCCGAAGCCTGAGCGGTAGGCATCGAAATCGTAGAGCCGGACGCCGTTCGCGATCGCTCCGCCCCAGTGCCGGTCCAGCATCCAACCCACCATCGGTGGCATGGTCATGCCGCCCAGCATATTGCCCATATTGGTGATGCCGCCAACGGTTCCGGCAAGGCTGACCGGGGCCGACTCCTTGGCGATGGCAAAGCCCAGCATTGCGCAGGCGGAAACGCAGCCGGTGAACCCGAGCAAAGCAATCAGCAGCACCAGCGGCAGTCCGGGCAGCAGCAAGGCCGTGCACCAGCCTGCCGTCGCCAACAATGTGCCCAGGACATACAGCGGCTTGCGGCTGCGCAAGCGGTCTGAGATCGCGCCCACGATAGGGGCCGAGAAAGCCCAGGACACCAGCAGCAGCGAGGTAACCATCGCCGCCCTCCCGGTCGTGAGCCCGTAATGCGTGGTGAGAAAGGGCACACCCCACAGACCGCCGAAGGTGAGCGTCGGGCCGGCGACCGCACCCGAAATCAGGGGTACCAGCCAGACATTGCGGTGCGCGAACGATCGCCTGATGCCCGCGACTATGGAGATTCGCCGGGGCGGCGGGGCGGTTGCAAAGCTCGTCAGGCCGCGTTCGGCGGGATCATCGCGCACGACCACCCAGATGGCGGCAGCCAGCAGACCGGTAAGCGCGGCGGAGGTGCTAAGCACGGTGCGCCAGCCGAAGGCATCCACCAGCAAGCGCAGCGGCACGCCTGCAGATACCGCGCCGATCATGCCGCAGGCCAGAGCAAGGCCGGAGAGCATCGCAAAG
>Ga0194060_10000782_pt1 | contig 23193 bp, 23 predicted proteins | sample SepL225m_MetaG_FD_163427 | JGI IMG/M metagenome (GOLD analysis project Ga0194060, IMG submission 163427) | Anoxic zone freshwater microbial communities from boreal shield lake in IISD Experimental Lakes Area, Ontario, Canada - Sep2016-L222-5m | ecosystem: Environmental > Aquatic > Freshwater >... | reverse complement strand
CCATTGGCAATTCTTTGCTCACGCGGTATTGAAGCATGGGTCATGCTTGCTGGATGATTGATTAAAGACTCCACACCTCCCAGGCTTTCCGCTAATGAAAATACCTTGGTGCTAGAGAGTACTTTAGTGGCCGCTTCAATAGTATCGGTTTTTAAAGTAAAGCTCATCATACCCCCAAAACCACGCATTTGTTTTTTAGCAATGTCATGATTAGGATGATCCTCAAAGCCACACCAGTATACCTTACCCACTTTAGGATGTTGTCTTAAATAGGCTGCTACTTGAATACCATTTTCACAATGTCTTTGCATACGCACATGCAAAGTTTTAATACCTCTTAATACTAAAAAGCAATCTTGAGGTCCCGGTACAGCGCCTGTACTTTTTTGAATAAAATATAATTGATCTCTTAAGGCTTGATCATTCATGACTAAACAACCTTGTATGACATCGCTATGTCCGCCTAAATATTTTGTAGCTGAATGCATTACAATAGTGGCACCAAAGTCTAAAGGGTTTTGTAAATAAGGAGACGCAAAAGTATTGTCTACGCATATCATGCAATTATGTTTATTACCAATGGCTGACACTGCTGCTATATCACTAATGTTCATTAAGGGGTTAGTAGGTGTTTCTAACCAAATTAATTTAGTTTTTTCTGTCATTACAGCTGCAACATTCTCTGCATTAGAAGTATCTACATAAATAAATTTGATGCCCATCTTTTCATGTACTTTAGAAAATAACCTGAATGATCCTCCATACATATCATGTGCTGCCACCACTTCATCTCCTGGCACTAATAAACGCATCACTGCATCGGTAGCAGCGACTCCACTTGCAAAGGCCAATCCAAATTTTCCATTTTCAATCACTGCAAAAGCTTCTTCTAATGCAAACCTAGTAGGGTTTTGACTTCTAGCATACTCATAACCCTTATGCACGCCTGGTGCCGATTGCACATAGGTTGAGGTTTGATAAATAGGTGTCATGATGGCACCTGTACTTGGATCGGGATGCGCACCTGCGTGAATATATTTAGTAGCTAGTTTCATAATTATATATTTTAGGAAATTTTATTTCCATTTTTAAACATTCTATAAGAGTAAATAGTAGGTACGAGTACCATCACGATCATGTCAATAAAAAAAATGACAAAAGAAGTTACAGAACTAAAGGCAATTCCTGCTACAAATTGAAGTATACCACCATAGAACCATGCTTTACCAGCAATTTTATGGGTGGCGTTCCAATTGTCTTCATTGTCTAAGGTCCAAGGCAATTTAAATCCTGCAAAATAATTCTGCTTTATTTTAGGCATATATAAACCCATTGCTGCAAAGGCTAAACCTAACATAGGAAATAATAATTTTTCAATAGGAATACCCTGATGCGTGGTTGCGTATAAAAGCACCAAGCTTAATAAACTTAAAAACAAGGCAGTGAAAAATCCAAACTTCCTAAATAATCCATCATCTATTTTTTCAGTTCTTTTGGGATCGAAATTTTTAATATTGGAGAGTAAAAAAAAGGTAAATAAACTTGCTACACCCATAATGATGGGCGCTAAATAAATACTGTCTTTTCCACCAAAACCATCGGCCTCTCCTTTAATATTAAAGTGAGTAGGGATAATTTCGGGTAAACTAGGGTAGAGGTAGGCTGCGTAAATAAATGGAATGCCTATTATTACAAGTACATATAAAAGCATCATTTTTTTATTATTCATAAGCTGGCTTTAGGCTTTAAAGTTACTATTTATTCGGTTTTAATCAATAATACGCTATGTCCACAAAAAAATTTACTTTTGCTTCAAATTGAAAAACATGAGTAAAGGTCCCATTTCAAAGTTTGTAGAACATCATTATAGACATTTTAATGCTGCTGCCTTGGTAGACGCGGCTAAAGGTTATGAAACCCACCTTTTAGAAGGGGGCAAAATGCTAGTGAGTTTAGCAGGTGCCATGAGTACGGCAGAATTAGGCATTAGCTTGGCTGAAATGATACGTCAAGATAAAATTGCTATTATTAGCTGCACAGGTGCGAACCTTGAAGAAGATGTCATGAACTTAGTGGCACATAGCCATTATAAGCGTGTTCCTAATTACCGTGATTTGACTCCTCAGGACGAATGGGATTTACTTGAGAACCATTACAACCGTGTAACCGATACTTGTATTCCTGAAGAAGAAGCTTTTAGAAGATTACAAAAACATATTGTGAAGTTCTGGAAGCAAGCTGAAGAAAAAGGAGAGCGTTATTTTCCACATGAGTTTATGTATCAAGTTATTTTGAGCGGTGAGTTAGAACAATATTATGAGATAGATCCTAAAGACAGTTGGATGGTCGCTGCGGCTAAAAAGAATATTCCAATTGTAGTACCAGGTTGGGAGGATAGCACTACTGGAAATATTTTTGCGAGCTATGTGATTAAAAAAGAATTAAAAGCAAGTACCGTTAAAAACGGTATTGAATACATGGTGGAATTAACAGAGTGGTATCGTGCGAATAGTGGTGGAAAGGGTGTTGGATTTTTCCAAGTGGGTGGTGGTATTGCTGGAGATTTTCCTATTTGTGTGGTTCCTATGATGTACCAAGACTTAGAATGGCATGATGTGCCTTTCTGGAGTTATTTCTGTCAAGTAAGTGATAGCACTACTTCTTATGGTTCTTATTCAGGAGCTGTTCCTAATGAAAAAATTACCTGGGGTAAATTAGATATTCATACGCCTAAGTTTATTGTGGAAAGCGACGCTACCATTGTAGTGCCGCTGATATTTGCTTATATTCTTGGTCAGTAAAATAAAAAGCCCTTAGATTTCTAAGGGTTTTTTATTTTATTTAAATATGCATTCAAAATATAATTTTTCGCTCTCTATCGCTTTGCTCAAAGTTCACTCAAAATTATATTTTCTCATTTCTATTTAAATAAATCAACTAGTAGTATAAAAATCGGCGCCCTCGTTTATGGGGGCGCCGAAAAAGTCATTAGAGAAAATTAAAATGGGTCTTAAATTTTCTTTAGACCCATTTTAATTAACGACCCGGCATATTCAAAGGCGTATCTCTTTTCAACATATCTTCTCTTTGTGCAATTTCGCAAGCAGTATGAAAAACCATGGATACTCTTTTTTGCATCAAATCGAAATTAATTTTTTCAATAGTATCGGTTGGTTGGTGGTAATCTGCTAATAACATACCATCATAGAAAAATAAAATAGGCACTCCTTTTTTTGCAAAGTTGTAATGGTCGCTACGGTAGTAAATTCTATTTTTATCGTTAGGGTCGTCGTACTTATAATCTAATGTAATATTACTTGAAGCCTTATTAGCTGCTTCGTTAATACCCACTAATTCAGAACTTAATTTATCATGACCAATCACATATACATAACTAAGTGTATCTCCTAAATGACGCTCTGTATCTACGCGTCCTACCATATCTGTATTCAAATCGGCAGTGGTTTTATCTAAAGGAAATATAGGATGTTCTGCATAATACTCTGAGCCCCATAAGCCTTTCTCTTCTCCACTAACTGTCATAAATACAATGGTTCTGCGGGGCTTAAAACCTTTTTTAGCAGCTACAGAAAATGCTTCAGCCATTTGCATCACACTTACTGTTCCTGAACCATCATCATCTGCGCCATACCAAATGACATCACCTCTTTTTCCTAAATGATCGTAGTGGCCAGTTAGCATTAAATATTCTTCTTTTTTATCCGTACCTGGAAGTATTGCAATTACATTGCTACTTTCTACATTCTCAGTAGTTTTTTGTGCAACAATAGTAGCATCGGTCGTATAGCTTCCTTTTTTTAATTCTTTTAAATTCGTTAAAGAAGATGCAGTAGCGCCTAAAAGTGCACTAGCTACTTCCATTGAAATATTGGCCATTATAAAACCTGCATTTGCGTAGGTATTGGCTTTCATATAAACATTTCCTTTGGTAAGAGAGGGTGTAGCAGTTGGGAAATCACCTGATATAATGAATAATCCAGCTGCTCCTTTGCTGCTTGCTTGACGCATTTTAGCCATAGGAGATGCGGGGTTGGAATAAAAGGCGCGATTGCCACCTGGTCCCATTTTTACGGGGCCATCACTATTGCCATCTATGATCACCACTAACTTTCCTTTTACCTCTAAATTTTCATAGTCATTGATTGATTTACTAGGATCTACAATACCGTAACCTGCAAAAACAACTTCTTTGAAGTTTACATTAGAATTGGTAATGCCTTGTAAATTAAAGTTGAAATCTTTGTCCCATACAAATGATTTTCCTTGTACTGTTAATTTTTTTTCAGTAAGTACATCTTGGTATACAGGGTATACTTGTTGGTAGCTATTTCCATTACCTGGTAATAGGCCCATTCTTTTAAATTCAGATTCAATATAAGCCGCAGCTCTTTTTTGTCCTGGCGATCCTGTTTCACGACCTTCCATTTCAGCACTTGCAATGATAGAAAGTTTTTCTTTCAACCCTTTTGCAGTAATGACATTAGCAAATTTGGTAAGGTCTTTTGTTGTTTGAGCAAAAGACATGGTGCTGATCAATAGCAAAGAAATCCATACTAGTTTTTTCATTTGATGTATTTAATTTTTAAGCGCAAGTAATTTTGTTAACTCTATTTTGATGTCTGCCGCCTTCAAAAGCAGTAGACATAAATTTTTCTATCATTTCTTTAGCAAGTTCAATACTAACATAGCGTGCAGGAATACAAATAATGTTGGCGTTATTATGTAAGCGAGTTAGCTCTGCAATATCGGTTTGCCAGCAGAGGCCAGCTCTAATACCTGCATGTTTATTGGCTGTCATAGCTACACCATTGGCGCTACCGCAAAATAGAATACCAAAAGCGGCTTCTCCGGTTTCAACACTAGAGGCAGTTGGATGTGCGAAGTCGGGGTAGTCGACAGAATCGGTATTGTAGGTACCAAAGTCCTTGGTGGTATATCCTTTCTCTTGCAACCAAGCGTTAATGGTATTTTTAAAATCAACGCCTGCGTGGTCTGCGCCTAAGGCAATGGGTTTAGTAGTATCAAAAACGTATGACATAAAATAAATTTACTTAATTATATTTTTTAATCCCACTGCTCTTCTTCCGATTTCTTGACAGATTTATGTGCCCATCTTGAAACGAAAATACTAAACTCAAATAAAGTATATAAAGGAATAAATACAATGGTTTGACTATACCAGTCGGGGCTTGGTGTAATAAAGGCAGCTACAAATAAAATAATAACTACTGCATATTTACGCGTTGTGGTTAAAAACTTAGGAGTGATTAAACCAATCTTCGTTAATAAAAATACAATCACCGGTAATTCAAATGCAATACCACAACCTAATATTAAGTTGGTTAAATTATCTAAATAATCGGCAAAAGTAGGTATGGTAGTAATAGCGCCTTTTGATCCTAGTTGAAAACCCGCTAAGAAATTAAAAGTGAAAGGGCCTAGTACAAAAAAGCCAAAGGCCGCACCCATGAAGAAAAAGAAGGATACCCAAAAAATCATAAACCTTGTATTCTTAATTTCTTTTTCCTTTAAAGCAGGCTTTACAAAGGCCCATATTTGATAGAATATATAAGGGAAGGCAACAATTAAGCCACCCACAAAGGCCATACTAATACTACTTAAAAACTGACCACCGAAAGTGGTACTTTGTAAGGATACTTTTACTGGAGGCATACAAAGTGAATCCCCTAAATGCAACCAATGGCTTAAATCACAAAATGCTTTATAAGTAATAAAATCTGGATTCAATGGACCCGTAATAACGTTGTCCATGATCCAATCACGATAAATAAATATAATAATGGATGTGATAAGTACAGAAGATAATGAACGAACAATAGTGCCCCTTAATACTTCCAAATGATCGATGAAAGACATCTCGGATTCATCGCTTTTTTTAAATCGGTCAAATAGTGCCATGGTACATTTTCAATGAGGGCTAAAGTTAAGGTTTATAGTGGAAAAAGGGGGGCCAAAGGCTAAAAAAAGGACTAGTGGATTTTAATTTTTGCCTTTTCAATTCGGGTATCGCTTACAGCCAATATTTCAGCATCAAAATGCGCTAAATGAATAACGGTGCGTAGTTTGGGGATGGACTCGTGGTGGTGAATTAAATAGCCACTTAGGGTCTCTGAGCTGTCTGCTGAAAAGTCTATACCATATTTTTCATATAGATAATCTAGTTCTAGGCGACCACTAAAAATGAATTCAGTATCGGAAAGCTTTTTTTCAATTAAGTCCTGCTCATCATATTCATCTTCAATTTCTCCAAAAATTTCTTCAAGTACATCTTCCATAGTGACAATACCTGCAGTGCCTCCAAACTCATCTACCACCCAAGCAATACTTTTTCTTTTTTTAGAGAATAAACTGATAAGGTCCGCCGCATTCATACTTTCAGTGACAAGAGGGATAGAATGTATAATAGAAGCAATATTAGTGGGCTTTTTAAATAAGTCTAATTGATGCACATAACCTACAATCGCATCTAAGCTTTCTTCGTATACAATGAGTTTACTTAATTTTGTTTCTATAAAAATTGTACTTAAATCTTGGATAGAAGTAGTGAGCTCAACGCCTACAATTTCTGTTCTGGGTACTAAGCATTCTCTAATTTTTATATCAGGTAGGCTTAATGCATTTTCAAATAGATCGGTATTTAAATCTTGTTGTTCTTTTGATTGTTTGGTTTGTTGTACAAAATGGGCTAGATCTACTTTGGTGAAACCTTCTTTTTTATGAATGATGCGCATTTGAAATAAATATTTCAACACAAATTGCGCAAGGTTCACTAATAAAATAGTGATGGGTCTAAATAATAAATGAAAAAATTGTGCAAGGGGGGCAAAGGCAGTAATCATGGGAACCGCTCTGGCTTTGAATATGGCCTTGGGAATAAGCTCTCCAATTAATAATATAACCAGCGTTGATAAAATAGTATTGCCCAGTAAAATGGAGTAGGGTCCTAAGTTCCATCTTTCCCAAATGAACTTATCTAATAATGATTCAAATTGAATACCAAAAACAACCAAAGAAATATTTAAGCCAATTAAACAAGTGCCAATAAATTGGGTAGGCGCTTGTAAAAATTGCGCAATAATTTTTCCAGAGGGGTTGCCTTGCTTTTTTTTAAGTTCCAAGCTTAACCTGTTGGCGCTAACAAAGCCAATTTCATAACCTGAAAAAAACCCTATTAAAATTAAAGAGGCTACTATAGCAAAAAGCATACAATGTATTTATTCAATTTCAAAAATAGTAATTACCACTCAGGTAATTTTGGTTTTGTTTCAACAATGCTTTCTATTTGTTCCATTATTTCAGGCGTTAATAAAGCGGCAGTATCTATGGCGGTTAAATTATCTAGTAATTGAGCCTTGTTAGTTGCCCCTAAAATAGCAGTACTTACATTTGGGTTTTTAATACACCAAGCAATACTTAAAGAAGCCGTACTTACTTTTAAAGCTTTTGCCATGGCAGCTAATTGCTGTACTTTTTTTATACTGTGTTGCATTAACATGCGGTCCCTTAACCATTCAAATCCTTCTAAATGAAAACGAGATCCTTCCGGAATACCATCATTGTATTTACCTGTTAAAAGCCCTGATGCTAAAGGACTCCAAATGGTTGTACCCATGCCCAGATTTTTAAATATCTCCAAATATTCATTCTCCATTTTTGCACGCTCAAATAAATTGTATTGAGGTTGTTCAACAGAAGGGCCAATTAAATGATAGGCAGCTGCCACTCTATGGGCTTCCATAATTTCAACGCCACTCCATTCACTGGTACCCCAGTATAAAATTTTTCCTTGTTGAATTAAAGTGTTCATAGTTTGCACTACTTCTTCAATTGGGGTGGTTTTATCTGGTCTATGGCAATAGTAAAGGTCTAGATAATCGGTTTGTAATCTTTTTAAAGCTTCATGACAGGCTTCTGTTAAATGCTTTCTACTAAGTCCCGTTTGATTGGGTTTGTTTGCTTTTCCTCTCCAACCAAAATACGCTTTAGAAGATAAAACGATAGAAGTTCTATCCCAGTTTTTTTTACTTAGTACACGGCCCATCATTTTTTCACTCTCACCTGCTGCATATACTTCTGCATTATCAAAAAAGTTTACACCGGCATCATAGGCAACACCCATTAGTTCATCGGCAATACCGTCGTTAATTTGTTTGTGAAAAGTAACCCAACTTCCAAAACTAAGTGTACTTAATTGTAAGCCTGTCTTTCCCATTTTTCTATATTCCATACAATGTATTTATTTAGGATTTGTGCCGCTACTATCGGATAGTATGGCAAAACTATTTGATTGAGGTTTGAAAATATGTATATCTGTTAAATTCTGATTGGCTTCAAAACCCTTGCCATATATTTTAGCAATGGGGTTATGTTGTTTTACAATTACTTCTTTATCGGTAGTGAATTTATTGGTGATTTGATCCCAGATCATTTCTTTACACCATAAAGTATCTCCTAAGACATTATACACCACTACATTGTCCCTTAAAAATACTTTATTCTCTGCTTCTTTATAATTAGCATAGTTGGCGCTAAGCTTACTTTCAATATGCAAACTGTCTTTGTAAAAATCTACTTTAAGGGTATTTGGAAATTCTACCATCTTGCCACTATCTAATAAATATTTTTTCATTAAAGGGGCCATTAATTTGGCGCTCATCTTTCCATCGGTACTAATAAAAATAGAAACATCTTTACCCACATCGATACCGCCAATGCGCGCGCTTAATGCTTGTACTTCGTTGACATTATTTTCGCAGGCAAGCATAAAAAAGCAGCTACTCATTAAAGCAACTGCTAATCTAATATTTTTATACAGTGATGTATTAATCATATTTACGTTTATTAAACCAAACATCGCTCAAGCTATAGCCTAAAGTAAATTGTACAAAGTTTTCCTTGTAGTCATTTACACTAGTGCCTCTTTGGCCAATTTGCAATGCTAAATTTAGTAAAGTATATTGGTAATCGTATGAACGATATTTTCTAATAGGTAGTCCCATACCCAAGGTCATGGCGGATATTTTTAAACCCTTGTTATCGATGTTGATATAGTCCTTGCCTGCATAAAATCCCGCTCTATAAGTAACTGTAGACCAATAACTTTCATAGTTAAAAGGATTAGGGCAAAATTGTGCACCTACACGGAACATCCAAGAATTTGAGAGTACATCTTTTTGACCATAGAAACTATATTTATCCTGCCAAGCAGCTCTATCGTATTCAATGCCTAATACCCATTGGTCATAATTTCCTCTAGTATCATATTCTTTTTTATGCAGTGCCAATCCTGCAGTATACATAGCTGGTATGGTTACATTTCCCGCAGTATTTTTAGTAGAGATAGCAGTATCTAATGGTGTAGAAGCGTTGGCTGTAAAATTACCTGTAGAGCGAACCATATCTTGCTTGCCTTTCATAGTTTGATCTAAGGTAGCAGTGACTCCATAACTTAATGAATATTCAGTTTTTTGTACACCCTTTCCTTTCTGTATTGTATAGATAGGAAATTCTCCTAGCATACCCCATTGGAAAAAAGCGCCTCCGAAAACAGTATTGGTATTAGAGGTAGATTGGAAGAAATAATTCGAATCGGTACTGTTTTGGAATGATTTTATATTTTCAATTTTCTTACGTCCAAAATTATAACCTGTGTTTACGCCCATGCTTAAGTATTTCCATGATTTACCAAAGCCTAAAAAAAGCTGGTTCAATCCACCTTGTCCGATATAATTATTAAAAATGGTATCTCCAGAAGAAATCATTTTTGTTTCGGTTACAGCATAATTTATTTGTGAAATAGGTCTTAGGCCAAAAGCCATACCTGTTTTTTTATTTTTATCTATGGGCACACCTACTACAATATAATTGGGACTTAAGTAAGTAGACTGCTCTCTGCCAGTGGGCGCAGATAATTTCTTTAAAGTATTATTATTGAAGTTCATCCCTAAATCAAAAGTGGTCATATAAATAGTACCATAAGAAGCAGGGTTATTGAAATTGATACTTTGTCCAAAGCTTCCGTTCATGGAAGAAGTGTAAGCAGCAGAAAATCCTCCGATTGCCTGGCTAGTTGCATTCTGACCATTCACAACCTCAGTACCTAAACCATACCTAGAAAAAGGGGAATTGATTTGAGCCTTAGTTGGGGTAATAAAACAAACTAAACCTAGAAAGGGGGTTAACCTAATTATTTTTTTCGCAAATAGCATACAGTCCTTTATATATTAAATTTTGGTCGGCAAATATCCTCTTTTTTAAATGAGGTACAAAATAAGAAATGTCTCCACCGGTTAATAGCACGTTAAAGTTGCCATATTTCTGCTCATATGCTGTAATTATACCATCTATTTCGGCTGCCATACCCAAAATGACCCCGCTTAGGATATTAGTTTTGGTATCATAACCCACTAAGGGGAACTCGCTGGAAGGGCTAATTAAAGGTAAAAGGGCTGTTTGTTCATGCATTGCCTTGAAGCGCATTTGCATACCTGGGGAGATACTTCCCCCTAAAAAAGCATGGGTATTGTTGATGAAATTATAGGTAATGCAGGTACCTAATGAAATGACTAAATTATGTTTATTAGGATAGATATCTACTGCTGCAGCAATTAAAGCCAACCTATCGGCCCCAATGGTTTCTGGTTTACCAACAGGTGTGGTAAAATTGAGTGCTGTGGCTGGTCCTAGTAAGTGAAACTTTGTACTTTTTGCAAGTAATGTTTCTATGGCCTTGTCATGATGTATGACGGAAGATAAAATGGTTTTTTCGGGAGAAAACTCAGCTACTAATTTTTCAATTTCTTCCAGATTGCCAGTTGCTAAAACACGCAATTCGACAAGCGCTGCATTACTGAAAATAGCTGCTTTTAATCGTGTATTGCCAAAATCAAAACAAATAGAGGTAGACATAGTTTTGCTTATAGTTCAAAAATAATCTCTTTGCCTCAAAGTTTAGGTAAAACAATAGGCAAGTTGCAAAAGTTTTCGGTTATTTGAAGTTCAAAATAAGCGGGCATGAAAATAGCGGGGTTTACCATTATAAAAAATGCAGTGATCAATGACTTTCCCATTGTGGAAGCCATCAGGTCCATACTACCCGTAGTGGATGAAATGATTGTTTTAATTGGAGATTCTAGCGATGCAACAATTGCTTTAATTGAAGCCATTGGAGATCCTAAAATTAAAATTCATCATTCTGTTTGGAATAAAAATTTAAGAAAAGGGGGCGCTGTTTTAGCAGAAGAAACCGATAAAGCCTTTGCTTTAATTGGTGATGAATATACTTGGGCTTTTTATATTCAAGGCGACGAAGTAGTGCATGAAAAATACCATGCTGCCATAAAAGAAGGCTGTGAAAATTATGCCTTTGATACTGAAGTGCAAGGACTACTATTTAAGTACAAACATTTTTATGGCACTTATGATTATGTTGGCGATAGTAGAAAATGGTATGGACATGAAATTAGAATTATTAGAAATAACAAAGCCATTGCTGCTTATAGAGATGCGCAAGGTTTTAGAATAGGTAGGACCAAATTGCCCGTGGCTAGGGTAGATGCTAGTATTTATCATTATGGCTGGGTGAAAAGTCCTACGCAGATGAGAAAAAAATTAAAAGAAAGTAGTGTGTATTGGAACGACGATCATCAAATGGAAAAAATAAAAGCAAGTCCCGATGATTATGATTTTACAGGCTTTGATTCTTTAGAAAAATTTTCAGGCACGCATCCATCAGTGATGCTGGATAGAATTCAAAGACAAAATTGGAAAATTGATATAGATCTTTCTCAAAAAAAGTTTTCCTTTAAAAATAAATGCTTGTACCTTTTTGAAAAATTAACAGGTATTCGACCTTTTGATTTTAAAAATTATAAAATTATCAGAAAATAATGATGCATTCTATTTCCGATATTCAACATGGGGTGGACAAAGGAGATTTTCTTTTACTTGCCAAGGCCATATCCTTTATTGAAAATAATAAAGAAGGGGCAACCACTTTTTTAGAAGCCTTAGCGCCCGCCAATATTCCTATTATAGGGGTGACGGGCCCTCCCGGCGCAGGAAAGAGCACATTAATTAATGCCCTTATTAGTACTTGGGTGGAAGAGGGAAAAAAAGTAGCCGTATTATCTGTGGATCCATCTTCTCCTTTTCATCAAGGTGCTATTTTAGGAGATCGTATTCGAATGAAGGATTGGTACTTACATGCACAAGTGTATATAAGGTCGCTGGCTGCAAGAGGACATTTGGGTGGATTGAATAGTGCCATGCTATCCTTGACTACTTTAATGCAGTCTGCAGGCTTTGATTATATAGTGGTGGAAACAGTAGGCGTGGGCCAGTCAGAGGTGGAAATAGCCTCTCTAGCCGATACCACTGTGGTGGTCTTAGTGCCTGAGGCAGGAGATGAAGTGCAAATGATGAAATCGGGTTTAATGGAAATTGCCAATGTATTTGTAGTGAATAAAAGTGACCGACCTAATGCCCAAATATTTGTGAATCATTTAAAACAAATGATTGCAGAAAATACACCTGCAGAAAATACACCTGCAGAAAATACGCCACAAGTAGTAAGTACGATTGCCACTGAAAGAGAAGGTATTGCAGAATTGTTAAATGTAATTAAAGTACATCAATTAGCGCTGCATGATGGCGCTCAGAAAAATGAAATGCTATTTACCAAAGTGATGCAATTAATAATGGCTAGTAAAATGAATCAGGTAGATATTGAAAAAGTAAAATTGAATTTAGCTTCGGAGTCTAAGAAAGCGCATTTCAATATTTTTAAATTCGCGCAAAGTTTTTATTAAGATTTATCCTGCTTCCACCATTTGAAGGCAACATAACCAGCAATGGCAAAAGGCATAGCTGCTAGGTATACAATACCTGCATTGAAACCCTTTCCAGCTTCTTGTCCAATTTGAGCAGCAGTTTTGGTACAGATAGAACATTGTGCCATAGCACTTAGTACCAATAATTGAGACAGTATTAAAAACGTGATACGTTTCATAAATACTTATTTATTTTCTATGGTCAATAAAGGCTAATAAAAAACCCCTTTAAGGGGCCTTTATTAATAAGTGTTAAGCTTTCGCTTTAGTTGCTTTTTCAGTTTTTGCTGCAGCAGCCTTAGGGGCAGCCGCTTTAGGTGTAGCCACTTTTGCAGCTGCTACTTTAGCGCCTTTGCTAGCCACTTTATGTGGTCTGCTTACGCCAAAAGAACCTTTAAATCTTTTTCCTTTAGCTGTTTTTTTATCTCCTCTTCCCATATTCTTGTTTTTTGTTAATTGTTGATTGGACAGCAAAAATAAAAAAACCCTCGCACATACGAGGGTTTTTTTTCAAAATCTTGTAATTAAGCGATTTTAGTCACTAAAACTATAATTTACCGCTCAATTCTTTACCTGCTTTGAATTTTGCAACTTTCTTAGCTTTGATTTTGATAGCAGCACCAGTTTGTGGATTACGGCCCATACGAGCTGCACGCTTAGAAACTGAGAATGTACCAAATCCTACTAAAGTTACTTTATCTCCTTTTTTCAAGGCTTTTGTAACTGCTTCGATAAATGCATCAACTGCTGCATTTGCTTGTGTTTTTGCGATCTCTGCATTGTCAGCAATGTGAGCGATCAATTCTGCTTTGTTCATAGATGTGTTTTTTATAAGTTTAAAACGATGTAACAAATTTATTGGGTTTTATCAATTGAAAAAATATTTTTTTTAAAATTTCATTTTTATTTTTCCTTTGAAACCCTTAAATAGTAAGGTTTTCGTGCAAAAACAGCTAATTCGTTAGTTTAAGTTATTGAAGGTAATATGACTGAAATCCTTGCTGTCATTGAGTTTCATTGATAATCGGCTGAAATATAAGCCTGCCTTGAGTTTCGGCTATTTAATCTATCCACATTCAATTCACAATTTGCATTTCGGTGCAAAAATAGTAGCATTTTTCACCCCAGGTATGCTGTACTTCCTGTAAATGCTCAGTTGCCTGTAATTCTTGATAGGCCTGCCATAGCTCGATGTTGTCACAATAAAGTTGTAAAGTATAAGTAGGCGATTGGTCGGCATTAACTTTAATTTGATACAATTTATTTTCTTTAAAATTTTGACTTGCCATCACCTTTGGAATAAAATTATTTTTCATCCATTCCAACCATTGAAATTCCAAAGCGGGATCAATCTGAAAACTAATATTATATACTTTCATGTACTGTAGTTTTGTATTTTATTTTATTTCTACAACAATAGGACAGTGGTCACTATGTTTCACCATCGGCAGTATGGTAGCGGCTTTGATGGAACTAGCTAAAGCTTCTGTGGTACATAAATAATCAATACGCCATCCTTTATTTTGTAGTCTCACACTCGGGAATCTTTGTGTCCACCAAGAATACCCGCCTGTGGTAGTAGGATTTATTTTTCTATAACTATCAATCCATCCACCTGCTAAAAATGAATCCATCCAGGCTCTTTCTTCAGGTAAAAAACCAGAAGATTTTTTATTGCCTTTGGGATCATGAATATCTATTTCTTGATGCGCAATATTATAGTCTCCTGCAAGAATTATTTTGGGGCGTTTCTTTTGTAATTTTTTTAAATAGCTTTCAAATTCTTTCAACCACTGGTATTTGTAGGTCTGCCTTTCATCGCCACTACTTCCAGAGGGGAAATAGGCATTAATAATGGTAAGCTCTCCAATATCCACTCTAATCACCCTGCCCTCGAAATCGCTCATGGCAAATCCATTGCCAGTTTGCACTAAGTCGGGTTTTATCTTGCTAAAAATAGCTACCCCGCTATAGCCTTTTTTTTGAGCGGAAAACCAGCAGACATGATAGCCAAGTGAAGTAAATAAAGAAAGGTCGATATCGTCCTGTGTAGCCTTGGTTTCTTGTACGCAAAAAATATCTACGGGGTATTCGCTTAACCATTCAATAAGCCCTTTTTTAATAGCGGCTCTAATTCCATTAACATTATAACTCACAATACGCATGCAATAGTTTTTTATCCTGGTTGTTGAAATATTTCTGCATAGGCAATGAGTAATAATAAAGATTGCAAATTCGAAGGAAGACTTCCTTTTGCCACCATTTGACTAGGTTTCTTATTGCCACTAATGACCATGACCATTAGTTTATCAACAAGTATGGTGGTTATATTATTTTCATAATTCAGTTGAATGCTAAATTCATGGTTAAAAGATATACCTGAAATGACTCTTGATTGAACAATAGGTTGTTTCGCAAAAAATGTACCCAAGGGAGCGCTTCGGCTGGAATCGTATCCATTGTATACAATGTCTGGGTAGTAAAATTTTTTTTCTTCTTTCACAAAGTCGTTCACTGTAAAAAAGCCAATACTATCTTTCTCTTGGTAAATGCGATGCGTAACTTCGGGTAAAAATTGAATGGCAAATTTTGGTTTATTATCATTTGATACGGGTTCGGTAGTAAACTCAATATAGGTATCTAATGTATAATCGATATTATTTTTAATATCACGAAGTGGCTGTATGACTTGATAGTACTCGTTATTGTTAAATAAAGACCTAGTCTTTTTTAAAGTACTAATAATTTCTTTATAGGGGTTGGTTTCAGATTTGTCTTTATGATTAATTTTTTTTAAAACAGCAGCAGGCACTCTTAAGGCATGCGCACCTTCTTGATCGGCAAAGGATATAAATTGCTTGCTCGTGTCAAATAGCGTTCTTGGCATATTGTGCACAAAGGGCATCCAATAATTATCGGTGGCATAAGCCGCTGGAATTTTGACATCAATAAAATCTATATCGTCTCCTTCTGTGTCTAAAAAATTCAATGACTTGGCAATGGCACTGAATACAAGATTGGGCATGCTAGGGGATGTTTTGATGGTATAGCCAATGCCTAATGTACCAATAGGGGTAAAGCCTACCATAATTGTTTTTTGAAAAACGCGTTCTTGCTTTAGATTAAAAATAGAACAGGCAACAAACCAAACCGAATGAATACTATCTCTTTTTTTTCTTTGTGAAAATTTAACTGAATCATTAGTAACTATCAAATCATTCCTAAAGGCAAATTCGGGATCCATTTCATATACTTCTAAATAAGCATGGTAGGGGATATCTCTACTAGCCGACCAATTAATTTTTATTTTACCTGGTTGATTTGTTTTAGTAAGTGTAAGATTAAGTGTATTGTAATTTTTCTCTCTTTGCATTTTTAAAGTGACAAAAAGACTGGTATCTAAGGCCTCTAAAAAAGGATTAATATTCGTTGGAATTTGCCAATAGTTAGCAGTGGGGTTTAGATAAGAGTATGCTTGTATTTGTTCAACGGCTACTAAGGGTAAGGGCTTGCTTGTGCTTTGCGCATTTACCTGCAAGCAGCATAGCAATGAAAAAAGTAAAAATCTGATGGCAATGACTGGCTTCATAATTCCTTTAAAATGATAGCTCAAATTTAGCTTATTTAAAGTACTATGCTTCAATATTTATTATAACTTCAATAATAGAATTTGTTAAATTATTCTCAGCACTCATGAAACCAATAGATCAGCAAAGAATTATTCCAGCCTATAAGCAGTATGACTTAGAGGGCCCCAAGCCCAGGGTGAATGAATTTTTATTTGCCCTTCAAATTTTCGTTCAATTTATTAAAGGGTTTAGAACCTTACATTTTGTGGGTCCCAGCGTGACTGTTTTCGGCTCTGCAAGATTTGATGAAAATAATGTGTACTATAAAATGGCTAGAGAAATTGGGAAGCGAATTGCTGGCCTGGGCTTCACGACCATGACCGGCGGTGGACCAGGTATTATGGAAGCTGCCAACAGAGGGGCTTTTGAAAATGGAGGAACTTCCATTGGTTGTAATATTAAATTACCTTTTGAGCAATCTCCTAATCCTTACACGCAAATTTCACTTACGTTTAATTATTTTTTTATTAGAAAAGTATTGATGGTAAAATATTCCTATGCTTTTATTATTATGCCAGGAGGTTTTGGCACCCAAGATGAATTTTTTGAAACTTTAACCTTAGCGCAAACCAAGGTCATCAACGATTTTCCTATTGTGGTTATGGGTAAAGAATATTATAAGCCTTTTCATCATTGGATGGAACACATGATTGCAGAAGGAACTATTGCCGAGGAGGATAAAAAATTTATGTTATTCACTGATAACGTGGACGAGGCCATGGAGCATATAAGTAAATATGTACGCAAAAATTACAAAGTTAAACCACGCAAACGTTTATGGTGGTTATTTGAAAAAAGATAAGAAATAAAAAAAGGAACTTATTGCTAGGTTCCTTTTTTTATTTCTTAAGTATTCGATAAAGTATAATTCTTTAAAGTATCATTAGTCAATCACTGGCTGTAACCATCTAGTGATATACTCTAAAGGTTTATCTTTTCTTTTTGTATAATCTACTACTTGGTCCTGATTAATTTTACCTAATCCAAAATATTGACTTTTTGGATTCGCAAAATACCAACCACAAACACTAGAAGCAGGGTACATAGCTAGGCTTTCTGTTAAGCTAATACCTGTATTTTTTTCAGCGTCTAATAAATTAAACAAAGTATATTTTTCTGTATGGTCGGGACAAGCAGGATAACCAGGTGCAGGACGAATACCCACATACTGCTCACTAATTAAAGATTCATTATTTAAAGTTTCATCTGCTGCATAGCCCCAATATTCTTTTCTAGTTTTAGCGTGTAAGTATTCTGCAAAGGCTTCTGCTAATCTGTCGGCAAGTGCTTGTAAAATAATTTTATTATAGTCGTCTAAATTTTCTTCAAATTTCTTGATATGTTTTTCAATACCATGAATGGTGACTGCAAAAGCGCCAATAAAATCTTTTTTATTTTCAGTGGCAGGGCAAATAAAATCGGCTAAAGAATAATTGGGTTGACCTGCTGTTTTTTTAGCTTGTTGTCTTAAAAAATGTAAGGCTAGTTTTTCTTGACCATTTTCTACAAGTACATCATCGTTATTAGAACTGGCTGGCCAGAAACCCACAGCACCTTTGGCTGTTAGCCATTTCTCTTCAATGATTTGAGTGAGTAGTTTTTGTGCATCGGCATATAATTTTGTAGCTACTTCACCTACTACCTTATCTGTTAAAATAGCAGGGAAATTTCCATGCAATTCCCATGCAATGAAAAAAGGTTTCCAATCGATATAGTCTACGAGTACCGATAAGTCGGTAATCTCTATGGCTTTATTGCCTGTAAAACTAGGGGCTACCACTTTAAAATTTTCCCAATCAATCACTGCTTTGTTTTGCAAAGCATCTGCATAGCTTAGTGATTGCTTAGTTGTTTTTTTATTATCAAAATCGTTCTTCAGTCCTGCGTAGGCTTTTTCTAATTCTAATAAGAAAGGCGCTTTTTGGTCTTTGTTCAGTAAAGAACCTGCCACCGTTACACTTCTTGAAGCGTCTAATACATGTATCACTCCATCACCATATTCTGGTGCAATTTTTACTGCAGTATGCATGCGAGAGGTAGTAGCGCCTCCAATCATAAGTGGAATGGTCATGCCTCTACGTTTCATTTCTTTAGCGATATACACCATCTCATCTAAAGAAGGCGTAATTAAACCACTCAGTCCAATAATATCTACCTCGTGTTTTTGTGCTTCTGTTAAAATTTTATCGGCAGCGACCATCACTCCTAAATCAATAATTTCATAACCATTACAGCCAAGTACCACGCCTACAATATTTTTTCCAATATCATGCACATCCCCTTTTACGGTGGCTAGCAATATTTTAGCAGGCCCCTTGCTTGCACTATTCGGATTTATAGAAGCTAATTTTTTTCTTTCTTTTTCCGCTTCAATAAAAGGTGTTAAAACAGCCACACTTTTTTTCATTACCCTTGCACTTTTTACCACCTGTGGTAAAAACATTTTTCCTGCACCAAATAAATCACCCACTTGATTCATGCCCGCCATGAGTGGTCCTTCAATGACTTCCAAGGGTTCGCTGTATTGTAATCTGGCTTCTTCTGTATCTGCATCAATAAAATCGGTAATACCATTAATTAAAGAATGCGCTAATCTTTCTTCTACGGTGCCTTCTCTCCATGCTGCGCTTTTCACTTCCACCTTGCCTTTTGCTTTTACAGTATCGGCGTATTGAATCAAGGCTTCGGTTGCTTCGTTGTTATCGTTATTTCTATTGAGTATTACATCCTCGCATAAATTTCTTAAAGTAGGTTCAATTTCATCATATACTTCTAATTGACCTGCGTTCACAATACCCATATCCATACCCGCTTTCACTGCATGAAATAAGAATACGGCATGAATGGCTTCACGCACTGCATCGTTGCCTCTAAAAGAAAAAGAAACGTTGGATACACCACCACTTATTTTAGCAAGTGGCATTTGTTGTTTAATAACGCGAGTAGCTTCAATAAAGTCGACGGCATAATTATTATGCTCTTCAATACCTGTAGCCACTGCAAAAATATTGGGGTCGAAAATAATATCTTGAGCATCGAATCCTACTTGTTCTACTAAAATTTTATAAGCGCGCGCACAAATTTCAATTTTACGGTCCTTGGTATCGGCCTGCCCTTTCTCATCAAAGGCCATTACAATGACAGCCGCACCAAATGCCTTACAGATATGTGCTTGTTCAATAAATTTAGCTTCTCCTTCCTTCATGGAAATAGAGTTCACAATACATTTTCCTTGCACACATTTTAAACCCGCTTCAATAATTTCGAATTTAGAACTATCAATCATGATAGGTATCTTGGCAATATCTGGTTCGCTTTGTACTAAGTTTAAAAAAGTAGTCATGGCAAGTACACCTTCTAATAAGGCATCATCCATATTCACATCAATAATTTGCGCGCCACTTTCCACTTGGCTTCTTGCTACCGATAAAGCTTCTTCGTATTTATTTTCTTTAATAAGCCTTGCGAATTTTTTAGAACCTGTTACATTGGTTCTTTCCCCTACGTTCACGAAATTAGTTTCAGGACGAATAATCAAAGGTTCTAGTCCTGCTAATTTTAAATAAGGTTTAATATGTATTATTTCTTCACTCATAATTTAAATAGTTGGGTCTAGAATAGGAAGTGAACGGGGTGTGATATTTTTTACATTATCCGCCATATGTTTGATATGGTCTGGGGTAGTGCCGCAACAGCCACCTACAATATTTACAAATTTATTGTTGGCCCACTCTTCAATAAAATGCGCCGTTTGATGGGGCTCTTCGTCATATTCTCCCATGGCATTCGGTAGTCCTGCATTGGGATAGGCCGATGTATAACAAATGGCTATTTGAGAAAGCTCTTCAATATGACTTCTCATTTCTTGCGCGCCTAATGCACAGTTTAAGCCTACGCTTAAAGGTTTAGCATGCGCAATAGAAGTATAGAAGGCCGATAAGGTTTGACCACTTAAGGTTCTACCCGAGGCATCGGTGATGGTTCCGCTAATCATCATGGGCAATTCAGGCTTGCCTTCTTTTCTAAAATATTCTTTCACTGCGAATATGGCGGCCTTCGCATTTAAAGTATCAAAAATAGTTTCAATTAAAATCACATCTACACCTCCGTCCACTAGTCCCTTAATTTGTTCTGTATAAGCTGTTACTACTTCATCAAATGTAACGGCGCGAAAACCAGGATTGTTTACATCGGGTGATAAGCTTAATGTTTTATTTAAGGGTCCAATAGAACCTGCAATATATTTTTCTGTGGCGTTAGGATGTTTTGATTTGTATTGCTTAATGGCTTCTTGCACACATTTAGCAGCAGCCACATTTAATTCATAAGCCAATGATTGCATATCATAATCTGCCATGGCAATAGAAGTGCTACTGAAAGTGTTGGTTTCAATAATATCGGCACCTGCTTCTAAATATTGCAAATGAATACCTGTAATAATAGCAGGTTGGGTAATACATAATAAGTCGTTATTGCCTTTTAGGTCCGAAGGCCAATCGGCAAACCTTGTACCGCGGTAGTCGGCTTCCGTTAATTTATAGCGCTGAATCATAGTACCCATGGCACCATCAATAACCAATATTCTTTTTTTGAGCGTCTCTTGAATTGACATAAATAAAATTTTATGCATGTATCCAAAAGAAAAGAGAGTACTAATAATACTATTAAAAAAGTGGGGGGTGTCAATAGTATCGTTTATTAGTTCTTTTTTTTCCTTTCGGAAAGCAGGTTGAACAATAAACAAATCCGCCTGCAATGCGTTGCAAAGTTAATACACTATTGCTTTCCAGCCAAATAATGGCCTTATTCTACAATAAAGCTTAGTTATGCTGAATTATAGGTAGGTAGCTTTAATATCGATATTCATTTTATCGGCTACCATTTTAATGAGAATGCCTCCAATTTTAAAGTCTTTTAAGGTGACTGTAAACTTTGCAGTAGCGGTAGGGCTACCATTTTTAATTTCAAGCATGCCGCTTGTTTGCATGGCTTTATTGACCCCATGCACTTGCATAGTACCAGTAACCGTAATGGGGTACTTGCCATCCTTGGCAAAATTGACGCTTGAAAAATTGGTGATTTTGCCATTAAAAAAAGCACGAGGAAATTGATCGCTTTCTAAATATTCTTCATTGAAATGTTTTTGCATGCCTTCCATTTCAAATTTAAAATCTTTGATAAGCATGATGAAACTTATATCACCATTGGCTTGTAGACGACTCACTGCATTTTTGTTCACTGCATCAATATCGTTATCGTCCACTGCTATAAAATGAACTTCTGCGTTAGTGGTACTGTAATTTTTTTGTGCCCAGCTAGGGTTACTTACTATAATGGCGAATAATAGAACGAATATAGTTTTCATACTTAATGTTTGAACATCAAAATTATAGATTTCTACTGAATTGGCCTATTTTATGTACTGGTGAATAGGTTGGCGGTTGGAAATACTCTTGCCTAGGGTCATTTCATCGGCATATTCTAATTCGCCTCCAAAGGCAATACCCCTTGCAATAGTGGTAATCATACAAGTACTAGGTCCCAGCTTTTTTTGAATATAATATATAGTAGTATCGCCTTGAATATTGGGGTTCAATGCAAAAACAAGTTCAGTTACTTTATCTTTTTTGACTCTATCAATAAGCGCTTCAATAGTGAGTTGCTCGGGGCCAATACCATCTAAAGGAGAGATAATACCACCTAGTACATGATAAGTGCCATTAAATTGTTGGGTGTTTTCAATGGCTATGACGTCTCTAATATTCTCCACCACACAAATGGTATTTTTTTGTCTACCAGAGTTGGCACATATAGAACAAATAGTTCCATCACTAATATTGTAACATTTTTGACAGAATTGAATTTCCTTGCGCATTTTTTTTAAAACCTCGCTAAAGTTATTCGTTACATCCTGCTCTTGTTTTAATAAATGCAAGACCAATCGTAGTGCTGTTTTTTTACCAATGCCTGGTAGCTTGGCAAATTCGGCCACTGCGTTTTCTAATAAAGTAGAAGGTAATTGCATGTTTGTATAATGGCTATAAAATTACTTATTTAATATCAAACTTATTTCATTCTCCCAATTGGCTCTAATATTTAATGGGGTAGGGAATAATTTTACTATTTCTGGTTGTTGCTTTTTCTTGCCATAGTATGCGCCTGTATCCCACTTGCCATTATTATTGATATCTAATAAAAGCTTAATTACATATTCACCTACAGGAAGAATGGGAATATTTAATACCGAACTTGTAATGGGGTAACTAAATTTTACTTTATCGTCCTGTGTTAATTGAATAATAGGGTTCTTTAATTTTTCAAAGCCTGCTATTTTAATAATACAACTATTGTAGGCAGTTTCCGGTTTAGTAATAAAGGCTACCGTATCTGTTTTTACCAAAATATTGTTTAAAGAATCTTTAATAGAAGCCTGAGGAATAATTAACCGGTATTTGGTGGCAGTTTTCCAAGCATAAGCAACAGTAATAGTCTCAGGACGCGCGGTATCAATACTTATACTAGCGCCTTCCAATTTTTTATTGAAAGTGTCGCATAATTTTATTTGGAAGCTATCATTAAAATGAATGGGTGTTTCAAATGTTAAATGCAAGGGATGTAAAATATCCTGCTCACTTCCATCAAAATCTTTAGCATATTTTAAAACAGCCCCAGTTTTTTTAGTTGTTTTTGAA
>Ga0194060_10000781_pt1 | contig 23199 bp, 14 predicted proteins | sample SepL225m_MetaG_FD_163427 | JGI IMG/M metagenome (GOLD analysis project Ga0194060, IMG submission 163427) | Anoxic zone freshwater microbial communities from boreal shield lake in IISD Experimental Lakes Area, Ontario, Canada - Sep2016-L222-5m | ecosystem: Environmental > Aquatic > Freshwater >... | reverse complement strand
GTGGAACCGCGCTGGAAGAGGGCACCGGTTGGACATGCCAACAAACACTTACCACACGACGTGCAGCTCTCGGCCTCGCCCCAGGGCTGGTTTAGATCGCTGATGATGCGCGCCGAGGTGCCGCGACCGGAGACATCCCACGTATGAACACCTTCGACCTCATCGCAGGCCCGCACGCAGCGCGTACAAAGGACGCAGCGGTTGTGGTCGATCCCGAAGCGTTGATGACTGATGTCCACAGTACAGGTGGGCGCCAGGTAGTCGTAGCGCACATGATCCATGCCTAGGGAGACGGCCAGATCCTGAAGTTCACAATGGCCGCTGGCCACGCACACCGCGCAGACGTGGCCGCGCTCCGCAAAGAGCAATTCAACGATCTGGCGTCGGTATGTCCGCAACCGTTCGGTATTGGTCTGAATATCCATCCCCTCAGCGACGGCAGTCGTACAGGCAGGGCGTATTCGACCGCCAACATCGACAATGCAGAGCCGACATGCGCCCACATCCGAGAGTCCATCCAGGTGACAGAGCGTTGGGATAGCGACGCCGGAGTCGCGTGCGGCCTCCAGGATGCTCTCGCCCTCGCGAGCGCTAATCATGGTACCATTGATTTTGAGTGTTTTTGCAGCCATAGCTGCTCCTCTTCCCTTTATTCACGGATCCAAGAGGATTGCTTATCTCGGTATGTTCAGAGTAGTTATCATATCACGTTTGGAAGGAGTGGCCCATGCTCACCATCGATCAGATTATTGAACATATGGAGCGCGAGATCGCACAGGGGCGGCTAGAAGGGCGGCGTGAGGCGCTGCGGCAACTCCAGTACGCCGCCGGCATGCTCATGCGCGCCGCCGAGAGCGTCCACGACAAAGACAGTGCGCGGCGCTTCCGCTTGGTGGCCGCTCAGGCCGCCAACGTGCAAGAGGAGTTGGGGAAATAATGTGGTTTCAACGGCTACGACAATTTCGCGGGGTCGAGTTCCAACTGCTCGTGACGGTACTGCTCTTCTTTGCAGCGGGCTACCTGCTGGTAGTCACCGCAACCCAGCAGCGTAACTTTGTCGCCACCGTGCCAGGGGTGCTAAGCATCCTCTGGCCCTCCACACTGCCGCTGCTCCTCTTCATTGGCATCTCGGTCGGGCTGAGCGTGCGGAGTCCCGACGCCGACCAGGTGCTACTGCCGCTCGTGGCCCTGCTGGCCGGGCTGAGCCTGATGCTCACCGCACGACTCGACCCCAGCCTGAACGCGCTGTACGGCGACACCTACGCGGGCGTGGCAGCCAAGCAATCATTGTGGGTAACCATTGGCGTGGCTGTGCTGGCCCTGATGCTGTTCGTACCTTGGGATCGGATCTGCATCCGGGCGTTGCGGCTCTCGCTGGTCGATGTCCTCGACCACTACCGCTATATCTGGCTCGTGATCGGCATGCTCCTGATCTTTGCCACCTTCGTCTTTGGCGTCGATCCGAACGGCAGCGGGGTCAAGGTCTGGTTCAACTTCGGAGCCTTCCTCTTCCAGCCCTCAGAGTTGCTTAAGATCATCCTGGTGATCTTCATGGCCTCGTACCTGAACGAGCACCGCGAGGTGGTGGCCGCCGGGTATCGGTTTGGCCCGCTGACTCTGCCGCCACTGCCGTACCTCGTGCCGATCTTGGGCATGTGGGGCATCGCAATGGCGACCATCGTCTTTCAGCGCGACCTGGGGGCGGCCCTGCTGCTCTTCGGGGTCTTTCTCGCCATGCTCTACACGGCCACCGGACGTGCGCTGTACGTACTGGCGGGAGTGCTGGCCTTCGCGGTGGGAGCCTACGTCCTCTACACACGGCTGCCGGTCGTATCGCTACGTGTTGAAATCTGGCTGAACCCGTGGGCGGTCGCCCAGGGCTACGGCTACCAGATTGTGCAGGGGATCTACGCCCTGGCATCGGGCGGGATCTTCGGGGCCGGGCTCGGCATGGGCGTGCCGGCCATCGTCCCGGCGATCCACACCGACTTCATCTTCACCGCCGTGGGCGAGGAGATGGGCCTTGGCGGCACCCTGGCCGTACTCATCGCCTACGTGCTGCTGATTTTTCGTGGCTACCACATCGCTCTGGCCATTCCCGGTCGATTTCGTGGCTTTGAGCAGCTACTGGCCGTCGGCTTGACCACGATCATCGCGGTGCAGTCAATCATCATTATCGGCGGGAACCTGCGGCTCATTCCGCTCACCGGCATTACCCTGCCCTTCATCTCCTACGGCGGATCATCCGTACTCATCAACTTCCTAATCATCGGCCTGCTGATGCGGATCTCGGCGGCGACGAAGCGGGGGTAGGGGTTAAGGGATCTCAGAGACACCAAGACGGGGAAGTTGATGCTTCCCCGTCTTGGTGACTCCCGTCTTCCCGTCTACGCTGTGGCCTGGCGCTTGACCGGTCGCTTGCGCTCCGACTTGCGGGTGAGGCCAACGAGGGAGATGGCGGCCGAGTCCGGGCCATACTGGGCAACCACATGGGCGCGTGCACCGACAACTGCGTCATGGTAGGTGTGAGTGGTCTCGGCTCGGATAGCACGAGCCTGGGCGAGGGCCACCTCTGCCTCTTTCTCGGCCTGCTCAGCCTGAGTCAGTGTCGCTTGGAGCTGCATGAGCTGCGTGGAGCTGTAGGCCGGGTTGAGTGGCTGGTAGTCAATCATACCCTGAAGCGCTTTGACGGTCTCGTGGTCGGCGGTGAGGGTAACGTGAGGAACCGGAATGGTGCGTCGGGCCATGGATGGATCCTTTCTGAGATATACGCCGGCTGTGTCGCCCAAATTGGCGCACCTGCGTATTGTACATATCCCATGCACAAAAATGTAACCAACCTACATGGCCGCGATCCTCACCTTCACAGCCGCGATCCTCTCCTTCGCAGCCGCGATCCTCATCTACGCAGGCGCGATCCTCTCCTACGCGGCTGCGATCCTCTCCTACGCAGCCGCGATCCTCTCCTACGCGGCTGCGATCCTCTCCTACGCAGCCGCGATCCTCTCCTACGTGGCCGCGATCCTCATTGCGGTTGTGCTGATGTGCCTGCATAACAATGTGGCACACCCACATATGTGCGTGGTATGGTAGGAGCATGAGGTACATGTTATAGTGTGGACTGATGTACACCAACTTATATAGATCTGCGTAGGAGTATCCAATGGCGGAGATCGTCAAAGCCGGAGCCTTTGCGACCGAGGGTGAGCGACGTGCTGCCGGTGAACTTGCGAACCTCCCCGCCGATTGGATCGTCATCTGCAATAAAGTGCTGCCTACCGCCAACGGGCGTACCTTTGAGATTGATTTTATCGTCATTGGCAAGCGTCACGTCTTTTTGATTGACGAGAAATCGTGGTATGGGCAGATTCGTGGCAGTGATCAGATTTGGGTGCGGGCTGATGGGGCGTCTGTAAGTAGTCCACTGAATAAGGTTGACTATATCGCTGGCATCTTGGCCGAACACGTACGCATACGAGTTCCGGCGCTCAGTCACGAACGCGGACATTTTGTACGTGCCGGGGTACTCCTCTCCCTCAGTGAGCGCGTTCCGCCGATTAAGGATCCGCGCATTGACACGCAACTTTTTATCTTCAGCACAATCTGTGCCCGTCTGATGCATGGAGATCAGAGTGGGGGCAACCCTCTGGTAGGACAGCACAGTACCGTTATTCGCGATAAGCTGGTTGACCTCTCTGACCGCCCAACTGTTCCGTCAGAGATCGGGATCTTCACGATTGAGGATGCGAGCGATGGCCTTCCGGGTACCCGTATCTTACAAGCCAAAATCCCTGGCGGTGAGCGCCGCACCCTCTACCTCTATGATCTCGGACGTGACCCCCTTAGCAGCAGTGATCGTCGCACCTTCTATCTGCGTGAGTTCCAAACCCTGCGCAGCCTCCGTGATACGGGCCTCGTCGCGGAGGTCAAGGATCCCTTCCCTTGGTCGGACGATTATCTGGTTGTGCCGATTGAGCCACTTCCTGGCAAATCCCTCGGCGCGATGGCCCCGCCACAGACTCGCGACGACCTGATTAGCGATCTGCTGCTTGCTGAGGCGTGCTTCAAGGGGTTGGATCGTATCCACACGCGCAAGATCCTGCATCGTGCAATCAGTCCGGGCTCAATCCAGGTACTTCACGGTGGGCTGAGTCCCCGTATTGCCTTCACGAATTTTCATGCTGCACGAGTCGAGGATGCGTCCATTGCGCTGTCGCTCGACGTATTACAAATTGAGGAGCCGTATGCCGCTCCCGTGCTGGCAAGCAGCTATGGTCTGGCGACAACGGCGACCGATCTGTTTAGCCTTGCGCTCGTGTTTATTGTGCGTATGTCCGGTAAGACCGTGCAGCAACTACGCGACACGGGGATCGTCACGGTTCCCAACTTTTCTGCACAATGGCCGAGCCTACCGGCTGATGTTATGGATGAGCTAGGCACGCTGATGCGGAGTCTCGTCATTCCTGGGAGTGCGGGCGTCTCGCCCGCCGGACATACGGGTGGCCAAGCACCTCGCTCCGCAGCGACGGTTGCCGGTCTGATCGGCGATCTGGCCCGTCGCCTGCGCATCGAGTCAACCACGGAGGTGATAGGCCGCGTCCTCGATAGTCGCTACGAGATTATCCAAGTCCTCGGCCAGGGTGCGATGGCCCGCACGTATCTGGTGAAGGACACTATCTATAGCGGTATCGGCGTTTTCGCGCTCAAGCAGTTCATGTACCCCTCGGTGGTATTGGCACAGGCGGCGAACGAATTCAACACGCTCCAGCAGATCAGCAGTCGCTACCTGCCGCGTATTTTTGAGATCTACCCGCCCCAGAATGAAGCCCATATTAAGTTGGAGTATATTCCGGGGCCAACCCTCGAAGCGGTTAAGCAGGAATTTCCGTGGTCGCTTGAGCGCTGGTGGCCGTTTGCGCAGCAATTGCTTGAGGCGATTGAAGCCCTTGAGCGTAGGCAGTTGCTGCACCGTGATGTGAAGCCGTCCAATATTATCCTGCATGACGAAGATGGCCGCGTCGTCCTGATTGACTTCGGTTTCGCTACGTCGCAGGGCGCGGAAGCCCAGGCGGCTGGTACGCTTTTGTACCAACCACCGGAAGCACAGAGCGCCGCCACACCTCCACTTGATTCAGATCGCTACGCTGCGAGTGTGGTTATGTTTCGTGTTCTCACGAACACCCTGCCATTTGAAGACCGGGATCGATCCCGACCGACGATTCCTGACCAGATTGAAGGCCAGGTACGGCGATTGGCATACGTGCTACTGGATGCGGTCAGTCCCGATCCTGCTCAGCGACCAAAGAGTGTGGCGGAGCTACGTGATCGGCTGCGTACTGCGATGCAATCGCTGGATGAGGTGGGAGAACAGCTCCCAGAACGCATTAATCTTTGGGCCGATAAGGTGCGTGGGCTGTATCGCAATAGTAGCGCCGGGAATGCTGATAATCGTGGCCTGGATAGCGACTTTGTGCGCCAGACGTATGTGCCAACCGCACTTGATACGCAGTTGCTACCGGAAATCTTCGAGCGCCGCCCACGGGCAATTTTCCTCAGTGGCAACCCCGGTGATGGCAAAACCGCGTTTCTTGAGCAGGTACGTGCTGAACTGGCCCGTCGGGGCGGGGTTGAACACCAAGCTGATGCAAGCGGCTGGGAGATTGTCTATGACGATCACACCTACCGTAGTTGCTACGATGCCTCTGAGTCGCATAATGGGCGCAGCGCCGATGAACAACTGACCACGCGATTGCGCGGGCTGGAAGGCGAAACGCCGCCGGAAGGCGCATTGACCGTTCTTGTCGCGATTAACGACGGGCGGCTCGCCGACTACTTTGAGCGACTGCGCAGCACCTTCACATGGCTTGGTCGTCTTGTTGAGCGCACCCTGACTCGTGGCACCGAGATCACTGCCCAGGTCTGGCTGATCGATCTTAAACAGCGCGCCTTTGTTCAGTTGCCTGGTGTCGCCCAGCCCTCCATTCTCCTGCGCGTCCTTGATCAGCTTGTAGAGCCGACGCAGTGGGAGCTATGCGAGGGATGTGTCGCTCGTAGCCTCTGCCCAATCCGGCGCAACGCCCTGATGCTCCGATCATCCGTTGTGCGCCCGCGACTTGAGCGACTCTTCCTGATTGCGCATCTCCGTCGGCAGCGCCACATTACCATGCGTGATCTGCGCTCAGCCCTGGCCTACCTGATCACCGGCAATCTGAGCTGTGCAGATGTCCATGCCGCGCAACAGGATGACGATGGTGGCGCGAGTCTCATCCTGCACAGCTACTGGCAGTCAGCGTTTGCCCCGCTTGAGCAGAGCGATGAACTGTTGGGGGATATGAGCGTTATTGATCCTGCCAACCAGCCCCAGCCGCATCTCGACCGCTACCTGCACTTCCGGCAGGCTCCCGCTGATGCGCCGGATAGACGGGCGCTCTTCATTACAGACGATGATCTTCCCGTTCATCGTTTTGCCGATGAGCGTGAGTGGATGGGCGCAACCAAGCGGCGGCTCTACTTTGAAGCGGTTGAACCGGCGGCAATTCTCGGTGGCGGCGCATGTCTCCCCTGGTCTGCGTTGTTGCCCTACCGCTACGCCAGTGAGTACATCGAGGTTTTGGCTGGTCACGTTCGGCCACAGCAGATACTTGAGCGTTTGGCCCTTGGTGTGCTGCGCTCTGATGGCGTATTCATCAACTCGCCCGTTGGCACGCTCAGCGTGGTCGTATCACATTCAACGGCACAGCAGTTAGTCGTCCTCAAGCGGTTCCCGCTCGATGCCTTCTTTCTGAACATCCAGAAACCGCGCAGCACCGGCCTGATTGAAGCCATTCCCGAAGTCCTTGTGCTGGAGCATCGGGCTGGCACGCCACGGCTGGAGATAACGCTTGAACTCTACGACCTCCTAATGCGACTGGCCGACGGACTACAGGCCGATGCGCCTGAGTTTCGTCCACTGCTTGAAGATCTCGCCCCCTTCAAGAGTACGCTGTTGCTGCGCGAGACCCGTGATCTGATACTGGTCGAGAACCAGCGCCGGGTCTACACCCTTGAGCAGCGGGATGGCAAGATTATCCTCGGCAGCCAGCAGGAGATTTCACGATGAAGATCAAGATTCCACGCGAATTAGCAGGGGTCCTCTTTCCGAAGGTGCTGACGATTGAACTGAACAATTTTGATATTGATCTCTTTCTTCCCGCGTTGTACTTCAAGATCCTTGGAGGCGGTCGATCCCGTGCCAGAAAGCTCAATGATCCCGAAGCTATCGGCAAGTACATTGATAGTCTTGCCAGTCACTCTTCCTTGGAGGGATTTCATGCGCCGGATAGGCGTAGAGTATTAGAGCGACTCGTTCGCACCAGCCTGATCACCACTGGTAAGGCTGGCAGGTCTAAACGTGATGGGCAGATTCTTGTTGTAACCCCTTACTCATTGCTCGCATGCAAACCTGGCTTTCCAACACAAAGCACTCGTCAGCGTGGTGCAGATACGTTTATTTATCGTGTTCTTCACCAGAAGGTTGGAGACGACAAATATCTTCGCGACCTAATGAAGCGATTTTTCGGCCAAGGAATTACGTTTGACCCTCCCCTTGATCTCAGTGGAACCTACGATGGTCATTCCGAACTCGATATAATGACACGACTCTCGATAGCCTTTCTCGATGGGTTTGAACCAACCAATGTTGGCATGTTGAAAGAAAAGGTGGTGCCGCCCGCTTGTCCGGCCCTTGCGAATGAACTGGCTGAAGATATGGTGAGCTACCTGAACGCCTATTCTGCGTTGATGCCTGCTCAGGCATTGACACAATACCTCATGGCGCTCATCAATGTTGAACTTTTTATTTATACCCTAAAACTTGTGCACGCGGTCAATGCGCTCGTTCGTGAGCCTTCAGTCCTGCCATGTGCAATGGATAAATCTTTCATACCATCACAGCCGGAGATTTACCTCGATTTTACCGGAATCTCGAACGAACCGAGTCAGCAAATGGCTGCTGCGTGCGTGCGTCGAGACATTGAGGCATATCAACAATTCCTAAGCTCGAATATTCTATTACGCCAGCTTGATCGGTATGCCGAGAAGATGCGTACTCCTAAACAACGTGCTGATGTAGAGCAAGTGCTTGGTGGGCACACCGCTGGCCCGGAATATCTGCAAGGCTTACTCCTTCTACGGGAACATCCTATCAACATCAATATTCAGGCTGCTGCGAGTACAGACGAAGATAGCATCCGAGACGCCAATAATCCCAGCAAAGAGGAGACAGAGCCAGAAGAGCTAGAGTGGCTCAAAACAATGGTTGCCGATGCTGAAACTAATGTGGATAGAGTGATCAGGTTGTTAGCTGAGGGACAGCGGGCTCAAGCCCTATCAGATTTTATGAGTTGGTTTGCCGGTGCTGGTGGACTGACCAAAGCATCAGGTATCCTCAGCGGTGTACCAAAAAACCGCCGCTCTTGGCGCTACGCTCCGGGCAATGATCTGCTGGCGGTGCTGGTGCAACTTGCAGCCGCTCGGAAGATTGAGCCAAACTCCGAGCAGAAAGTCCCACAGGCTATGAGCCTGCGAGATTTTCTGGCCTTCCTAGAGCATCGCTTTGGCATTTTGGTTGATCGGCCCCCAGCACCGTTTAGTGGCGCGGAATATGTGGCTGCCGCCCGCGATAACTTGCGGGCTATGCTGGTGCGTCTACGCCAAATGGGTGTCTTCACCGATCTCTCCGATGACTTCACGGTTCAGCGGCTGCATCCACCCTATGCGGACACCAAATAGCTATGCAACATCTCGCGATTGACCTCCTCGCTGATGCGATTGCCCACGAATTGATCGGCACCGAGCCTGGCCACTGCGCACGGGTTGACTTTCTTGAACGCGATCAGGCCCAGGCTATTTGTGAGGAGTTTTCTAAACGAGCGACACCACCCCAGACCTCCCTGCATATCCTGACCAGGGATCCCGAACAGACGACGAACCCGCGCTACATCACCACCGACCGGGCGATTGAACTGCGTAATCGAAAGACCAGCCGGCTCTGTCTCTTTGTGCCGTCCGATATGGTTGATGCCGCGTTTAGCTCGCTGGCAAACTCATTTGCCCTGATTGATGGGCGCTCCTTATACGGCAAGGTATTGCGCCAACTCGTGGATAACCTTCCTGTACAGGCCCAGCGGATCGTGCGTGATGTCTTTGCCTACCTGCGCGCACCACTACGCGCCAGCGACAGCCAGAAGTTGGCCTTTTGTAGCGCCCTGGCAGATCGCGTTGAGGCAGGCGATCTTGAGCATGCCGGGTTGGATCTCTGGCGCGTAGGGCTGATCGCCGATGGTGGATCGGCCTTCATCGCCAATCTGGGGCGGAATCGCAATAGCGCGATCAAGCTGGCGCTACCGTTGAAGATTTATGCCGGGGTAACGGAGCGAGTCAGCAGCACGCGGGTTGATCGCAGTACCGCAGAGCGCCTCATGAGCTTTTTCCGCTCACGCTCAATGAACGAGATCTTCTCCTGGTCACAGGCGCTGGCCGCAGGCGAGGGGCCAACCTTTGATCAGTGGTCGTTTCCAAAGGAAGAGCCGAGTAATATTACCGGCGTCACCCTTACCCCCTTCATTGACCGTGAGGGATTAGTTCAGAGATACAGTAAACTGGCCCAACCTGATGGGCAAGGCGGCAGCCTGATCGCCAAATATGGCGATGCCAGGGATGCAGTTATCGTCGTGAAATGGACGGCTGAACCAACCAAACCGCGTAATCTTGATCGCTGGCGGGTTGAGATTGTCCCTACGAACGAAGATTCCGATGTTGATGTTGATATTGATCTTCCTGACCGTGAGGTGGCTTCGCAGCGCCGAAGCCTGACAATGAAGCTTGATCTGGAACTTGAAAGCCCTCCCGACGGAAGTTTCTGTGTTCGGGTGACGCCGCTCGATGCGGCAGGCGACATCCTCCGCAATCCAGAGACCAACGAGGATATTGTTTCCAACAGCCTGGAGTTCTTTCTCTCGCCCGACATCGAGATCCGCGCAAAAAGCACGCAAAGTACGCGACGGCGCACGGTTCCCAGCATCGCCTTCGGTCGGCTTGAAGCAGCCATCGAAACCTCCGACGCCCAGCTTGAGGAGCAAGAGCCGCTTTGGGCGAGTCGCGAGCTGGATTATTTCAGCCTGCGCTTAAACCAGCGGCGCGTGGTGACGATTGGCATAAGCCCAACCCTGCGCGAGCTAGAACGCCGCGTGCTAAACGAACCGCGCTCTGGTGGGCGATTTCTGGTATCGGTCGGCGAGGTTCGCCCCATTGACAGTGAAGCGTGCGTTCCCTTCCCCCTCGACACATATACAGGCGATACCTGGAATGCGTTCTGGCGCGCACGAGAACACTTCTTTGGCAGAATCACCAAAGCAACCCCACGTGACTGCATCGAGGTGGCGTCTTGGAGTGACGAGTTGGCCAACGCCGCTATTCGCTACGGTCAAGCCTACAAAAGCTTGCTGAGCGAGTTGCTGGATAAGCACGTTCCCGACGAAGAGCTTTATGCGGCGCTGTCTCTTGACACGCTCTTGATCCGCACGGCGGGTGAGAGTGAAACACCCGAAGAGGCTCTGGTCTTTCTGCCAACACATCCGGTGCGCGCCGCTTGGATGGCTGGATATACGCAACTCCTGCTTTTCTGGGAGCGCGATGTTTTGGGGCGACCGGCCAAACAACGCGCTGCTGGGATTGATCTGGCAACCATACGGATGTTGACGCCGATCAATGTTCCAGCCTTTGGCTACCATCCGCAGGCACAGAGCGCCTTTGCGTTCTTTCAGAACCTGCGCTTCTTTGTTGGCATCGCCCTACCGCCGAATATCCCCGATCCGCAGCGGCGTTTTGCCGACATTGCCATCATGCTTGGTGATGAAGCCGATACCGATGTCGTCGGTGAACTAAGCCCGGCGCGACTGGCCGAGCATATCAAGGCGTTCTATCAACTTCACGCCTATCACCAGTCGCTGGTCATAACCCTGGTCAATGCTGATCAAGGTGCCCTCGCTGCGAATGCCATTACGCGCACCCTGGAGTCAATGGTGCAAGGTGATGATGACACCGAGGCGGTTCCACTCCCAACCATTCGGCTCCAATCGTATGTTGAGGGAAATCGTGCTGGTGGTATTTCGGGCCTAAACCAGATCCGCCAAATCTTGACGGAACACGCTGTCTCGAAGGGTACGAGCCACCTCACTCCTGTCCTCTCAAGCAGCATCCAGCCCGTCAGCGTTTTGGCGGCGCACGGCCCCGCCGATGCACAACTGGCGATTGTCGCCGACTTCACACAGCCAACCTTAACCACGGCGGTCAGCACACCAACAGACATCGTGAGCAGTTTCTCGCTCTACGGCCTGATCACGCGCTTCATCCCCGAATTTTCGGTGACGAGTGACGTATTGTATTGGCGCTATCGGATCGTGAGTGGTTCAGTTCGCAGCGATCCCCACCCATCTGGCCCACGCTTTGCCGAAACACTGATTGACATCCAGCAAAGCATGCTGAGCGCCGGTCGGATCATTCTCAAGGGTGCAGAGGGTACGACGCCTGTTGTTGAAGTTCAGCTCGACGAGCAACAGCGTCAGATGATCGAACGCCTTCACGCCCGAACCAACTGGGTGATCACGCTTGATCGTTTCTTTGCGCTGGACTACTACGACTCACCCCGCGATCAGCGGCTTGAATCGATTGCCCGCAAGTACCTGATTGACTACGCGCCAGAATTTTCTGATGGCCTGGGACACCGCATGCTGGTCACAACGGCGTGGCGCGACGAAATTGAGGCGCTGCTCAGCCGCGCAATGGACGATCTCGGCTTCACCCGCGTTGACCAGAGCGTCAGTAAGTTGTTGCATTACCTCAAGACAATCTCGGGTCAGCTTGCCCTGCGGGTCGCGGAGTCGCACAATAGCGCGGCGGCAGCGGTTGGACTCGGAATCGTGACCGCATACTTACAGGCGAAGGGACGGCTTGCACAGGCGGTGCTTGTTCCCGTCGATTCCTCCCCGCGCATTTTCTCAGTGAGTGGTAGTGGCCCGACAGCGGAGGGCGAACGCCGCTGTGATCTGGTGCTGATTAGCCTGAAGCGCAACATTGTTGACGCCACCTTTATTGAGGTCAAGTGGCGACGGGGAAGCACCCCGCTTGAGAGCCTGGCCGCTACGATGTGCGTGCAAATGGAAAGCTCTGCGGACATCGTGAGAGCGCGATTTTTCGATCCAGCGCGAATTGACGGGTCGCTCCAGCGCGCCTACCTGGCAAACGTCCTGCGCTTCTACTTTGAGCGGGCACGGCGCTATGGATTGCTTGCCGCCGGGAGCGAGACACCCTTTCTTGAACATCTCGCCAAGCTCGAAAAGGCAGGCATCGAATTTCGTGCCAGTTATGAAGGCTATATCGTCAGCCTCGACGAAACGCCGCGCCGTTTTACCGTTGGCACTGCGCAGATCACGGTTCTGACAGCTCAGGATATTGAGCGCATGGCGGAGTTTGGCACCGTGAACATACGGCAGGTCTACGAGCCTACAGAGGGAGATGGTGAGGATGAGACCGAGGCTACAGACGTGACGATAGCCGATAGCCGATACCCGATAGCCGATAGTCAGGCATCAGCGGAGATTGTCGTTGAGGTGGGCGAGACAACCGCGAAGATAGCCGATAGCCAATACCCGATAGCCAATAGTCAGGCATCAGCGGAGATTGTCGTTGAGGTGGGCGAGACAACCGCGAAGATAGCCGATAGCCGATACCCGATAGCCGATAGTCAGGCAGCAGCGGAGATTGTCGTTGAATTGGGCGAGACAACCGCCGGGCGAGTTGATTGGAAGCCCAGCATCAAGGGCAGCCCGCACCTCTTCATCATTGGCATACCGGGCCAGGGGAAATCGTGGACGACGACGCGCATCCTGACGCGCTTGGGCGAGCAGCACGTTCCCGCGCTCGTGCTTGATTTTCACGGTCAGTTTGCCGATCCCAGCGGGCCATTTGCCCAACGGGTTGGTGCAACGACAATTGATGCCGCCGAAGGACTGCCATTCTCCCCGTTCGAGGCGATGACCACCAATGGCAAAACTGACTGGAAGATCAATAGCCAAGGGATTGCCGAAATCTTCGCCTACATTGTGAATCTTGGCGGCATTCAACGGGACGCACTCTACAATGCAATCATGGATGCGTATAAGGCACGTGGCTTTGGCACAGGCGATACGACCGGACTCACGTATCCGACCCCCAGCGATGTCCTCCGCTGTATCGAACGGCGGGAACGTGACCGGCGCGTATCGAACATCTCGGCGCGCTGCCGACCATTGCTGGAAATGGATCTCTTCACGCCAGAAAGCGGCCACCCCGATCTACTGAGCATGGTTCGTCGCGGGCTGGTCATTGACCTGCACAATCTCCACTCCGAAGTACTCCAGATGACGGCGGGTGCCTTTGTGCTGCGCAAGATCTATCGCGACATGGTGACATGGGGAGTAGCCGAACACCTACGGCTCGCGATTGTCCTTGATGAGGCACACCGTCTGGCGAAGGATGTCACCTTACCCAAAATCATGAAAGAAGGACGTAAATTCGGCATCTCCGTGGTCGTTGCCAGCCAGGGAATGAACGACTTTCACGCTGATGTACTCGGTAATGCAGGGACGAAGATCCTCTTCCGCACAAACTATCCCGACTCCAAGAAGATCGCCAACTACATTCGCGGTCGCCAGGGCCAAGATCTGGCATCTCAGATCGAGCAACTGGGTGTCGGCACGTCGTATGTGCAGACATCGGACATGCCACAGGGAGCTGTCGTGAAGATGTATCCACCGGAGTGAGGGAACTGTTAGGAAGATTCCCGTTGTGAAGGAGGATTCGAGGCTTTAGCCGACCTTATCCGGCTAAAGCCTCGAATCCGCGCAACAACCCCAAGAGGATTGCTCTATCATCAACTACGTCACAGAGCGAGATGTCGCCACTGCAACTTTTGGTCGCGTTTACTGCAACCGAAAGTCAGAATCTACACAAATCTACCTTGAGCCTGACCAGAGGGTATTTCACACGATGCTCCAGCCACTCGCCGCTAATACACCAGCCCACATCGAGGCGGCGGTGATCACATCCCTGCGCTCGCTCACCCCTGCGCACAAGCTGGAACTGGCCCGCGATATGAACCGAATGGCCGACCGGCTGGCCCTGGCCGGCATCCAGCGGCGTCGGCCAGCAGCCAGCGCACACGAGTTAGGCTATGCGCTGGCGATCCAACGGCTTACGCCTGAGCAACGCCCCTACGGAACTACCTTGCTGAAAGGGTTGTCCCTTATGCCAATGCCCGTTGACCCGCTTGCCCTAGCGCTGCGCATTGGCGCACTCCTGGACGCCCACGCGATCCCGTACCTTGTCGTCGGCTCCGTCGCGGCGGTTGTTCACGGCGAGTATCGTATGACCCGCGACATTGACATCGTGCTCAACCTAGCCCCCCGCGATGTGCGCGCCCTCGTGGATGGGCTGCGTGAAGGCTTCACCTTCCTTCCTAGCGACATTACGGACGCGCTGGCACGGCTGCCCGAGGCGCGGGCCGACTGGCAACAGCGGGCGAGTTTTTGCGCCTACGACAAAGCAACCGGCTTCCAGATCGACGTATACCTGTCGTCGGGCCGCCCCTTCGAGGTTGCCCAGTTTCAGCGGGGGGAGGTGCTTGACATCCCCGGCGATTCAGGCGGCACCCTGCGCGTGGCAAGCGCCGAGGACACGGTATTGGCAAAGCTGGAGTGGTACAGGCTCGCGCCCTCCGACCGCCAGTGGCGTGATGTACAGGCCATCCTGCGTGTGCAGGATGACGCGCTCAATCATGCCTACTTGCGCCAATGGGCTGAGGAACTGGCGATCACCAATCTGCTGGAGTATGCGCTGAAGGGCCAACTGCCGCCCCGCCCCGACGATGACCCGCGCCAGCAGCGGTTGTTCTGAGCGAGATTGGAGCAAGGATACACATGGCCCTCGCTAACACCCTCCCCGACGCGATCACCAATACCGGGCTGTTCCAAGATTACTATCTCATCCACCGCCTCGCGCCGTCGCTTCCCCTTGCTCCTACCACAATGGCGGAGTCCGATGCCGCGCTCGTCAAGATTGCCGCGCTCTGGGATGATCGTGCGGGCGGACTCAGCGCCAGCGAGGAGGATGTGGTTAGCTTTGTTCAGGGGGTGTGCGAGATCCTGGGGATGGTTCACTCGAACCAGGGCAATCTCCCTGGTGTGGGCAAGCAGCCGGAGCGGATTGACCTCACGCTTTTTCGGGAGAACGCCGCCCGCGATGCCTTCGTCAAGGCGAAGAAGCTCGAAACGGTCAAGCGCTACGCCCACGCCCTCGCCATTGTTGAGGTGAAGAAGCTGGGCAAGAACTTCGATGGCACGGCGCACAATAACGACAACCCCCGCTATCAGCTTACCCACTATCTCACGATGACCCAGCTCCCGTGGGGTGTCCTCACCGATGGGGCGCGCTGGCGGATCTACCATCGCTTTGATCCGCCGCGTATGGACGCTTGCCTGGAGATTAATCTCAAACGTATTCTGGAACTGACTGACCTAGATGCGCAGCGAGTCGCCTTCCATTGGTTCTATGCCTTCTTTGGGCGGGGAGCCTTTGATCGGGTTGATCGTCAGGCGTTCCTCGATGCGGTCTATGAGGGCAGTACCCGCCACGCGGTCACGGTGCAGGAGGATATGCGCGTGCAGGCGTTCGGCGCGGTTGAGGCGCTGGCGCAGGGTGTCTACGCCGCTTGCCCCGCTCCCGAAACCCTCGACCTGGTTGCGCTTTATGAGCAGGCGATCATTTTGCTCTACCGGCTGTTGTTTATCACCTATGCTGAGGATCGGGAGATCCTGCCGGTGCATAATGCGCAGTACCAACGCGACTACGGCTACCGGACTATCCAGACGACGCTGCTGGCGCGGCTCGATACCCATGCGCTCAGCGATTCGCCCTCGGCCACAAAGTACTGGGGCCAGCTCCAGGCATTCTTCACGGCGCTCAACGAGGGTCATCCGGGCGCGGGGATCTATCCGTACAACGGTGGCCTGTTTACGCACAGCCGACTCCCCAATAGCGCCATCCCTGACCGCTTTCTCGCCTTGGCCATTGATCGGCTGACCCGCGTTACCAAGGGCGGGCAGAAGCTCCAGGTAGATTATCGCTCGCTCCAGGTGCGCCACCTCGGGAGTATCTTTGAGGGGCTGCTGGAGCAGCAGCTTGAGCGACAGGACGGCAGTGTGCGCCTCGTGCGCAGCGGCGGGGCCAGCACGAACACGCGCCATCGCACCGGCAGCTACTACACGCCCGATGGTATCGTGGAGTATATGGTCGCGCAGACGGTTGATGCGCTCTGTGAAGACAAAACGGCGGCCCAGATCGCCGCCCTGCGCATCTGTGACCCGTCAATGGGCAGCGGGCATTTTCTTACGGCGGCCCTGGAGTCCCTGGCCGTTCACCACGCACGGGCGACCAAGCGCGATGCGCTGATGCTGACGCTGACGCCGGACGATCCTGACCCTGACCCGGCGCTCTTTGCACCGGACGATGCGGAGATTGATGCCTCCCGGCGGATTGTGTTGGAGCAGTGTATCTATGGCGTTGATCTGAACCCGCTTGCGGTTGAACTGGCGAAGCTGGCGCTCTGGCTGACGACCCTCGATCCGCAGCGTTCGCTCTCGTTCCTCGACCATCACCTGAAGGTTGGCGACAGTTTGGTGGGCGTTGCCTTGGATCAGATCGGCACGCTGCCGAAGAAGCGGAAAGCGTCTGCCGCCAGCAGCGTTGTGCAGGCCAACTACTTTGATCTTGCCTTTGCCAATGCGCGGGTGCGGCTGCTGGAGTTCTTCACTCAGATCGCGGCGATGCCCTCTGATACTCCGGCGCAGGTGCATGCGAAGGAGGAGCAGTACCGGCTCTTTCTCGCGGCCAGTGCGCCGTTTCGTGCGGTGGCCGATCTCTGGATGGGCGCGGTGCTTGGCGCGACGATCAACGGCGACCAGTATCAGCAGGCGCTTGATGCGTTGTCCACGCACGCGCCGCCTGGCTCCTGGGATGCGCTGACAGAGGAACCGTGGTTCGCACCGGCGCGTGCGGTCGCGGGCGAGCGGCGGGCCTTCCATTGGGGGCTGGAGTTCCCCGACGTATTCTTCGGCAGCGCCAAGGGTTTCGATCTGATCATTGGCAATCCGCCCTATGTGCGCCAGGAGTTGCTCAAGGCGCAGAAGCCGACCTTCGCCATGCTCTACCCCAACGTGTACGATGGCGGGGCCGATCTCTTTGTCTACTTCTTTGATCATGGCATCCAGTTGCTGCGCACGGGCGGCGAACTGGCTTACATCGCCAGCAATAGCTGGCTGCGCGCCGATTACGCCACCCGCCTGCGCGCCCATCTGCGCACCACCGCGACGGTGGTACAGATCATTGACCTGGGCGATAATCAGGTATTCAAGGATGCCCCCGATGTCTACCCGGCGATTCCGTTTGTGCGCCGCGAACGACCCCCAACGCCTCACATCGCCCAGGTTGCCGCCTTCCGCCGAGGCGATCTGCCCCGTGATGAGGTGCTGGCCCGCGATAGTGCCGAGGCTGCCGCACAGCTTGCGCAGCGCATCACCGCCCGCCTCACTAATGCCGCCATCCACAACCAGCCCGATAGCGGCTGGCAGCTTGGCGCCGATGCGGGTCGGACGGTGCTGGCGAAGCTGTTGACGGCGGGGACGCCGCTCACTGAGTATGTGCAGGGGCGGATGTATTCCGGTATCAAGACCGGCGCGAACGAGGTCTTTATCATTGATCAGGCCACCCGCGACCGTCTAGTTCAGGCTGATGCCACAAGTGCCGAGATCATCAAGCCAATCCTGCGCGGCGAAGATCTGCGCCCCTGGTATCAGGAACAAGAGGAAGTGCGCTATGTGATCTTCACTCGACGTGGGATTGCCATTGACAACTACCCGGCAGTAAAGGCATACCTTGAACAGCATCGAGCCACGCTAGAGCCGTGTCCGACGAACTGGCAAGGCGATGCGTGGCCGGGACGGAGTCCCGGCACCTATCCGTGGTTTGAGCTACAGGTTTCAGTGGATTACTACCAGGAGTTCGATAAGCCAAAGATACTGTGGCCCGATATTGCCAAGTTCCCGCGCTTCTCGTTGGGCAAGCCAGGCGTATACGTGGGAAATACGGGCTACTTTAGCGCAATCGACTCGCCCTACCTGCTCGGCATTCTTGCCAGCCGGGTCAGTTGGTTTGTGATCACCCAGATAGGCCAACCATTCGGGGAACGAGGTGGAGAACTTCGCTACCGTTTGTTCGCGCAATTCATCACCCGTCTGCCCATCCCCAGCGCAACAGAAGCAGAGCGCGAGTCCATCGGCGGGCTGGCGAGCCAGCTTACAGCGGCAGCGCAGGAGCGGTACGCGCTGCACCAAACCATGCGCCACGCCATCCTGCGCGACCTGGGAGCGCCAGGGGCAAGCCTGAACCAGAAGCTCGCCGCCTGGTGGGATCTCGACTTCCAAACACTTCGCGTCGAACTGAAGAAAGCGCTGAAGCGTGACATCCCGGTTGCGGATCGCGACGGCTGGGAGCGGCTGCTGATCACGCGCAGCGAGGCGCACCGCCAGATCACCGCCACGATTGTGCAGCTCGAAACCGAACTGAACGTGCAGGTTGCCGCGCTCTTCAAGCTCACGACTGAAGAGATCGCCCTGATCGCCCAGGCCACCGCCTACCGCTACGGCGAGTTGTAGCGTCAACCTTGACTCCCTCACCCCCTGCCCCTCTCCCACGGGGCATATCTTTACCCACATCTTTTTTACCGCATGACAATGAGGTTTATCGGTCCCCCCGGCGGGCGACTGAAGTCACCCACCCGTCCTTTCAACGAGATCGCCGTGGGGCTAAAGCCCTCGGCTACAGTTGCGACGCCCGCCTTCGCGGGCTCGGACAGCCCGCGAAGGCGGGCGTCGTACATGTAGCCGAGGGCTTTAGCCCCACGGCGGCGGCGACATTCGCAGAGATGTGGGTAAAGATATGCACAAGGGGAGTGGGGAGATTCCGCAACAGGAATCATCCGATCCCCCCTCTCCCGTTCTGGGAGAGGGGGCTAGGGGGTGAGGGCGCACGGCAATCACACGACGTTGTAACAGCCCTGAACGCCTACGCCGTCGCCTTGCGTCGGGTTGGTCGCTTATGATCCGACTTGCGTGTCAGCCCGATAATCTGCACGGCAGTGGCATCAGGGCCGTATTGGGCGATCACCTGATCTTTCGCTCCCAGGATGACATCGTGGAAGGCGTGAGTCGTTTCGATCTCCACAACACGGGCTTGCTCAAGCGCCTCTTGCAGCCGGATCTTCCCACCGTCGTTGGTCCGCCAGAGAGTCGTCGTCGCTGTCTGGATCTGCGTCGCGAGAATGGCACTATCGGGGCTAACGCTCCGCGCCATCCCCTCAACCGTGGCAACCGTCGCCCCGTCGGCGGCGCACATGAGGGTCGTCGTTGCGGACTCACCGGCGGCGACATGGGGGGTGATCGCCAGCGTTGCGCCATCGGGACTGGCCACGAGTGACGCGACACCGCCGGACACCGCGTCAAATCTGCCAGGGGTGAGACTTGGTAACGTCAGCCACGTGGCGCGACTCCCTGCGTGGCTGTACCCCTCTGAAGGTTCCGATATCTACGCCACGTCACTACGCAGCAGCGTCAGCAGGAACACGAGCGGCGTCTCCGCGATGACGCTGTGGGGCAGGTGCGGCGGCATATGGATCCACGCCCCCGCATTCCCCACCATCGCCTCGGTGCCCAGGGTCAGCCGGGCCGTGCCGCTGATGATCTGGATAATCGCAGGCACGGCGGCGGTATGCTCGGAAAGCTCCTGGCCTGGGCTAAAGCCGAAGAGGACGACCTTTATCAGATGGTCGGTGTAGATTGTCCGGCTCAGGATACCGTCGGGCGGGATGGTCAGTTCGGCGGTCAGGTCGGCATAGCTAGTGGTGGTCTCGCTCATTAGGAGTATCCCCCCCGCGTCGCAAGCGAATCGACCGCGACGCGGTCGGGGTTCAATGCGGCGACGGCATGTGTATCACGCGGTAGCGTGCTGATAGTATAACGGTAGACATTGTGCGAAGGGAGGGCGATCAGTGTGGTATCCCCCCGACTTTTTAGTATTCTCCTATTGGAAGGAGCATTTATGCGAAGCACCATCCACCTGCTCATCGCCATCCTGCTTCTGTTCGGCCTCGCGCCCATCACTCCATCTGCTGCCGCCAGTGTCGTCGGCACGGGGACGCCTGCCAGTTGCACCGATACCGCTCTGCGTGCCGCCGTCGCCCTTGGCGGAAGCATTACCTTCAGATGCGGCCCGGCCATGCACACGATCACGCTGTCTGACGACCTGCTGGTCGACAAGGATACCAGCATCGATGGTGGTGGCACGGATCAGGGTGGCATGATCACCCTCAGCGGCGGCGGGGCCACCCGCGTCATCATCACCGCCACCTTCGCCCGACTCACCGTGCGCAACGTGACGATCATCGACGGCAAGGAACCCGGTGCCGACGGGCGCGGCGGCGCGATCTTCGGCGGCTGGCGCTGTCCGGTCACGATCATCAACAGCGTGCTGCGCAATAACGACGGCACTGCTGGCGACCAGGAGGGCGGCGGCGGCGCGGTCTTCGTTCACGAAACCCAGCTCCTCGTCCAGTCGAGCCGCTTCGAGAGCAACCGTGGCATCAACGGCGGCGCGATCAATAACCTGCTCAGCGTACTCACCGTCGAGGATAGTCTCTTCCTGACTAACGACTCGACGCCCGGTGCGACATCCGCCCAGGGTCATGGCTACGGTGGCGCGATCTACACCGATGGGGCCACCTGGCCCACAAACGACGCCATCGGCGGCCAGATCAGTATCCGCCGCTCGCAGTTTATCGGAAACCACGGCGCGGGCCAGGGCGGCGCGGTCTTCGGCTTCGTCTTCTTCTTCTTCGCCTACAACTGGGACGGCATGCACCGTTTTGTGAAGCTGGCGTTGCCCGCAGTCGCCGTGGCGGTCGCGGGTGGCTTCGCCCTCTGGCGTGGCCTTGAGCGACTGGAGGGCCAGGTGGCCCTCTTTGTCGCCTGCGCCCTCATTGGTACCCTGCAGGCCGTCTTTGGGCAGGTCTATCAGACCGGTGCCAACTCCTTCATGCTCTTCGCCAGTTGGGCCGCGCTGATCATCACGCCGACCCTGCTGGCCCGCAACGCCCCCCTCTGGATGCTCCTCCTCGCCCTGCTCAACCTGAGCCTGTTCCTCTTCCTGGGGCAGTCCTCGAACATTGATACGAACCTGAGCTTCACAGCCATGTTCGCGCTCAACAGCGGGTGGCTGCTTGGCTGGGAACTGGGGCGGGCGCGGGCAGGTACCTGGATGGCCTCGCCCTGGTACTGCCGCGTCGGCTTGGCCCTAGCGGCTGGCTGGGGTACGCTTATCACAATTCAAGCCATTACGGGCGGGTGGACCTTCTCTGCGGGCGATCTCCCGTTGCTCGGCGGTACTCTGGCGGCGCTGCTGCTGGGCGGCGTGGCCACCTTCTACTACCGCTGGCGCACGCCGGACCTGCCGGCCCTCAGCATGCTGGCCCTCTGCACGATCATCCTGGTCACCTTCCAACTCGCCAGGTGGTTCATCTGGGACAGCGCCTTGAGCTTCTGGGACAGCGCCCTGAGCTTCTTTTTCTACTACAACCTCGATCTGACCCTCCTGAAGAAGTCGTTATCGCTGATGACCAGCGGAGTGGCGTTGCTCGTAGCGTGGGCGGCCCTCGGGTGGCTCGCGGCGGGCGACAAAGGGAGGAGGGCGTGATGCGCAAGCTGCTGATCGGCGTGGCGCTGCTCGCGGCGCTGGCGTGGGTGGGGTGGCAGGTCGTGGCGAAGGAGCAGGTGGTGGCAACGAGCCGCCCGGTGTTCTTCGCGTTGGGCGTGAGGGATCCACGTTCGCTCATCCAGGGCGACTATATGGCCCTGAACTATGAGATAGTGCAGATGGTGGCGAAACCAGATGGGATTGCGACTCCGGTGCGAGGTGCGCTGGCAGTGACTGTTGATGGGGACGGGGTGGCCCGTTCGGCCCGGATCTTGACTGCGGACACCCCGCTGGGACATGACGAGGTGCGGGTGGCGTACCACACGGGCCGTGGGCAGATGGTGGTCGGCCCCGAAAGCTTCTTCTTCCAGGAAGGCATGGACTCTACCTTCACAGCGGCGCGCTACGCCGAACTGCGAGTCGCCCCTGATGGCGAGGTGCTGCTTGTGTCGCTGCGGGACGCGCAAATGACGGCCCTTGGGCGCTAGGGGTTGACGCGGGAGCATTAATAGCACCAGTGGAGCGCACACGGAACATAACGGAAGCGGATCTTTTTAATTGTTCCATTGCGGGTGATCTGTCACGCTGAGCGCAGCGAAGCGTCCCGGATTCCGTATTGCCCGCCGGGACGCTTCGCTTCGCTCCGCGTGACATGACGATGGGATACTTAAAAATTTCCGCGTCCCTAACGGGAGGATGAAATGAGTACACCTACATGGCGCGGACGGCTTGGCCTGATGGGTTTGCTGATGATGGCCCTGCTGGGCGCAGCGACCCCGGCGCAGGCGACGGGTGGCCCAGCGGTGCCGGTGAAGATCGTTGCCCCCCAGCCCTACCAGCCGGGGTTTTCGATCATGAGTGGCTTTATGGATGTGAACGGGACGATTTTCTTTGCGGCACAGGATGACACCCACGGTGAGGAATTGTGGAAGAGCGATGGCACCACCGCTGGCACGGTGCTGGTCAAGGACATTCAACCCGGCGCGGGGAGTTCGTCGCCCTCCCAACTGACGAGTTTCAACGGGAAACTGCTCTTCTCTGCGGATGACGGTAGCCACGGCCAGGAGCTATGGATGAGCGACGGTACCGCCGCTGGCACGCTCCTCGTCAAGGATATTCTGATTGGGGTGGCGTCCGCGATCACATCAACTCCAACGATTGTGGTGTCGGGCGGGCGCGCCTTTTTTGTCGCCGATGACGGTAGCCACGGTCGGCAACTCTGGGTGAGCGATGGCACCCCGGTGGGTACGCAACTACTGAAGACCATCAACATCCCCACCCCCGGCCCATTTGGGTATTGGCCCACAAATCTGACTAATGTTA
>Ga0194060_10000780_pt1 | contig 23201 bp, 19 predicted proteins | sample SepL225m_MetaG_FD_163427 | JGI IMG/M metagenome (GOLD analysis project Ga0194060, IMG submission 163427) | Anoxic zone freshwater microbial communities from boreal shield lake in IISD Experimental Lakes Area, Ontario, Canada - Sep2016-L222-5m | ecosystem: Environmental > Aquatic > Freshwater >... | reverse complement strand
AAGGCAGCTGCGTAAGTAGGGATTGCTTTCAGCGGCAATGGCCGCCTTTCGGCTGTGAATCCCGATAGGCGGCTGTCGCAGTCCGGCCATTTCCGGTCACTGGCGACGATTCCCCATACCGGCCATTGGTTCGGGTCGACTACTCGGAACCGGTCATTGAATTGAGCCTACTGGGTTTCTTCGCCCGAGCTTCGGCTGTGCAGCGTAACTCGCTGAAATCGGTTTTCTCAAAGGCCGCTCCTCTGTCCATTGCAGGCACTCTCCGGGCTACAGGCTGTGCTGGAGGTGCGGGAGTTGAGATACGGAAGACTTTATGGTGGCGCCGAGGACTTCCTGGTGCGAAATCGGCAATTGACCGAGACGGCCAGAGTCGAAGATACTCCCCGATGTCGCGTTGGATTTCCTATCCTTTGGCGTTGTTTCAGCGATGTTCCATCTTGAGGAGACCTCCATGAACCTGATTGTCAATCTCCGACGCAGCATCGGCCTGGCCGCTGCCACGCTTGCGCTCACGGGCTGTGCCGCGATGTCACCCGGCGCCGCGCCGGTCGGCGACCCGGGCTTCGGCTTCGCGCTGTGGTCGTCGGGTCGCGCCGACAACACGCAGCTCGAAACCCGCTACGCGGGCAACAACCCGAAAAACGCCAACTGCGTCGGCGAGAACCTTTCGCCCGCGCTGGCCTGGGCCCGCGCGCCAGCGGCCACGCGCAGCTTCGTGATCCTGATGGACGACCAGGCCGGCCGTGCCGGCCTCGGCGTGAACCACTGGGTCGCCTACGGCATCGCGCCCGAGGCGAACGGGCTGCCGGAGGGTGCAGCCGTCGCTGCACCGGCCGGCTTCAGTGCCGGCAAGAACTCGCTGGGCATGCCCTACCTCGGCCCCTGCCCACCGCGCGGCAATGCGCCGCAGCACTACGTCTTCACGCTGATCGCTACCTCGCTCGAAGTCGGCGCGCTGCCGCCGGGGCTGGACAAGGCCGCAGTGCTGGAGGCACTCAAGGGCGGCAAGGCGCTCGGCGCCGCGAGCCTCGTGCTGCGCTTCAACCACTGACCTCGTGCTGCGCTTCAAGCACTGCCTTTGCCCGAAGCCAATGGCTCGTAACCCTGTCGTATTGATCGAGTAACCTTCGCTCGCCACAATCCAAACTTTTCTTGTTCAGGAATTCAACATGAACGTATTTGTCGTCCTTGCCCATCCCGATACGCAGAGCTTCAACGGCGCCATGTTCGATACAGCCGTCAGGACCTTCGAATCGTCCGGCCACACGGTAGCGGCCATCGAATCTGTACCGTGCGATCTTCTAGCCCGACTGGCTCCAGTGCAGCGGTCATTGACGATGACGCAAGACTGAACTTTGAAGGGCCGGTGCTGGGGTCAACCCGGGGTTCCAGCGGGGCGAATCTGATGCAAGATCTGGGCACAGATCCCCAAATATGGGTCAGAAAGTATGCGAACCATCTAACTGGTAACGTAAGCCACCATGACAACAAGGAACACCACGAACTCCATTAGCGTTGTCCAAACGATTAGCCAAGCTAGTCGTCGCTGCCGTGGAGGCATTGCCAGCCAGAAACGTTGCACAAACCAATCGTAGCCGGGAAGCCATTGCCAACGCCACCATTGCACAATATGCCTGCGAAGCCCTGCTGCCCAAGGGACCAGGCTTCGATCGACCTCCACTAGGCGCCTCTCATGCTCGGCACTGGATGGTGTGTCATAGATCTCGGTAATCGTCAGGGCCGACCCGTGCGAACAGGGTGCTACTGCGAAACGCGTCTCGCGCTTGATCCCTGAGTTGTAGCGCAACACAAGGTCTATACCGTTGGCATCCGTGACAAACTGTACCTCGGTATCAAAGACCTGATTGTTTGAATCGTTTCGTCCTGCAACGCTCAAGAAACCGTTCGGCATCACGAGCAGACGTTCAAATTCGATGCAGGGATTGATGCGCAGAACGCGTTCGACGTTCTCAATGAAGCCTCGGACTTCTTCCGGCGTCAGAGGCAAGTCCATCTTTGCCCAAGCCGCGTCCGCCTCTGTCACCAATAGGCTCATGTCTTCTCGTATGGAACCAGATCCTCGCGGAGAGTCTTATTCATGGAGCGATTGACAGCGTGCAGTTCAGGCCGTAAGCAAGGGTTTCCAGATTCATGCGCGAGTTGAACCCGGGCTCTCCCTTGCGTCGCGGCGAGCCGATCAGCACCAGGTCTGCGGCGACCTCTTGCGCCATCTTCACGACACACGTGGCCGGATCGCCGAACCTGACCAGTGCGCGATAGGCCAGGCCGCTCTTGATGCAGCGGTCCTCCAGCACCCGAATCTGCTCGGCATTCTCTTTTTCGAGTTGGCTTTCGAGGTGGCGAGCAAAGGCATCACGAGTCGAAGCATTATTGAGCCAGTCGTCGCCCTGCATGCCATCCCAGAAATCAGGTACCACCAGAGCATGCACTACGGTTGTCGTTCCCGGAACCGCCAGATCAAAGGCGAGCGATTCGGCACGTACGGCGCCGGCTGTACCGTGATGGGCAAGAAGGAGAATTGTCGGAATGCTCATAGCGAAAAGTACGGCCCACCAGAGGGTTGATCACGGTGTCCCCAACTATTTGCCTACAATCAGCAACACTCCTATTGCGATGGCAAATGCCAGCACCAGCGCGCTAAGGTCCTCCATCCGATCACTGCGGAAGATGGTGATCTGCGTGCCGCGCTCGAAATGTTTTTCTTCCATGACATTACCCCTCAGATGAATTCGCGAACGAACAGCAGGACGACGATCAACGAGCCAACCGCCTTGATGGTCCCGACGATGCCACCGATGATCAGCGGCTTGCCGCCCGCCTGCTTGATCGTCTTGGCGGTAATCTGCATGCCGAGCCCGGTGAGTCCAATCGAAAACAGCCAGGCCAGCCAGTCGCGAAAGGCGCTGATGATCTTCGAACTGTGCCAGACAGCCTTGCTCGCCTTCTCTATCGCGCTCTTGGCCAGGGGGTCCAGTCCCTTGATCCGCGCCGCATGCTTCAGCACATCGTCCTGGGCGCGACTGGTGATCTTGCGCTGGGCGATCATATCCCTGACGGCTTGAGCCTGCGCCTGATCGTTTATCTTGGCGAGTTCGCCCTCGAGTGCCCGAATTTCTTTCGGCCGCAACAACTGATCCTCTTTGACTTGCTCGGCACTGAAGTACTTGCCTTGATAATGCCCAGCCGGCGTAAATAACCCGGTCGAACTCAACGCAAACATCAGCAGAAAGCCGATGACGAACACTGGGAACTTGCTGACCAGCACCGCGCCTAGCGCCATTTTCTGGGCACCCTCTTCATGCTTGACATACCAGGCGGCCAGCCAGACGACGATGATCGGCAGAAACAGTACGCGGGTAATGTTGAAAATCTCGGCGACCTTCAATGTCTCGATCCCCTGCGGGTCGTATGCCAGCGCCGCGCCGGCAACCTGCGCCGAGTTCAGAATTCCGGTACCTGCCCAGGCGCCGAACTGCACCGGCCCCATGTTGAACATGTGACCGATAGTTGGGAAGATGAACATGCAGCCCACACCCCACATCAGGATGGTGCCGATCGTATAGGCGATGTCAATGGCGCGGGCATGCACCACCGGTGCCGCTGCTACCGCTGCAGACACGCCGCAGACGCCTACTCCCGCCGACAGGATTCCGGTCATGGAGTTGCCGGCCTGCATACGCCGTCCCAGATACAGGACCAGCCCAACAGAACCCAGCACGAAGATACCGATCATCACCACCGAAAGCGCACCAAGCTGCGCCAGTTCCGTCGCGGAATAGAGGGCACCGAGAAGTACAACGCCCGTCTTCAGAAACAGGCGCGCGGTGCGCACGCCGCTGGCGGCCCATTCCGGAATCTTGGAGATGTTGGCGACCAGAATGCCGATGACGATGCCGAGCACCACATAGTTAAGGTTGAATATATGTGCGAAATCCCACGACAAGGTGCCGGACTCCTTGACCATCCTGCCCCAGTTGGCGAAGAGCGGATCAAGTCCCCAGCGCACCACGCAAGCGATAAGAAAGATGAAGGCGAAGCCCGGGACCACCGAGAGAAAATAATCCGCGTTGCCGATTCGCGGCGTCCACAGCAGGACGAGTAGACCGAATGCGACGAATGCACAGCCAAAGATGGAGGCTAGTTTCGCTTGTTCCGCCTTGACGGCGTCAAAGCGCGAGGCAGGCATCTTCAACTGAGGTGCTGACTTGCCCTCAGCCGTTGCAAGTTCAGTAGCGACGCGCAGCTCGGCTTCATACTTTTCCTGCACCTTGCGGTGATCAGAATAGGCGCTACGCTGCAACCAGGATTGCATGTCATCAATGCCGCTGCCTGTGTTGAGCCAGCTCCATGCCAGCAGCAAAAGACCGATGATGAGCAACGCCGGTGACCTCTTCGTATATATCATTTTCTTCTCCCTAATCGTTTGGCGCCGGCGCCAGTTAACTTCTGTTAGTCAGTTGGCAATTTGCGCGCCTTCCAGTCGGGCATGCCATTGCGATACCAATAGACGTTCTTGTATCCAGCTTTGGCAAGCGTTACGGCACCCTTGTAGGATTTCCAGCAGGTGCCGGAATTACAAAAAAGGACGGTATGCGCGTCCTTGTTGGGCAGCTTACCGAGTTCAAATTTGTCGTCCTTTGGATCAAAGCCGATCGCCTTCGCGCTCTTTTCCGGATTGTATGGAACGGAGATTGCTCCCTTGATGGTCATTTCGGCGTACTCGGCTGAAGCACGGGTGTCGACCAGCGTCGCACCCTTAGCCTGCAGGGCCTGCACCTCGGCAGCTTCAATCAGCTTGACCCCTGCGGGCGGCTGGGTCGGTGTTTCCTGGGCCAAGGCCATCCAAGAAAGCAATGCCAGGGATATGGCAAGCAGGAAGCGAAATTTGCGATGAATGGACGACATGGAAATTCTCCTTGGTATGTTGGGCGGTGCGCACTGACGAAAAGCGGAGGGCTCATTTGCGTTTGGATGCTAGCCCAGTTTTGGCTCAAACACATGCTGCACCGCCGCAAACAGTCAGAGGATTTCGCGGAACAATGAGAGCCCTAATGATTCAATTCTGTCGTAGTTCGGTAACACGGTAGGCCGGCCATCGGTAACATCTTCGTCATCGGGCCACTACCCAATCTTGACCGGCCTGTGACCACACAACACCTTCCTCCGGCGTCAGCAATGCAGCGATTGCCGTCTAATGACATTGTCATTGGCGACGGCTGCTTCCCATCACAAAGCGGCCTCTGAATCTGCATCAAATTCAGCCTATGAGTTCCTTGCCGCTAATAGATCAACGGCGAACAAAATCTCCAATGCGATGATCTTCCTCTACGGTGTGGTCGATAAACCAACTTACGAGAAAATCGAAAAATTCATCGTAGGATTTCGACTGGGCACGCCATGAAAGTTCGTCAATCAGGTTCCTATGCATCATGTGATGGCGATTCAAGTCAGGGTAGCCCAACTTGATCATCAGATTTTCCTCGCTGATGAAATGGAATGAAGCGTATTTTGCAAGCTCGTCAAATAGCCTTGCTCGGTACTCAGGATCGTCTGATGTCGTGAGTTCCGGGTACATGCGGTTGATCAGACCCATGAAATACCGGTGTTGAAGATCAATCTCCTCGATCCCTGTTTCGTACTCGGCTTTCCAGTGGAGCGTCGTAAACGTCATAGCATCGTGTCCAAAGTCTATGGTTATAGGCTATCAAGGGCCATAGCCTAACGGGGCTACGACAGCATTGCTCTAGGCATCACCCTTACTCAGCGCCCGCAGCAGGGTCGCAAACATCGTGTCTGGATCAAAAGGCTTGATCAGGAAGTCGTCCATTCCCGCTTCAAGGCAGCGTGCTTTATCCTCTGCGAAAGCGTTGGCGGTCATGGCAATGATGGGTATCTCTCGGTATCCGGGAAGCTGACGTATCTCTCGCGTCGCTTCCAGTCCATTCACGTTCGGCATCTGCATGTCCATAAATATGGCCATATAGACCATTTCTTGCGCTAGGGTGACGGCCTCGGCGCCATCCTCCGCTGTATCCACGACAAGACCGACCGCTTCCAATTGCATCTGGGCGACTTCTCTGTTCATTGGTTCGTCGTCCACGACCAGAATGCGACTCCCTGAATGGCGCTGTCTGATTAGAGTCTCAGCATCGACAGCCGATGCCGATTGTGTTGCCGCCACCTCTGAACCTTTCTTCAGCCTTGCGGCAAACCAGAAGGTACTGCCCACGCCTGGCGTGCTTTCTACGCCGACTTCACCGCCCATCAGTTCGGCCAGACGCCGCGTGATCGCCAAGCCAAGACCTGTTCCGCCGTACTTGCGGGTCATCGAGTTGTCGGCCTGCTCAAAGACGTTGAAGAGCCGGGATATCGCCTCAGGCATGATGCCGATGCCGGTATCTTGTACCTCAAACCGGACGAGTACCGAGTCAGAGGTCTCGTGGAGATTGACACAGCGTAGAGTTACGGCTCCCGTTTCGGTGAACTTGACGGCGTTGGTGACGTAGTTGAGCAACGCCTGTTGTAGGCGTGTCGGGTCACCCACCAGATTGCGTGGCAAGTGTTCGGTCTCGATCAGCAAGCGGATGCCTTTAGCTTTGGCACGTTCGGACAGAATCGACGTGACATTAGCCAGCAGGCTGTCGAGGGCGACAGGCGATTCCTCCAGTACGAACTTCCCAGCTTCGATCTTCGAGATGTCCAGAATATCGTTGATTATGGCGAGCAGGTGTTGGGCCGCGTTGTCGATCTTGTTGAGGCGATCTGCCTGTTTCGGCGTCACGCCTTCGCGGCGCAGGATGTTAGCCATGCCGACGATACCGTTCATCGGCGTGCGGATTTCGTGGCTCATGTTGGCGAGAAAGGCACTCTTGGCGATGTTGGCGGCGTCAGCCTGTACCTTGGCTTGGACAAGTAACTGATTCGTGGTTTCAAGGTCGGCGGTACGCTGGCGAACCCGTTCTTCGAGGCTGGTGTTGAGACTTCTGATCTCGTTCTCGGCAATCAAACGTTCCAACTCGCTGGCGGCGCGTAGCGCAATCCGGTTCATCATAGCTTCGGCCTGCGAGCGGTTCGCCAACGGGCGTCGCCCAATAACAGCGATCAGGCCAATGGGTTGGCCAATATGACTCCACAGGGTCACACCAATGTAACTCTCCGCACGCAGGTCCTGGAGCGCCTGATCACGCGGGAAAAATTGGGAAACGCTAGCAGGAAAGCAACAGACCTTCTGGCCCACCACGTCTCCGCAGGGCGTGTCTTTAAGGGCGTAGGTGACGTTATCCTCGAAGTGACCATCATGCCAGACGGCTAGTGTCCTGGCATTCAATCCATCCCCTTCAAGCCGATCAATGCAGACGTAGTCCATTTGCAGGGACTGGGCCAGAAAACGGGCCAGCGCGTCAAAGAAGGGGTCGGAACTGCTACCGGCGAGGGACAGGAAGGCATCGACTTCCTGCATCTGTTTGTACTCGGTAATGTCGGCGTTGATTCCGATCATTCGCTCGGCTGTGCCGTCGGCACCCCGGATGACCAGCCCGTTTGCCTTGATATGCTTCACTGTACCGTCCGGGTTTAGTATCCGAAAAACAGTATCAAATTCCTTTTCTCCGTTCAGAGCCGCTTGGCATTCTGCAATGGCTGTTTCCTTATCTTCCGGATGCAGCCTGTTCATCCATACATCTATGTCGTTGGATGATGCTTCGCGCGTGACACCGTAAAGCGAGAACATCCGGTCATCCCACACCATCGTATTCTTAGGCACGTTCCAGTCCCACACGCCAAGATGCGCCGACGAGGCGGCCAACTGGAATCGCTGCGACATCTTTCTCAGTTGTTCTTCAGTCTGTTTGTGCTCAATGGCGATGCTTGCCAGATAGGCGGCTTGCTCGATGATGTATATATCGAATGCCACAGCCGTGTGCGCTTCATGATGATATATGGCAAAAGTGCCAAGCACTTGACCTGAAGATGAGCGAATAGGCTGCGACCAACATGACCCTAATCCAGCTTTGGCAGCGAGTTCCTTATAGGGCACCCAATAGGGATGAGTTGTTATGTCTTCAACGATGACTTGCTCGCCGGTAAACGCTGCAGTTCCACAGGAACCAACACCGACTCCAATTTCAATTCCTTCGAGAGCCGCGTTAAAGAAATCCGGCAAGCCGGGTGCCACTCCCTTACACAGATGACTGCCCTCGTCATCCAGCAACAAAATGCTGCAAATCATTTCAGGATGGAGTTGCTCCACGCCGCGAACAATGCTCTCAAGAATGTGGGGGAGCGTCTCATCTCCTGCCAGCAGTTCCAGGATGCTGCTACGAAATCGCTCGTACTTCTCGGCTTGTTTGCGCTCGGCAATGTTTCGGGTAACCCCCAGGATGCCGCAAATTACACCGGCACTATTCCGCATGCCGGTGGCAGTAATTTCGGTCCACACCGTTGTTCCATCTTTGCACGGCTGCTCGAATTCTTCCCGAAAGTCATGAACAGGCAGACCAGACTTTACTGCAGCAATGGCTTTGCCTATTCCTTCACGAGCAATCGGGACGAATGCTGGAGCTACCACTTGATCCAGGGATTGCTGCATTACTTCGGCGCTGGTGTAACCACGGAGCTTTTCAACCGAAGGGCTGACGTAAGTGAAGCGACCTTCAAGGTTCATCGTCCAGATTACATCAGCGGCATTGTCCGCCAACAGGCGGTGCCTCTCTTCACTCTCCCGCAGAGCAGCAATTGTCTCATTGCGCTCGGCTTCCCTAATCGCGACGAGGTGAATATATGTCCGAAGCCGCTTCTGATAGAAAGTCAGTCCCACAGTGCCAATGAGAACCAACAGTATGAACAATCCGCCTTGTACCAAAGTTTCCCGGCGCCAAGATGCATATAGAGCGTCCAATTCACGGCTTACGGTCACTATCAGCGGTTTGTCCATTGCCGGGTTAGCGAGGTATACAGTGCTCAGAGCAGTCATGCGCTCATCGCCAGTGATCATGTTGATTCCCATCAACACGCTTGTTGGTTTGCCGTTCTGTAAATGGCGTGTAAAGAATGAACCAGGCTTAGCCAAATCCATCCCGATAGCTTCTGCTTGAAGTGGCGATATCAGAAAAAGTTTGCCATCCCCGTGGATAATGGCTGACCGTATGTCTGGCTCGTAGCGAACAGAATCCAGAAGATTGCCGAAATAGGATGGGACTTCGGTAACAACCACGATGCCAGCGAATTCGCCTTTGGGTCCCGTGATTGTTCGCAACAAGGTAAATGCGAAATCATTGAGAACTGTTTTGAACGGGGCGCTGACCTGAAGAATCTTTGAATCAGGATTCTTGACGGCTGTCTTGAAGTAATCCCGGTAAGCAAAATTCATCCCAAGGAGCTTTGGATCGCTGGAGGCAACCACCGTGCCTTTGGCATTCATTACCAGAAGAGGGGGAATCCCGTTTATCGTGTTGTTGATGATCTTCAAGTCGCGATTTGCGAGTTTGAAGCCATCGTTTTCTGCCTGCCAAGTGGGCAATTCATTTAGGATGTTCGTTATGATGCGATCAGCCAGAACCACCTGCGGCACAATGTTCTTTCCGACAATGTCAGCTAGTGCTGTTAGCCTTTCATGCTCCTCGACACCAATGCGCTGATGATCTTGAAACCGGGTATAGGCGATGAAGCTGCCAAGGATCAGCAATGCGGCTCCAAGAAATAGCCATTGACGTGCTACTACACTCGTTGCCATGGAGTCCTCTCGCCAAGGAAATACCTTTGGTCTTGCGATGAATCTTTATGCCAGCAATAGCTGCAATGCTACTCCGGTCTTTTTGCATTGGGTATATATGGTCGTTGAAAGCAAGTCGTTCAGCGAATCATCGTGTCCGCTGTCTGACCGGTTACCCGACCGCTGATATTGGCATCGGCTATGATCAGTCCTCTTCCAGCCGTTGCAAAGCTATCAAGGAAGCTGCATTGCTGCCGACTGTCCCACGACTAACTACTTACCTCTTGAATCAAGTAAGCAGTGTTCCTACGCCAGAGGGAATGCATCATACGATCCCGTTAGGGGCGGGAGGCCGTGGAAACGACGGGCGTCGCCACAGCGAGCATCACCGTGTCCTTCATCGGCTTCTTGTGAAAAATCGCGACAGGGACTGGGGCGTTGCTCGTAAATTGCGCAGCTGACATCGACACCAATGGTTCCCCGGAGTGCAACGCAGCGCCTCGGGTGATGCTGAGTGCCGCGCATCTTTGCGCATCGACTAAAGATCGAATCATCGTTGGCGAACTCAGTTGGTACCCATCCCCCAGGTTCGGTATCGAGCTCTTGGCGTGAGAATGTCACCAGATATGTGGCGCAACAGGCGCCGCAATGAGTACAGTTCCGAGTCTTACCCCTCATCACGATGCATCCTCTCCACCGTCTGAAATTAGCCCGCCTTCCAGTTAAATAGAATCTTATCCGATGAAACGGCTGGTTGACTCAGTAAGCTGCCGCTCAAAACTAATGCCGTTGGCATCTCCAATGGCGGTTGCCGCTGCATTCCCGAAGTTTAGGAAAGAATAGCACCAACGCATAGCGAGTGGCCGCTTCTTAAATCCCCGGGTTCCCGGCGAACGACCGCTCCCGGTTTTCCCCACTGGCTCTTATGGGCACATAGTGTGAATTCGCCAACGGCTGGTTCTGGGCATCAGAATTTCGATAGCCGCTTTCTGGCTTGAACCTCAAGAGTGATGACATTTTCATGGTTAATGGCGATCCTCGCCACATAGCACTCGCTGGAGAGGGGCCGCTTCCGGAAGTCTGAGCGCTCAAACGGTGCAGGAAATCTTCCATACATGTCGCCCCTGGCGCACCTAGCGGCAGGCTTCCGGCACCCAATAGCCGTTGCCCAGAATTGGCCCCGTAAAATTTATTTTCGTCTTCCGCGACAAATTCCAAAGTTTTTACCTATACCCAGCAGGTTCCCCATTTTGTGGAGCCTGCGGGTTGACCACATCCATGCCAGCAGCGTGTGCTCCCGCCCGAGTCTTCGACTCAGGTTGCTGCCGGCATCGTTTAAGGGAGACATCCAATGCACAACAATTACCGCATTTCAAAAAAGCACCAAATCAACATACACACCCATGCAATGTGGCCTTGCGGCACATATGCACCCCGAAACCCCACCACTACGGGTCAAAAACAGACCACAAATAAAAAGTCGCTTGGGCACAAACTGGCCACAAACCCTTTCCGCACCAGTAGAGAAGGGGGTTCGCGCCATGTTTAACAAAAGCAAATTCATCAGGGTTCGCGTCAGCGCCACCGAATACGGCAACATCGTCCGGCGAGCTGATATCGCCGGCCTCAACCAGAGCGCCTATGTGCGCAGCCAACTGATCACCATCCACGAACAGCTCGACATTGTGGATGCCCTGCAAGCCATTCGTGACCAGATGAGGACCGAGGCAGGCAGCTCTACAAAGCCACTGGTCGAGCTGACCACCGAGGCGGTCTTGTTGCTACGCGAACTCATCGGCAGCCGCGACCCGCAGATGCTCACCAAGGTGCGTTCGCAGCTGAATGAGCAGTTCAAGTCAGGAGGCCGCCATGAGCACTAGAGACCCCTTCCTGAATTCTCTGATTGCCTGGCTTGATCGGCTGTCGGCATGGCTTTGGCTGTGTGCTGTCGGCACGGGCCTTCTCTGGTCGGTCGTGTGGAACACCTATCTCGGTTTCTCTGGTGGCGATGCCTTTCGGCAATTTGTGCGTTTCGTCACCTGGAAAGCCGACACCGTATCGACGACGATAGGTGTGTTGATTGTCAGCCTCGCCATTCAGTCGGCCAATGTCGTTTCGCTGGTGCTGTTCGCCAAGTGGCGCCGAAAAGGTGAGCTGCGCGCGGAACACATCCGCGGCAGCAAGCTGAAAGACTGACCATGAGTCTGGCGCTCCTGCAACAACGGGAACCCCGCCCGCTCACCCTGGGCGGGCTTCCTCTGCACAAGGACTTGGAACCCCTGCACTGGTTGCTGGCCGGCACAACGGGAGCTGGCAAGACGACCGCCATTGAGGAAATGCTGGCCCGCATCACCGCTCGCGGGGAGCGCGCCATTGTTTGCGACCCGCAGGGCAGCTATCTCTCCCGATTCGGGATCGAGGGCGACAAGCTCCTCAACCCATTTGACGGCCGCTCGGAACGCTGGTGCCTGTTCAATGAAATTCGCCGCGACTTTGATGCCGAACGCCTGGCCCGCTCCGTGGTGCCGGATGGTCACGGCGAGGCGGCGGCATGGAATGGCTATGCCCAGACGCTGCTGGCTGAAATCATCCGGGCGCTGCTGCGCTCAGGCGAGGCCACCACCGAACGCCTGCTGTATTGGTCCACCATCGCCTTGCCCGACGAGCTGCGCAAACTGCTTACTGGAACACCCGCCGCAGGCCTGTTCGACTCCGAAGCCTCAAAAGCACTGGCCAGCACCCGCTATGTTCTCGCCAACCACCTAGCCCCCCAGCGCCACATGCGCGACGGAGCGTTCAGCCTGCGCGCCTGGCTCGAATCCGGATCAGGCAGCCTGTATCTGACCTGGCGCACCGACATGCAAGTGGCGCTGGCGCCTCTCCTCGCCACCTGGGTCGATGTCATAGCCAGCGCCGTCCTCTCGCTCACCCCGAGCAACGAGCGGCGCATCTGGCTGATCATCGACGAACTGGCAGCCCTCGGCAAGCTCGGCAGCCTCGAATCAGCCCTGACCATGGGCCGCAAGAACGGGCTCTGCGTGGTGGCCGGCTTGCAAAGCACCGCCCAGCTGGATCGCATCTACGGTCGGGAGTCCGCCCAGGTGCTGCGAGCTTGCTTCCGCAATCTCCTGGTCCTCGCCATCTCCAAGACCGATCCCGATACAGCCGAAGCCATGAGCCGCGCACTCGGAGAACAGGAAGTCCGACGGGAAGAGGAAACCCGCTCGCAGGGCAGCAGCGGCAACAGCCGCAGCCACAGCGTGCGCCATGCCCGTGAGCGGGTCGTCATGCCGGCCGAAATCTCGGGACTGCCCAACCTCGTCGGATTCCTGGCGCTGGCCGGAGATAGCGCTATCCAGCGCATAGCGCTGACACCCAAGCGCAGGGAAATAGTGACCGAGCCTTATCTGGAGGAAGCCCTATGCTGACCCTGGCCAAAGTGACCGGCAGCGAAGCGGCGGCCAACTACTACGAATGTGTCGACGACTACTACACCGAACACATGCGAGCGGGCACCGCCTGGTGGGGTGCGGGGGCCGAATTCCTTGGCCTTGAAGGACCGGTGGACGGGGCCGACTTCAAGCGGCTGCTGTCGGGCGAGATCGTTGAAGGGGTCCAAATGCACCGGGGCGGGAAGGAATCCCGACGCGCGGCCACCGATCTCACCTTCAGCGCCCCCAAGAGCGTCAGCCTGCAAGCCTTCATCGGCGGCGACAAGCGTTTGCTCGCCGCGCATGACGTGGCCGTCGCTCGAGCCCTGGCCTATGTCCAGAACCGGCTGGCCGCCTACCGCATCACCGATGACGGACAAACCCGGGTCGAGCACAGCAGCAATCTTCTGGTGGCCCGTTTCCGGCATGACCTGAGCCGCGACCTGGACCCTCAACTGCATACCCATGCCGTCACCATCAATGCCACCCGGCGCTCTGACGGGGAATGGCGGGCACTGGATGCGGAATCGCTTTACCGCTGCCAGAAACTGGTTGGGGTGCTTTATCGGACGGAGCTGGCGCGGGAGATCAGGCAGCTTGGCTACGACCTGCGGGCAACCCATCTCGACGGACGGTTCGAGCTGGCGCACATCACTGACGAACAGGTCATGGCCTTCAGCAGCCGCAGCAAGTCGATTGACGCGCATCTTGAAGGCCAGGGATTAAGCAGGGCAACGGCGAATGGTTACGAGCGGGAATTGGCGACCTTAAACACCCGACGACGTAAAGGCAATGTATGTAGCTTCGAGCTCGGCGTGGATTGGAAGGCCAAGAGCGAACTGCTGGGAATCAACTACGCTCCACCGCTCAACCTCACCCGTGTCGTGGCGACAGAGGCAGAGCGGAGGAGTCAGGCAGAGCGAGCCATAGCCTTTGCTATCGCTCACCTGACCGAGCGCGAAAGCGTGGTGCGCCACGATGCGCTGCTCACCATTGCGCTCGGACAGGCCCAAGGGATTGCCGGATTCACCGATATCGAGGCGGCACTGCATGCCGCCGTCGGCAACGGTTCCCTGATCGCGGAGGGCGAACGCTATACGACAGCCGATGCACAAAAGCGGGAGCAGGCCATTCTTGACATCGAACTGAACGGGCGGGGCAAGCTGGAAGCCATCGTGCGCCAGACCTGGCTCTCCGGCACCGAGGGCGACACACTCAACGCCGGTCAGCGGGAGGCAGTGCACTTGATCCTGACCAGTCCACATCGGGTGGTCGGGGTGCAGGGCTTTGCCGGCACCGGCAAGACCCACATGCTGACCCAGGCGCGGGACATTGCCATTGCCCACGCCTGGCACTGTGTCGGCATGGCGCCTTCGGCCGCGGCTGCCCGTGAATTGGGCAAGGCCGGGATTGAGGCCCAGACCATTGCGGCGTTTCTGGCCAGAGAGGGTAGGGGTCTGAATCCGCGCACGCTGGTGGTGCTGGATGAGGCAGGAATGGTTTCCACTGTGGACATGCTGTCGGTCCTGACCCATGTCAAGGACTCGGGTGCGCGCATGGTGCTGGTGGGGGATACGAAGCAGCTTAAAGCAGTGCAGGCTGGCATGCCATTCATGCAGTTGCAGGCGGCGGGGATGGCGACGGCCCACCTGCGGGAGATTCAGCGCCAGACCGATACGACCCTCAAAGAGGCGGTAAGCCACGCGGCCGAGGGCCGGGTGGCGGAATCTGTAGCGCTGCTCAAGCCTTCGATTATCGAGGTCGATTATGCCGCCGAGAGATACCGCCGGATCGCCAGGGACTATGCCATGCTGCCCGAGTCGGATCGGCAGAACTCCCTGATTGTGGCGGGCAATCATTCGGCACGGGAGGCGATCAACGCCCAGGTCAGGGGCCAGCTCGGGTTGCTGGGCACGGGCATGGAGGTCGCCATTCTTCAGTCCAAGGATCTGACGCAAGTGCAGACAAAGAGTTCGCTCAGTTACAAACCCGGCGACCGGGTGCAGATGCAGAAGCAATACAAACGCATCGGGATGGCGCGGGGAGATATTGCGGAGGTCGTTTCAGCGGGCGAGGGGATCGTGGTATTGAAGCGGGAGGATGGCGAGAGGGTGGAGTGGCGCCCGGCGACGATGCCTAACGCGGCCGCCTATGGGGTTGTGACGAGGGAAATCGCCGTCGGAGATCGGGTGCGGGTCACGGCCAACGATTACGCAAGAAAGCTGGTGAATGGCGACTTTGCCACGGTGGCTGCCATTGACCAGGACAGAGCCCGGATCACGCTGGCCAGGAGCGATAGCACCTTGGTCACGCTGGACAGCCGCCAACCGCTGCATATTGAGCACGGTTACTGCACGACCGTTCATAGCGCCCAGGGCAAAACCTGCGAGCGGGTGCTGGTGGATGCCGATGTCAGTTCGGCCATGGCCAATGAAAGCCTCTACTACGTGGCTATCAGTCGGGCCCGATCCGAGGTCAGGATCTATACCGATGACTGGGAGCTGTTGCCGGCGGCCATGAGCCGCAAGGCGGAGAAGAGTTTGGCGCTGGAGATTGGGAGAAAGCGGGCGGCGATGGAGCGCTAACAAATACTTATCCACAGGCCAGTCAGCCCAGGTTTGAAGAATAGCTTTGACAAAGTTGGATCATTCTGTTATCATGGTGGGGTTGCTACATAAACGGAGAACTTCATGGCACCCCCTTCAAAAATTATTCTCGCAGACGATGAGGAACAAAACGGCGCAGTAGTCCGCTGGGTCAGCCAGCGACTGCGGCGGGTTCGCTTGGGAGAAGCCCCCCCTCTGGCTCTGCCGCCTGATTTGAATGAGGCCGACAGAGAGGACTCTTACCGGGAATGGGCGGAGATTGAAATTCACTGGGGCAAGACGCCCAACAGTAAGGAATTGGTGAAAGCTGTCAATGACTGGATTGAGAAATACCTGCCCTCGGGTAATCAACCGGCCGGTTGGGAGCGGCAGAAAATGATGACGAGCCTGCGCTCAATTCGGGCCAACAGGAAACGTCGTGATGAGGGTGGCCTGCGCTTTGAACTTGACACCGAGGTCAGCAGCAAGATTAGCCAGATTGGCGTGCCGCTGGTTCCTTTGCTCGAAGCCAGCCTGCTCAGGGGCAGGACGACTGTCGAGACTCTGCTGATTCGCAGGGCGTTGGATATGGTTCTTTCCGACTCCGCTTTGACGAAAATAATATTTGATCAGGTTGGTAAGGAATTATCAGCCCGGAAGAGGTAACTTTTTTTTACGGGGAATATAGTAACCCCACCACACTATTATAAGGAAAATCATATGAAAGCTAATAACCAACCTAAAGGAAACCGCCTTACGAACACTTTGAATACATCAAAGAAGGCAATGCAACAACCGGCCGCCAACGACTGGCGTTTCAACATGGCAGTAAACGATTCCGGGGTAGCGGACAAGCCGCTGTTCACCCTGCCGCACAAGAGCAGGACCGGCAAGTCCGAGGCAGTGGTGTACGCACATCGCGGCGATGACCAGTGGGTCGGCGGATTCGAGTTTGCGGTGCGCAGCGGCGAGTGTCAGGCCGACACCTTGCTCCCGTCCAAGTATGACAAACGCTTTGACACGCAGAGCAAGGCGATAGCGGATGCGATATCTCGCCTGAATAAGTCGCTCGACGCCAAGTATCCGGATGCAAGCTGCTTGAACAAAACCGAGGCCGCAGAGCTGGCCACCCTGCGCGAGTGGGCTTCAGTAAAGCTGGCACATGCCCAGGCCGGCAAGTTTGACCAGAAGAAGCCGCTGGCCGATAAGCGGTTCATCGACCTGTTCGCCGGTATCGGCGGTTTCCGCAGCGCTTTGGAAACGCTGGGTGCGACGTGCGTGCTCTCCTGCGAGATTGACGAGGCGGCCCGCGAAACCTACGCCGCCAATTTCGACGTCAGTGCGCATCCCTTCCCAAGCGATATCACCACACTGGATGCAGCTGATGTTCCCGACCACGACATTCTGGTGGGCGGGTTTCCTTGCCAGGCATTCTCCGTCGCGGGGAATCAAGCGGGCTTTGATGACCCGCGAGGCAAGCTGTTCTTCGAGATTGCCCGCATCGTCGCCGTCAAGCGCCCCGAGCTGATACTTCTTGAGAACGTTCCCCAGTTCGTGACGCTCAACGGCGGCAAGTGTGCACGCGAAGCCGAGCAAGCGCTGGCGCGTCTGGGCTATGCCGTGAGCCGCAAGACCCTGAGAGCGGTCGACTTTGGTCTTCCCCAGTTGCGTGAGCGGGTCTTCTTTGTCGCTGTGCGACGCGACCTGGCGCCACCCGGCAAGGCCTTTACCTTTCCGGTCGGCCTTGGTTCACGCCTCAAGGTGGCGGACATTCTGGAAACCGACGCGCCCAATGGCACTATCGACCCCTCGCGCGTCGTGGCCGACGCCACCCGAGACCCCGCGAGCCTGACGCAACGGATTGGCCTGCTCGACGGTTGCACTAGCCAAACCTCACGGGTCATGAGTCCTGACGGGGTCGGCACGACACTGGTCACCCGTGATATCAACAACGGCCTGTATCTTATCAACGGGATTCCGCGTGCCCTGACTCCCCGCGAGCGGGCACGCATGCAGGGCTTCCCAGACTCGTTCATTTTGCATCCAAACCAAACACAGGCCTGCAAGCAGTTCGGCAACAGTGTGGCAGTGCCCGTGGTGCAAGCAATCGCCGAAGCGGTGGCGAAGTTGTATTTCAACCAGAAGAAGCCGCGCGTCAAACCCGCACAGCCTGTCGAACTTCAGGACCAGCCGCTGCCGGAGGGAAGGGAGGCGACGGTGGTCAGCCCACCGCCTACTGCGGCGAACGACCCCGTCATGCTGGTCGAGGTCACTGCTCCCAACAATACCGCAGGCAAGGGCTCCTATATCCCATGGGCCGGGGCCAAGGCCTGGAGCGTCCAGGTCCTACAGAAGTATCTGCCGGAGACTCTGGTGCGGGCCTTCTTCCCTTTTGGGGGAGCCGCCTCGGACGCTATCGGTTATGCAGACCTGTTCGAGGAAATTCGCATTGCGGACGTTAATCCGGACCTGGTGAATACGCACGCCTGGGTGGCCACCCATCCGGAAGGCGCCATTAAAACGCTCAAACCACTCTTCAACGCACGCAATGGAAACAAGGAAGCCTTCGAGCGGCTGCGCACGGAATTCAACAAGGAAGCTCAAGGCACGGAACGTCGCTCTGCCTTGTTCGTCTATCTTATGCGTCATTGCTTTCGGGGAATTTGCACTTACGACAAGGCCGGCCAGTTCGACGGTGCGTATGGCGAACCCAGAAGCTGGAAGGCACTAGAGGCGGCGATCCGCCGCTTCTCGGAAAAATTGGGCAAGGCCTGCTTTGCCAATGTCAATGCTGTAACGACCCTTGACGCCGCCCAGTCGGGTGACGTGGTGTTCCTTGACCCACCTTACTGCGCAAACGTCGCTGGCGCGAAGGTGGATAAGCTCTACACGGCCAAGGAGTTTACCAAGGCCGACTACGAGGCCATGGTGAAGGGCGCCGAGCGGGCAGCTGCCCGTGGCGCCACAGTCTTTGCTCATGACCACTTCACGAGCGAAACCCTTGGCCTGCATCCCAACGCAACGGCGGTTCTGCCAGTAAAGGTGGCCCGGCGCCTTTGCAAGAACCGAAAGCCTGCCAATGAAGCCATATTCATTTATCGGCCGGCGAAAGAACCCTGTATCCAGAAGGCTTCGCCGCGCCTGACCCCTTGCAGCAATTCTGCCAACGACGAGAACTTTTCTTTGGTTGAGGTTCAGCAAAAAGTCGTTGGCAGCGACTGTTCTCCCCATGCCGGGCGAACCCCTAGTGAAAAAACCAAAAACAGACCGGGGCTTCGACGCGTTGCCTCAAATCACACAACCAATTGAAAGGAAATTAACCATGATTGCATTACAACGAACGAAACACTCGGACCTTGTCCACAGCGTCCTGAAAGCTGGCGCGGCCCTGAATATGGCGCCGAACAAGTTTTTTATACTGAGGGAAATGATTCAGCAAAGCTATGACCCGCAGATTGCCAACGAAGCCATGACGAAGTGGGACGAATTCGTCGGGTTTATCAACAATAACCGGCTGGAGGTCACGCTATTTGCCCTCGGCTATCGCGGAGGCAGGTATTTCTATTGCTATCAAGTGGAGAGCAAGCTTCACGATAATCCGGCCTTCATTGCGCAAGGCGAATTCGAAGGCATTAACGTTCCATTCGCCTTCGCTCCTTCAATGTTTGCAGTATGGCTGACCTTAATCTTGGACGCAGTGCCTTACGAGAAACTGGTAGAGGTAGCGGAAGGGAAGTAAGTCTTGAGTCAGGGGAAGGGCCGGCATGAGGCCCTTTCCTGAACTCACGTGAGTGGTTCGGCGGGTGTGTGCCCGTCAGGGTAACGTTCCCCTTTGTTGCCGCACGGCAACCGCAGACGATCACAGGCCGAGTTCGCTATGGGAGCCGAGACGTACGAGTTGCAGGACGGCGTCGTCGGTTTTTCGGTAAATCAACACCAGATCCGGCTTTATGTGGCAATCCCGATGGTCTATCCAGTCGCCAGACAGGGGATGGTCGCCGTATTTCGGGTCCAGTGGCTTGTCGGACGCCAGCGTCCCGACAATTACAACAAAATCATCCTGAAGAACTTTGCGGTGCGGTCCTTTGGCTTCCCGCTTCAAGTCGCGCTTGAACTGGCCGGTTTGCTTAATTGTCCGCATCAAGCACCGTTTGCAAGTCCCTCAGGGTGACGGTTTCCAGATTGCCGCGACGCGCCTCTTTCATGGCCGCTATCGTTTCGGCGTTCGGCACCAGGGGGTCGAATGGCAATGATTTTTCTCGGGCGACGCGGGTCAGCATGAGGCGCAACGCATCCGATACGGTTAATCCCATTGCCGCCAATACGATCGTGGCCTCTTCTTTGATGTGCTCGTCAATCCGGGCGCGCACAACTGCGTTTGCAGACATAATTTGATCTCCACACATATGGGCTACTTGGTAGCTACATTGTAGCGCATGAGGCGTAAGCAAAAACATGCTAATGATAGGAATGGCAAACCGGCAGGGCAATTGGTCGAGTATTCAAGCCAAGGTTAAGTTGTGACGTAACAGAATATGCAGACTGGGTAGCCATACCACTTGTGTATTCTTTGCGATCCAGTCTGTAATAGTTCTACCTCGAAACATTCGCCTGTCAATCGAAGCAATCGGCTAAATCTTCCGGCCTAGCATAACGTTTGAACGTGCTGATATTGCTATGACCTGTCATCAACATCAGGCGGAAGCTGTCTATTTTTTTGCTTTCGACCAGCCTAGTTGTAGCTTCGTGACGCAGGTCATGCAAGTGCAAATCTTTTATGCCGGCGTTTTTGCAGATTGTGGCAAAGGCGTGACTGGCGTCGTTCGGGTTGCGCCTAATGTGCCAAAAAATGCGTGGGTCTTCAGGGTTCTGGTCCTTGCGAAGCTCGGCAATGATGTTCCGGGCTTCGCCTGTAAGCGGCACCCAACGCGGATCGCCAGTCTTCACGTGTTCACTGGGTAAGAAAAGCATGCGGCCGTCTTCACTGAGATGCACCCACTCCGCAAAAACAACCTCCTGTAACCGCATCGCGGTTTCCAGCAATAGTCGGATGAGCCGCTGCCAGTCTTCGCGCCGAGCATGCCAAATGTCCCGGCAATGATCGAGCAGCTTGGCTTGTTCCTCTGAGCTACAGCGCCGGCTACGCGGCGAGCTCCAAGACTGTGGAAGTTTGGCCTCAAACAAGTCTGCAGGCAGCGAGTAGCGGGCGTGGTCTTTGTGCCATAGAATGGCTTTTTTCAGTGCGAAGAAAGCTAGGCGGATTGTGTTTCCGGCGTATGCCGTGTCCTTGCCCTTGCCTTTCGGCCCTTGCGGGGGCACGGGGGTTGCCGCCAGTTTGGTTACCCAAGTCTGTAGCGATCCTTTAGAAAGCGCACGGATACCCACACCTTGCCAGTCATGCCGAGCAATTTTGAAACTACCACGCTCAGTTGCCCGAATTTCGTGACGCTCCAAATACCCATCAATCGCTTGGTCGACAGTCGTGCCTGCCTTCACGCGGACAGGTGGCGCGTCACCCCGGTCAATGTTAATTTCCTGAGCACGACCCCAAGCTTCAGCCTCTGCGCGGGTGCCGAAGCGACGGGTCATCGGCGGGAAGTCGATGCGGTGAATTCGTGCTTCCCAGCGGATTCCCTTCTTGGTTTCGTGTTTCCTGATGCTTGCCATCTTCCGACCCTTGGTGGTTTTATAGTGGCTTATTTGAGTATTTCATTTTTGCTGAATTGGTATTTTACCAATATTAGCAAGGTGTTACAATGAATTTAAAGTTTGTCCACCTCCGTCTTCATAGCGAATACTCGATCACCGATGGCCTGACGCGCATCGATGAAGCCATCACGCAGGCGACAGCCGATGGGCAGCCGGCGCTGGCGATCACCGATCTGGCCAACCTGTTTGGCATGATCAAGTTCTATACCGCAGCGCGTGCCAAGGGCGTCAAGCCCATCATCGGCTGCGATGTCTGGATCGGCGACGAGGATATTAGCGCCACGCACGAAGGCCCGGTGCGGCTGCTGCTGCTGGTGCGAAATCGCGCCGGTTATCTGCGTCTGTGTGAATTGCTTTCTGCCGCCTATCTGGCGCCACGCCGCCACGGCCGCGCCGAGATAACCCGCACACAGATCAGTCACGGCGACAACAGTGGCTTGATCGCGCTGTCGGGCGGGCCGCTGGGTGACATCGGGCAACAGCTCATTGCCGGCAAGCTGGATCAGGCCGACGTGCGTGCCCAGGCTTGGGCGCAGCTGTTTCCCGGCGCCTATTACATTGAGATACAGCGCCCGGGCGGCAAAGAGAGGGCGACCACGAACGAAGGGCTGGTCGCGGCCAGTGTCGATTTGGCCGCACGCCTGGGCTTGCCGCTAGTGGCCACGCATCCGGTGCAGTTTCTCCAGCCCGACGATTACAAGGCGCACGAGGCGCGGGTCTGCATCGCCGACGGTTATGTGCTGGGCGACACGCGGCGGCCCAAGCGCTTCAGTCCAGAGCAGTATTTCAAGACGCAGGCCGAAATGGCCGAACTGTTCGCCGATTTGCCCGAGGCATTGCAAAACTCGGTAGAAATCGCCCGCCGCTGCAACCTGACTGTGGAGTTGGGCAAGAGCCGCCTGCCCGATTTCCCGACACCAGCCGGCGAACCGCTGGAAGCTTTCCTCGCCAGCGAGTCGCATGCCGGCCTGGTGCGGCGCATGGAGTTGTTGTATGCCGATGCCGCCGAGCGCGAGAAGCAGCGCCCGACCTATGTCGCGCGGCTCGATTTCGAAATTGGGACCATCATCAAGATGGGCTTCCCCGGCTACTTTCTGATCGTCGCCGACTTCATCAACTGGGCCAAGCACAACGGCGTGCCGGTGGGCCCCGGGCGCGGCTCGGGCGCAGGTTCGCTGGTGGCCTACAGTCTTGGCATTACCGATCTCGATCCGTTGCGCTACGACCTGCTGTTCGAACGCTTCCTCAATCCGGAACGGGTATCGATGCCCGACTTCGATATCGACTTCTGCCAGGAAGGCCGCGACCGCGTCATCGATTACGTCAAGAAAAAATACGGCGTGCATGCCGTTTCGCAGATCGTCACCTTCGGCACCATGGCGGCCAAGGCGGTGATCCGCGATGTCGGCCGCGTGCTCGATCTCGGCTACAACTTCGTGGACCAGTTTGCCAAGCTGATTCCCAACGAACTCGGCATTACGCTGAAGGATGCGCTAGCCAAGGAACCGGTAATCCGACAGCGGATCGACAGCGAGGAGGAAGTGGCCGAGCTGTGGACGCTGGCGTTGAAGCTCGAAGGCCTTGCCCGCAATGTCGGCATGCATGCCGGTGGCGTATTGATCGCACCGGGCAAGCTTACTGATTTTTGTCCGCTGTATGCGGCGGCAGGTGCCGAGTCATTGGTCTCGCAGTTCGACAAGGATGACGTCGAGAAAGCCGGACTGGTCAAGTTCGACTTCCTGGGTC
>Ga0194060_10000779_pt1 | contig 23207 bp, 25 predicted proteins | sample SepL225m_MetaG_FD_163427 | JGI IMG/M metagenome (GOLD analysis project Ga0194060, IMG submission 163427) | Anoxic zone freshwater microbial communities from boreal shield lake in IISD Experimental Lakes Area, Ontario, Canada - Sep2016-L222-5m | ecosystem: Environmental > Aquatic > Freshwater >... | reverse complement strand
TACGACTCAGATGACTATGCTCCATACAGAGACATCAGAATAAATGAGCTCACCGATTCTGGCAGTCTTGTCTTTGTCCAAGGAATGTAAAGAAGCATCCGGCTTATAGGGCGACTCTTCTTTAATTTTATAGTTCGTGAACTCAATTCACGCTTACTTTGCCAAAAAATGTTTGTACAAGTTGTTACATAACCTGTCGCAGATTTAGATGTTTTTATGGGGAAACCATGGGCAAATATGGGAAGTCTTATGGGCAACTTTCTAATTAAATTGCTTCCAATACTGATGAGTAAGGGCTAGCCTTCCAAGTAGATGCACGGTTTAACCGTTCTCACTTCGCAGAGTGTGGGCTTAGCCCCGAACCTCAATAACTTGAGGTGAAATCTACGGAGAGGTAGATTGCCATGAAAAAACTTGTTTACGTAAGTTCATTTATATTATTCATTTCTATGGCTTTAATACCAAATGCATCTGCCGCGAATTTGCATGTCTCTTTTTTAGTCATGAATCCTAAAACAGGCACAAACGTCGGTGCTAATACACAAGTTGGTATAAACCAAGTAAATCGCAGCGATCGTCAGAACGCGATCACTAATTCTTCAGGAGTTGTTAGCTTCGATATTCCAGCAGAGGCCTACATCCTCTCTTGGAATTGCAATAATTGTGTGAGTGATTTTAAGTCGAACCAAGGGACTCAATATTTGATTTCTCCGCAACCTGATGGAACTGTAAAAGTATTGTCAGCCGCTGATGAAGTGATGAAGCAAGACTCATCCGGGAATTGGATTTTAAGTATAAATCTAACTAGAACCGTCAGCGGTAAGGATCCCTGGCAATTAATTCCGAATCCATCAGTCATCAACGGTAATACGGAACATATGTACTTAATGACGAACGGAAAGGTCTTAGTTCAGTCAAGGGGGAGTGGAGGTTTCGAGAAATGGTGGTTGCTCACACCGGATTCAAGCGGAAGTTATCTAAATGGAACATGGACACAAGCAGCCCAACCCCCTGCCGGGTATAACCCCCAAAATGTAAATGGAGCAGTTTTGCATAGTGGTAATTTTATTATTGTTGGTGGTGAACAAAATACAACTGCTTCTGGTGTCATGGAAGACAACTCGAATCAAAGTTACATATACAACGTAAAGGATGACACTTGGACAAATGTCCCCGCTCCTTTAAATGGCACTGGAGAATGGGCTGGAATTGGTGCTGCACCATTTGTTGAGCTTGCAAATGGCCTTGTAATGGTCGGGCAAAACGGTACTAGGAACTCCAAGGGATTATCGGCGATGCTTTATGACGAGGTAAAAGGAACTTGGACCTTGACTGGAACGAACAAGGTTACGGGAAACCAAGAGGAAGGCTACACGCTTCTGCAAAACGATAAAGTATTGAATATTTCAACTGAAAATACAAAGACGGTGGAAATCTACGATCCCACTACAGGTTTATGGAGTCCTGCCGCAGACACGCCAATGCAACTCGCAAGAGGTGAAATTGGGCCAGCTATAACACTTCCAAATGGAAAAGTTCTAGCAATGGGCGCAACCGGTTCTAACTTTCTTTACGATCCAATTACCAATGCGTGGTCTTCGGTTCCAGATTTTCCAAAATTAAAAAATGGGCTTCAGCCAGTTGCTGCAGATAACCCTGCAGCAGTGCTTCCAAATGGAAATGTTCTGGTTCAAACCACTGTATTTGTTTCTGGAAGTCAAAACTCCTATTGGATGTCACCTGCGACTTGGTATGAATATGACATTGCCTCAAATAATTGGGTCGCACAATCTAATGACTTTATTTCGCCAGATTCTAGTGGCATCGCCAATGGAACAAATATGTTAGTTCTACCGACCGGCCAAGTTATGATAACTAGCGAATATGGAGCAATGGAGCTGTACACACCGTCAGGAACCGCAAATGCTACCTGGCTTCCCAAAATCGACTCTCTTTCGACAACTGAACTTTCCCCAAAAACATCTTACAAATTGACAGGTAAGCAACTTTCTGGGCTTACTCAAGGAACTTTCTGGGGAGATGAACAACAGAACTCAACAAATTACGGATTGGTTCAGATAACAAATAAAGCTTCACAACATATTTTCTATGCTCGTGTTACCGATTACTCGAATACTTCGATTGCCCCAAATAGTTCATCAAATTTCTCATTTACACTTGATGAAAAAGTAGAAAATGGGCCAGCATCAATTCGGGTAATAGCTAGCGGATTTGCTTCCCCACCAGTAGACGTAACAATTACGGGAGGCTTTGACAAAGCTGCCGGCGACAAGGTTATCGCTGACAAAGCTGCCGCCGACAAAGCTGCAGCCGACAAGGTTATCGCTGACAAAGCTGCAGCAGACAAAGCCGCAGCAGACAAAGCTGCAGCTGACAAAGCTGCCGCCGACAAAGCCGCTTCCCTTAAGAAAACTACAATCACTTGCGTCAAAGGGAAGTTAACCAAGAGAGTCACTGCGGTTAAACCAGTATGCCCACTCGGCTACAAGAAGAAATGATGCTTTGTTTAAGTTTGAATTAGCTAGTAGTAGTTTGAGGGCCAAAGCGAGTGCAAAGCCCTCTTTTTAAGCATAAATGGAATGTGTCCGGCTTATAGGGCGACTCTTCTTTTTATCGCTTGAACTGTAAGGCGGTCGTGATGCCTGCAATGATGAAGATTCCAAGCGCAGCACCGAAATCTGCCACCTTATGCTTGCGTGAGAGGTGTGTGTACACCGCACCTGCGAAATAGAGCGCTAAACACACAGAAGACAGTACTCCGAGAGGTTTGATCCATATGCCGGCGGTGATTCCAATTCCACCAGCGATTTCTAAATATGCAAGTACTGGAATCTGATTTGGCTTGACGCCAACTTTAGCCATGGCTGCCATTACATCTGGAACCTTCTTAAGCTTTGAGATAGCTGATCCAACAGCGGCGAATACGAGAAGTGCTCCGAATATGTCAAGTGCGATTGTCATTTACTTATCTACCTTCTTGTTAAGGGGGTGGTGTTCTTTCATGTGATTGGAGATCGCCTCAGATATTTCGATCAAGGACTTCATCTGAGTCTGTGTTAGCACCTCGCTAAAGCAATGATTGATCTCTCTGGACTGTAAAGGAATTGCTACTTCGGCGATTTTTCTTCCCTTAGCTGTGATGGAGACGTCGAAGCAGCGAGAATCTTCAAGGTTCTTTGTCTTTTTAACTAAGCCAGCATCTTCCATTCGGGAAACCTGATGGGACATGCGACTAATTTCCCAGCCAAGGCCGGTTGCCAGCCGATTGAGGTTTACTGAAGGCGCTGGAAGCTCCGAAAGTGCAACCAGGACAACATACTCAGCGCCAGATATCCCCGAGTGATTGGTTATTTGACGTCCGAGGTGCGGCAGAAGGCTAGTACCAATTTTGTGGAATGCCCGCCACGCCTTGGAATCTAGATCATTCATACCTTTTTGTGCCACAGGTGAAGTAAATCAGATATACTTGATATGTCAAGTAATCATCACTCACAGAATTTTGGGATCCAATGAATAGTTATATAGTCGTTGCTACTTTCAAAGATGGCGTTACCCCAGAAGACATTCGGGCCCTCATCCCTGCCGAGCAAGCTCAAGCTAAGTTATTAGTCGAGCAAGGACTCCTTGGTTTCATTAAAGTAGCGATGCCTAAGCGCACCGTCTTTATCGAAGCATTTGGCGAGGACGATGCAAGCGTTTTAGCAACAATCGAGACGCTTCCATTTATTGCCATTTGGAATATCGAGGTCTTTCCCACCACTCCACCAGCAGGTGTGAACTTCTAATCGGCATGACCTTTCCAGAAGAGGATTTTCCAGCTGTAGGAAAGGCGGCTCACGAAGTAATGCGGGAAGGTGTCGAGGCTGGGATCTGGCTTGAAGGTGGCGGGGGATTCATGGGCTACTCTCCGCGCGTTGTCGGGTTGCTTGCCGGTGCCCACAGGAGGTCCGGAAAATTATGGATGATCCTGAAGGTGACAGGATCTTTTTAGGCAATGCCTCTCTATAGTGAGCGTCGTGCACAAGATATTCCTTATGCCCTTCTCGCGTGTATACCCGCTATATGTGAAGAAGATCGAGCGCAAAGGTCGTTCCGTTACAGAGCTCCACGAAGTGATTTGTTGGTTGACCGGCTTCGACGAAAAGGCGCTTGCCAAACATATTAAGAGCGAGACGACTTTTACAGATTTCTTTAAAGCAGCCAAGATGAATAAGAAGGCTTCACTGATCACAGGAACGATCTGTGGTGTGAAGATTCAGGAGATTGAAGATCCATTGATGCTCAAGATTCGATATATGGATAAGTTGGTCGATGAACTAGCCCAAGGCCGTCCCATGGAAAAAATCCTCAGATCTGGTGTCTAGATAAAGCCTATTCCTCATCCATTTGAGACTTCATGTGGTCGGTGAGTTTCTCGATGATCCGTACTAACTCGATCTGCTCCTTCTTAGTCAAGACATCGAAGAGCGATGTGAATGCCTTGGAGGCCTCCGGTTTGGCTACTTTTAAGAAAGTTCTTCCCCGAGTGCTGAGCTGAACCCAGGTGATCCGGTGGTCCTTCTGATCTTTCCACCTTGCAATGTAATCCTGTTTCTCCAAGCCCACCATTAATCCTGTAATAGCTCGTGGGGTGAGGTCGAGCATCTGGGATATCTGCCCCATAGTCATTTCTCCTGATTGAGAGAGGAGAAAGATCACCATTAATTGGGATGATGTGATCTGATGTTTCGACTCGATCCTTACACTCATCCAGCGCGGAAAGAGATGACTCAACCTGCCTACGCTCGCTGCGATAAAGAGCGATGCCAGGCCGCGGGGCATGAGCCTTATCGCCGAAGGCGGTGGCTTTCGCGGCGTATTTCTCGGCGTCTTCTCAGCCTTTTCCATGCAATAAATGTACCGTATCGACTTGTATAACTATTTACCTAGGTAAATACTTGCTGCCTAGGCGCTGGCCGAGAAATCTGAGCGGAAGAGGGATATTCAAGTGCAAAACTCCAAGAAGAGAATGATCGGGCTTACTGCAATCGCGGTCATTGCGCTCAATAGTGCGGTCTACTACGTGGCGCACGCGGCCAGTACTCCCGCTACGGTCTCAACCACTTCGGCTTTGAAAGCCGCGAAGTGGAACCCCACGGTAAAAATCACCTATTCCAAGAGCTCAATCATTCTCCAACCCACCGGGATCCCGAATCACGCACGGGATACGTACTACGCAGTGCCTAATGCCGGAGTGGTCGTACCAGATTCCACAACGGCGAGGATCATCAAGGATCCGACGAAGGCGCAAACCTACAAATTCACTATTCCTAGTACCCCCAAATACACCTCGACGGTTACGACCACCTCGCTTGGGTCAATCGGTGTCATGATTTCTGGAGCAGTTCTGTACAACCCATTCGAGGGTGACGGAAAAACTGTCGCCATGGCGAACAACTTCACCATCACTGATGCAAGTGGCATCACCGCATCTTTTGTAGATAAATGTTCGGGCCACCCCACTCCAGATGTGGGTGCCTACCATTACCACGGGCTTCCTAATTGTGTGACGGCAAAGGTGGATAAGGCTTCGAAGCCTTCGCACATCATTGGCTTTGCCCTCGACGGTTTTCCGATCTATGGAGACCGAGACAATAACGGGAAGCAACTTACGGCTGCCGCTCTCGACAAGTGCAACGGAATCAATAACGCTACACCTGAATTCCCTAAAGGTATCTACCACTACGTTTTGCTCAGCACTGCTGATGCGCGCTCATCTATCGCCTGTTTTCATGGCGTAGTTGATCGCACACAATTCCAAGCCATGCCGCCGATGGGTGGCGGCCCCAACGGTGGAGGTCCCAATGGTGGTGGAATGCCAGATATTGCTAGCGCTGCCAAGAAGCTTGGCATTACTGAAGATCAACTCCTGGCTGCATTCGCTTACAAGATGCCTCCGGACTTTGCTCTCGCCGCTAAGAACTTGGGCCTGACTGAGTCGGCGTTAAGGGCAGCCTTAGGAGTTACTGGCTGAGTAGCCCCTGAGCTGTGACGCGCGTAAATCTATGATTTACACTTCCCCAGTGACTGAAAAGCAGGTAACTGGTCCCGCCTCATATTTCCCATCCATTGAGAAGAAATACGGGAAGCCGATAGCTCACCTTAGGAATGATTTTGAGATGGGGCATGGTCATGCAAATGCCATTGTTCATGTCTTCCGCAAAGAGAATGGACTCTAATCTTGGAGAAGCGATTTATGATTTTTGTCATCGACGATCTTTCTGGTTCTGGTACTCCAGATGAGATGACTGCGATCAATGCCTTTAATGATGAGTTGCGTGCAAACGGTCAGTGGCTCTTTGCAGGTGGTCTCTCTTCTCCTGAAAATGGAAATGTCATCGATAACCGTGACGATGCACATATCGCTACAGGTAAACCACTTTTTGAGGTTCAGGAAAATTACAGTGGCTTCTGGTTGATCGAGGCTGCCAACTTGGAGACAGCGCAGCGGCTCGCATTTGAAGGGTCCAAGGCCTGTAATCGTAAAGTTGAGTTGCGTCCACTCCTCTGATAATTAGAAAACGCTAAGGGGAGAAATTTTTTATCCGTCTAGAAAATATGGCGTCATGAATTTCTCAGGTAAGAGATCGTTCCCAAAATCCATACCCAGGGCTACATTCGAACCACGGGTAATATCAATTTTCAATTGAATGGAGTTGCGGAATGACCGATTACGCTGCACCCGGTACTGCGGGTAGCAAAGTCACTTTCAAACCACGTTACGACCACTGGATTAACGGTGGATATGTCAAACCTACGTCGGGACAATACTTTGAAAACATCACACCGGTAACAGGGAAAGTCTTCTGTGAAATCGCACGAGGCAATGCAGCCGATATCGATCTCGCACTCGATGCTGCGCATGCTGCGGCTCGCGCGTGGGGCAAGACTTCAGCCACGGCTCGCGCCATCATCTTGAACAAGATTGCTGATCGTATGGAAGCAAACTTGGAAATGTTGGCAGTTGCAGAGACGTGGGATAACGGTAAGCCGATCCGCGAAACCATTCACGCGGATATGCCGCTTGCGATCGATCACTTCCGCTACTTTGCCGGTGCGATTCGTGCGCAAGAGGGTTCGCTTGGCGAACTCGATGACGACACCATCGCCTATCACTTCCATGAGCCACTCGGCGTTGTGGGTCAAATCATCCCTTGGAACTTCCCAATTCTGATGGCGGTGTGGAAGCTCGCTCCTGCACTTGCCGCGGGTAACTGTGTTGTACTCAAGCCAGCCGAGCAAACACCAGCTTCCATCATGGTTCTGATGGAACTCATCGCTGATCTGCTCCCTGCAGGTGTACTTAACGTCGTCAATGGCTTCGGCGTAGAGGCAGGCAAGCCACTTGCTTCCTCTCCTCGCATTGCCAAGATTGCGTTCACGGGTGAAACCACTACAGGTCGCCTCATCATGCAATACGCATCTGAGAACATCATTCCGGTAACACTTGAACTCGGCGGCAAGAGCCCCAACATCTTCTTCGCAGATGTGGCCGCAGAGAATGATGCGTTCTACGACAAGGCGCTTGAAGGCTTCACGCTCTTTGCCTTGAACCAAGGTGAAGTATGTACCTGCCCTTCGCGTGGTTTGATCGACACCAAGATCTATGACAAGTTCCTCGGCGATGTCACCAAGCGCACGCAGGCCATTGTTCAGGGTCACCCACTCGATCTCTCCACGATGATCGGTGCGCAAGCGTCGAATGATCAGTTAGAGAAGATCCTTTCCTACCTCGAGATTGGTAAGAAGGAAGGTGCCAAGGTAATCACCGGTGGCGAGCGCGCAGATCTCGGCGGCGAACTCTCGGGCGGTTACTACGTCACTCCAACGATCTTCGAAGGCAATAACTCCATGCGTATCTTCCAAGAAGAAATCTTCGGACCGGTTGTTTCGGTAACTAAGTTCGATGGTTTTGACAACGCCATGGAGATTGCCAACGACACCCTTTATGGCCTCGGTGCCGGCGTGTGGAGCCGCGATATGAACACTGCTTACCGTGCGGGACGTGAGATCCAGGCTGGTCGTGTGTGGACCAACTGCTACCACGCATACCCAGCCGGTGCGGCATTTGGTGGTTACAAGGCCTCCGGTATCGGCCGCGAAACCCATAAGATGATGCTCGATCATTATCAACAGACGAAGAACCTCCTTGTTTCGTACTCACCTAACAAGTTGGGCTTCTTCTAAATCGAAGGGCCACGTATGGAGGAGATGCCATCACGAGTTGAATTGACGAGCGCCGCCGAAGAGTTACTTCGAAAGCTCTACGCAATTCACGGTCCGCTGATGTTTCATCAATCAGGCGGATGCTGCGATGGCTCTTCCCCCATGTGTTATCCGGCTGGCGAATTCCGGGTGGGCGGAGCGGACGTCAAGCTTTCAGAATTGAAGGTGGCTGACATTCCAGAATCGATTGGGTTCTGGATGTCAGCCACTCAATTCGAGTACTGGAAACACACGCACCTCACGGTCGATGTCGTGGATGGCAGGGGAGGGGGGTTCTCTCTTGAATCTCCCGAAGGTAAGCGATTCCTCATCCGCTCCCGGCTCTTCTCTGATGAAGAGTGGGCAATCCTGGAATCTGAGGTACTCCCCACGGGGGCTTATTGATTACCACTGGCCCCGAATCGGGCAAGTAGGATTCGGGCATGAAATCGCACTCAACGGTCGTGATCATCCCGACCTTCAATGAGGCGCAAAATCTTGAAAATCTGCTCCCGCAATTACTCGAACTTGAACTCGATATTTTGATCGTGGATGACTCTTCAAGCGATGGCACAGTTGCGGTTGCTGAACGAATAGATGGTGGCGCTGGTCGCATCTCGATACTTTCACGGCCGTCAAAGCTGGGCCTGGGTAGCGCCTACATTCAAGGTTTCCGCCGTTCTCTTGGCCAAGGATACGAAATCCTCATTCAAATGGATGCTGATGGATCTCACCGCGTCGCTGATTTAGAGAAAATGATGGCAGCGCTAGGAAACGAGCCGACCCAAGATCTATTTATTGGTGCGCGTTGGATACCAGGTGGGCGTGTAGAAAATTGGTCAAAGCATCGCGAAATTCTTTCCAGAGGAGCCAACCGCTATTCAAAGTTCGTCCTCGGAACGCAAGTCAACGATATGACGGCCGGATTTCGCATCTATCGCGCAAATTTATTAAGAAGGATGAATCTCGACGGCATTAGTTCGCAAGGTTATAGCTTTCAGATAGAAATGACTCGCGAAGCTTTGCGTGTAGGTGCCCAGATTCGCGAAGTTCCGATCACCTTCATTGAACGCACGTTAGGTAAAAGCAAAATGAGTTCGGAAATCGTTCTCGAAGCAATGGTGAAAGTCACCCAATGGGGAATATCCCGAGTGTTCACGCGTTCGCGTTAGAGTTTTAAGCGGCAATGAGTTTAAGCGTCAATGAATTTAAGCGTCAATGAGTTTAAGCGTCAATGAGCTGGAGCGGGGCACCTTCTACGCACCACATCATGAAGGAGCGCCTGCCAACGAATGGCCCTGAGTTCATGATGTGAATTTCGGTGCACTCGAAACCACCGTCAGCGGTAATTCGTGAGTGCACCGCATCAAGATCGTTGCAAGTAAAAGTGACCAACGCGGTGCCGCCAGGCGTACTTGCGCGAGTGGTGCCTACGCTCGGATGAAGTTTCTCTTCAGGGTGTCCTTGCAGCTCGATCGCCCCGCCGCCGGTACCTAACCCACCGCTCTTGCAGAAGACCATGCGGATGAGGTGATCATCGCTTAATCCCCATCCGACATGAAAGGGTCCCGAAGTAAGTTCGACATCCATGAGGCGTGGCATTTGCAGAATGTCGAGAAGCAAGTGACGGCCCCGTTCGTACTCCGTAGTGCGAAGGTGCATCTCAAATGTGCGACCAACACTCGCTGCAGTACTTGGAAAATCCCGACCGTCCGGTTGTGAAACTGCTTGTGTCAACATCACATGGTTACCCCACGGCATGAGCCAGCAGGCAGAGCGATGCACATTGCTATTCTGTTCGGAGAAGTCCGCATTGAAAGGTGCGATTACTTCGACCACTCCAGGGAATGCCTTGATGCGGCGCGCAGCTTCATCTAATTCCGAGGTAACTACCTCGATGGAATCCCATCCTCGCGGAAACCCTGGGTGTTTCGCTCTTGCGTTACCCGCGAAGATCACCACTTGACCGGTTCTTTCACCTGGACCAGAGAGTAGCGCCCAGGGTCGGGACGCCTCATGGCCGAAGAGTTCTGAGAATTCGCTCGCTTGGTCACCTTGATCGAGTAAGTCGTACTCCATTGCATGCAAAAAGAAGTCAAGAGCGCTGTCGATATCGCCTACTTCGATCCAGGTGGCTTTGAGCGCTTGCAGATAAGGACTGATCTCGTTAACGCCTGCTCTGCTCATAGATCTCCCTCGTCCGGAAGAGTGCCCAGCGAGGCGTAGACCCGCTGGTTGGCCCACGCCATATGGCGCAGCGCGCGGCTAAAGGTCGCTGACATGGGTTAAAGATAGAGCATGAGTATCGCTCGGCTCTTGGAAAGGAGCCTGTTTTGACCATCCTCTACGCTAGGAAGATGGCAAAGAAGCAGCCGGCTCAATTCCCCAGCGGTGGTAACTCCGGAGGCGAGGCGAACTTCGACAAATACGCCGCTCTCGATGGCGAGTGGCGCGCAATAGGACTCTCCGCTCCGGCCCGTCGCGCACTTGTAGATGCGAAACTTTTGAAGGTCTCCGATTTGCGAAAAATATCGCTTGAGGATCTGCAAGATTTACATGGAATGGGCAAGAGCGCCATCGCCAGAATCAAAGTTGTCATGGCCGGAAAGAAGATCACTTTCAAGCCCTAGAAAGCGAGTCCTTACAGGTCAAGAACACACATAAATTTATTACTGCTTCGGATATTTTTATTATCTTTTTTATGTGACGAAGGGAATAGCCATTACCTATGTGACCTCTCAAACAAAACGATTTTTCTTCTGAGCTAAGTGGAAGACTTTCATTAGAAAGTAGTTCTACAGGGAGAGGGAGAGAAATGAACACAACAGGAATCTTCAAAGGAATCACTAAAACCGTAGTAGTTATCGCCGCGTTTGCATTGGTGGCAGGAAACACCACTGCAGCGCAAGCAGCGAATAAAACCATCACCTGCTACAAGGGAACGCTCACCAAAAAGGTGACTGCAGTATTTCCTAAATGTGCAGCAGGGTGGTCAACCACTAAGCCAAAGGCTGGAACAACCGCTACAGCAGGTGTCGCGTTTTCCGGTACTTACAAAGGCAAAATGACCATGGTGTGGAGCGACAGTGGCGTTAAGGTCACGAACCTCACCGCAACGGGCACAGGAACCACGCTAGGTATGACCGACATGACGGGTACAGGCGCCGCAGCTCCACAGAATCAATGCGATTCATTTATCGGCACCGGTACTTTCGGTGGCGGCGGCAACACCATCACGGTAAAGGTCGACACAGGCGCTAAGGCGTGTGCGGACGGCGACGCTGCACCTACTGGAGTTACCGTCACGGGCAACGCAGTGATCACTGGTGGAACTGGCAAATATGCAGGCGCCAAGGGCACGCTGAAAGCCAACGGATCTTTCAATATCAAATCAACCGATGCGGGTTCTACCGAGAGCGCTTCATTCACTCTCACCATCGCAGGAAATATCGGTAAGTGATGTTAAGTCACACAACTTTTACAAATAGACGCAGTATTAGAAAAGGAGATACACAATGAAGAAGTCCATCTCCGGCCTCGTCGTCGGAACTCTTGCACTGGCACTCGGCGTTATTGTCGGGGCCGCACCAGCGCAAGCCGCTGATGCCACCAAACTCACCATCTCAGGTGGTAGCGGTGTCTTTGGTCTTGATCCAGCAACGATCACCGGAACCGCAACTGCTCCCGGAGTCGTGAAGTTCACGGTAGGCGGCGACGTCATTAAGGGTTGTGAGGCAGTTGCGACCACGACCGAGACTCCTTTCACTGCTAAGTGCGCCTGGGTTCCAGCGGCACCTGGTGCTGCCGTGCTCGGTGGTTTGTTGACTCCAAGTGACGCTGCAAAATATGCACCTGCAGAAGCAGTTCCATTTAACGTCAAGGTAGGTACACCCGTGCAAGGTGTGGTTTCTCCTATCCACATCTACGTTGACACGGTTCTTGGGAGCGGTACCTCAGGAGCTCTTGCTCCTCGGTTCGGCGTCAGTTGCGCTGTAAGCAGCGAGTTCATCGTGGGACAAACGATTGTCTTCCGTATCTATGCAAATAACGAAGACCTCGGCGGAGCAGTAATGGACTCGAAGAATACTGCTAAGGCTTACATCGAGATTGCAGGCGTCAAGGATCCAGTCCAAATGTCATACGGCAATCACTCCGGTGCTGCTTTCTGGACCGGCGTTCTCAAAACTGGCACCGCAACTGGTCTCTACAACACACTCGGAGTCATCAGCTTTAAGGTCACCATGATCGCTAATGACACCACGACCATCAAGGTGTTGTCGACCAAGTTGGTACCCAAGGTTGTCGATGGCGTAGTGCAACGTAGCAACGGCAAGATCGTCTACGAGAGCATGCGGGTCTACAAGGATGCCAAGGTCACCCCAGCACTCAAGGGCGCAACAGGTACGTGGCAGTCCAACTTCATGCCAACCTCGCAGTTGACGCTCTATGCAGTTCCCACACCTAAGGCGTAAGTAAAGCCTGCAACTGATCTTTATTTCCAAAGCAGAGCGAGAAGGCAGGGAGAGCTATGAAAGCCATGTCATTTACAGGTCGAAAGAGAACGGTAGTTCTAGGGGCGGCGGTGATCGCACTCTTCACGGGAGCGATGATCACCCCCGCGCAGGGAGCTGATACCAACCCGGTAGTACCGATTGCGCTGACTCCACCCACGGGCTTGCCAGATATTCCAGCGATTCCCTACACCGGAGTGAAGTCAGCAACCTTTACTACACCCGAGAAGATGGTGACCCTTGATGTCACACCAAATCAAGGAACCATCGGCACGCCATTTACCGTTTCCGGAAAGGGATTGCCGGCAAACGTCACACTTCCTCTCACATGGGGAACGTTTGATGGCACTTGGGTGACAGATATCCAACCCAATAGCGTGAACTACTTGGGTACCAAGTACACCAAGTACAACGTTGACATGGTTAAGGTCACCACAGATGCCTCCGGCGCCTTCACCTTTAAGAGCACGGTGCCGTCAGATTTCGGTGGCGTGCACGATATCTATCTCGTACAAGATGGTGTGGCGATCGCCCATGGTGGATATCAGATCACTCGTTCACTCAGCATCTCTCCTAAGAGCGGTCCCATCGGCACTCCGATCACGATCACCTACACAGGTCTAGGAGCATCGCTCTATACCGCGGGCGCAGCTGTCCACTGGGATAGCAGTTATGCAGGCGAAGTTCAGGCGCTCTGGACTCGCGGAACTGGCAAGGTGGTCATCCGCGCAGCCGGGCCAGTGGGCACGCACTATGTTGAAGTAAAGGATGCAATTACCTTCGCATACCTCAACATCTTGCAATCACCCGTTCCGTATGCAAATGGCGGCATCGCCTCCTTCAAGGTGACCAAGGATGCGGGAGCTCCCGCGGCATCAATGACGTGGCCAGCAAAAGTGGAGCCCACCGTTACGCAACGCACCACACTTTCAACAGCGGGATTAGATCCTGCAACTGATGGTGCCGCGAAACTTTCGGTGAGCAGTGGCCAGATTCTGACCAAGACCACCATCTCGGCAACCGGGATTCCAACTACTGGTACGCACCAGATTGTGTGGGCCTCTGTCGTGGGTAACCGCGTGAACTGCACAGGTACTTGCTGGGCCTACAGTTCCGTTCCGCTCGGTACCGTCGATATTACAAATGGCACTGTCAGCAAGGAAGTAACAGTTCCAGACAACTTAGGTGGATGGCACGTCATTCAAATCAAGAAGGGCGATGTTATCGAGGCGCAAGCTCCGTTCTATGTGAAGCCAAGCATCATGCCTTTCTACGATGCAGCCGGAAAAGTGATTGGCATGGGTCTTGCGAAGGCAGACAATTCAGGATCAGTTGAAGCCTTTGCAAAAGGTGGCGCAGGTACGCCTACGACTAAGTTCAAAGCCGGCGAAGAGATAACTATCAGCATCAAGGGCGTGGGTTGGACCCAACTCGACAACACAATGGCCGTTACATACGACAATAGTTACGTCGGCTATGGATGCGGTTTCAACTCCAACGGCTACATGGTGATCCACATCCGTGCCACTGGTGCGCCAGGAACGCACATCATCGATCTGCACCCATTGCTTTACACGCAACAACCTTCATTCGCTAATACAGCGTATGGAATGGTGCCGGTGCTCTCTTCAGATCGCGACTTCGCAGGATTGGCATTGGGTTATCAATTGCCAGTCATCCACTTCGGGTTGACGATCGTCAAGTAATAAGTAAGTAAGGCTTAAAGCCTCGTCCCTCGCGATCCGAGGGGCGAGGCTTTAACTTTGAGTGCTCGTGCAAGGGATGCGGGCAGCCACCAATTCCAACGGTCAAGAAGCACCATGGTGGCCGGCAGGAGTAACCCACGGATGATGGTGGCATCTATCAAGATACCGAAAGCTAATCCAACGCCCACTTCTTGAAGTCCAGCAAAGTGTCCAAGGATCAGACCAGTTGAAGCGGCGATCAAGATGAGTGCAGCCCCGCTCACGACGCCACCGGTCTGCGCCATGCCCTCCACAATCGCTTCACTATTAGATGCTCCGCGATCTTTCGCCTCTCTCATTCGGGAGACGATAAAGACTTCGTAATCCATGGAGAGCCCAAAGAGAAGTGCAAAGAGAAAGAGCAGCGCCCAAGCTTCAATCTGTGGGAGATGATAGGTACCAAAAAGGGTGGCGCCTATACCACTCTTGAAAATGAGAACGAGAATTCCAAAAGAACTTGCGATGGAGAGGAGATCCATGGCAATTGCCTTGAGAGGGAGGAAGAGTGATCTAAAAGCGCGCAGGAGTAGGAGGTAGGTGATCGCGAGTACGAGCAGGACAATCTTTGGCGCCGAAGATCTAAGTGCTGAGATGAGATCAAAACCTTGCGCTGGTCCACCACTCACGTAAAAGCGGGTGGCGGGCGGAAAATTTGTGTCGTGCAGATAGCTAGCCCGCAAACGCTTCACCAAATCGACAGTTTGCGGCGCACCAATGTCGTGATGGCTCACAAGAAAAATTCGGAGATACCGTCCGGAGGGATCCACAAAGGGCGCCTTAACACCGGAGGCGGTGATGAATACTTCTTTATCTGTCGAGAGCGCATCTACCAACTTCATTCTTGCGCTCTCTACTGGAAAAGCGCTCGCGAGTGCTGGAGATCCGAGGTCAATCACAATTTCATGTGGAGTGATAATTCCGGCGCCTGCTTTATGTGTAAACGTATCTATGGCGCGCGAGGATTCCAGATTCTTAGGAAGCGCGGTGATCGAGCTTGGCGTCACGTGGAGCGAGAAGATTGATCCGGTAATTGAAAAGAGAAGTACGAGCGAGATGGCAAGCACGCGAAGCGGATGGCGTACCGACATCCTCGCCATCCTCGCAATGACCCCCTGCATGGGGTCGCGCCGCGCCATGGCACCGGTAAACCCACGCGGTGTTACTCCACGCTTGCCAAAGTAGGAGAGCAGGGCGGGTTGAAGTGTGAGGGCCGCTATGACTGAAACGAGCGGAACCACAATGCCTGCGGCGCCCAGGGAACGAACGAATGGAATGGGTACAAGGAGAAGAGTCGCTAGCGCAATCGCCACGCTGACACCGGAAATAATCACTGTCTTACCGGCGGTACGCATCGTCGCAGCGAGCGCGTCCGTCTCATTGCCCTCTTGATTCTCTTTTCTGAATCGATGAACTATCAAAAGTGAGTAATCAATTGCCAGGCCTAGCCCAATGAGCTCGACGATGTTGGGAATGTAGAGCACCATCAACATCTTTTGAGCAAGTAAGAAGATGCCCCCCAAAGAAGTTGCGATAGTGGCTAGCGCAAAGAGGAACGGGATGAGCACTGCGCGGCAAGTTCCCAGCATCAAGATGAGTAGTAGGAGTGCCATCACGAGCGCAATTACTTGGCCTCTTTGTAGATCAGAGGAAAGTACTGGACTCACGTCAGCATCGATCGCTGGGGGACCAGTTACTAGCGCACCAGCGAGGCCCTCAGTGCGCAGAGCCGCTCGGAAGTCATCGGTGTAGGTAGCCGCTTCGTAGAGACCCATTTGGCTACCGATGTTTGCGAAGAGCAGGCCGCCAATTGCTCGTTGTTGCGTCACCTTGGATGTAGGGATCACCTTCGAGGCCCGAGCTATTTGTTCCTTGAAACCGGCAATCTCAGCATCAGTAGCGTTCTTGAAATTGAGGACAACGGTAAAGGTGCCTTCGATATTTTCTTGGAAGGCGGTTGCGAGGATGTGGTCCGCGTGGGCAGATTCACTTCCAGGTACCGCGATAGAGGTCGTGAGATATTGGTTGAGGCGAGATCCTGCAAAAATTCCGGCGAGAGTGAGCGCGATCCAGGTGATGATGACAGCACGCCGGTGGCGGGTAATCCACTGTGACCATCGTTCGAGCATTCCTGGACTACTGACTCATCTCGAAGTCGTGCTGAGCGGGTGCGTGGATACACGTTCTATTGCGATCTTCGAGTGAACAAGTGTCACAGAGCAGAACAAGTTGATGGCACGTAGGCGTGTGGCAGTTGTAGAACTCCTTGGTAGGAGCAGCGCACTTTTCGCACTCGCCAATCACTTTTGCATCCGCCGTGAAATCTAGCGCCATGCGTGCATCGAAGGTGTAGAGCGAGCCTTCCCAAAGCCCTGCATCGCCGCGGTCTTTGCCGTACCGTACGATTCCGCCCTTCACTTGGTAGACCTCGTTAAAGCCACGGTTCTTCATGACTGACGTGAGAATTTCACAGCGAATGCCACCGGTGCAGTAAGTAACGATCGGTTTATCCTTCAGATGGTCGTACTTGCCACTTTCGATCTCTGCTACAAAGTCTCGGCTCGTGGTGACATCGGGAATGATGGCGTTCTTAAATTTACCGATCTTGGCTTCGAATGCATTGCGGCCATCGAAGAAGACCACTTCATCGCCGCGCTCTTCGACCAACTTATCGACTTGCTTAGGCTTGAGGTGCACGCCGCCACCTACGACGCCATTTTCATCAACCTTTAATTCGTCAGGATTTCCAAAAGCTACAAGTTCATCGCGAATTCGAATTGCCAGGCGTGGGAATTGATCACCTTGGGCTTCGGACCATTTGAAATCAGTCTTCTTGAAACCCGGATACTCCTTAGTGCGCCGCACGTACTTTTTGAGCGCTGACATGTCTCCGCCAAGCGTGCCGTTAATGCCATGGGGGGAGATGATGATGCGGCCCTTAAGCCCAAGAGATTCGCAGAGGGTCAATTGAAAGAGTCGGATTGCCTCTGGATCACTGATAGGAGTGAAGCAGTAATAGAGGATGACCTTCTGAAGTTCCACCCACCTATCGTAACGCTAGAATCGAGACATGAACGAGACGCCTCCTTGCCCCAAATGTGCCTGCGAATACACCTATGAGATGGGCGCCCTCTTGGTCTGTCCGGAATGTGCTCATGAGTGGGTCCCGCAAGCCGCGGCTGAGGAGAGCGACGATGCTCGCCCGGTCATCAAGGACTCGGTAGGCAACATTCTTGCCGACGGAGATTCCGTCACCATCGTGAAAGGTCTCAAAGTTAAAGGCAGTCCCACGGATATCAAGGTCGGTACCAAGGTACGCGATATTCGCTTGGTTTACGGCTCAGGCGATCACGATATCGATTGCAAGGTAGATGGCTTCGGGCCCATGATGCTGAAGTCGAGCGTTGTTAAGAAGGCCTAAGAACTGAAATTCAACATACTTAGTGCTGAAACCACCTGCGAAGTGGCGAGCGCTGAATTGAGTGTGTAGAAGTGGAATCCCTCAGCGCCGACTTCAAAGACTTCTTCACAGATGCGGGCGGCTACTTCGATTCCGAGTTCTTTGATGGACGCTGGATCGTTCTGATATCTGGCAAATTTCAAACGAGTAGCAGATGGCATAGTGCCACCGCTCAGTTCTAGCATTCGAACTATTTGCATGTAATTGGTCACCGGCATGATTCCCGGGTAGAGCGTGAGTTTGGATCCACGGTCGCGAAGTGTGAAGAGCAGCTGGGCGTAGCGCTCGCTGTCGAAAACAAATTGTGTGATGGCAAAAGTTGCGCCAAGTTCTTCTTTGCGAAGCAGCACGTCGATGTCCTGCTGGAAGTTCCCGTGCGATGCGGGATGGACATCGGGGAATGCAGCCACGCCTACATTGAATCCGCCGACTTTGGTCGCCAGGTCAACTAGTTGGTCGGCGTAATCAAAACCTCCAGGAGTTGAGATCCACTCTGAAGTAGGCCCTCCCACGGGATCCCCTCGGAGGGCGAGCAAGTCCTTCACGCCCGCATTGGTGTACTCGCGCAAGATCTCGGTGAGCTCATCGCGAGTAGAACCCACACAAGTGAGGTGGGCCATGGTGGGAATCTGATGGCGCAGAATAATTTCAGCAGCGATACGTACGGTGCGATCTCGCGTGGAACCTCCGGCACCGTATGTGAGCGTGACAAAGTCAGGATTAAATTTCTTTAACGCTTCGATGGTCGCATGTAGATTGCTCTCGCCTTGATTGTCTTTAGGGGGGAAAAATTCAAAGGAGATGGTGGGTCGCGGAAGGAGCGACTTACGCGGGCCGAGAGTGCTCTGTTGATTCACGCGCTACTAGCTCCTTAGATCACGGCAATCTTACTAACTGTGGCCCCCATGTCTTGCAACGAGAGGGTGGTCTTGCCAGAATTATGTTGTGGCAAAGAACGAAGTGGACGCATATTTGGCGGGATGTCCGCAACCACAACGTTCCACTCTTCAAGCACTTCGCGCCTCTATTAAAAAGATCCTCCCCGATGCGGAAGAAACCATCTACTACGGCGTCCCTGCATACAAAGTAGAGGGTAGGGGCGTCGCTGGTTTCGCCTCTTTTAAGAAGCATTGCAGTTACTTCCCGATGAGCGGTTCGGTACTCGTTCAATTGCCCAATGAGCTCGCTGCGTTCGTGACTACCAAGGGGGCATTGCAATTCCCGATTGATAAGTCGCTCTCGCATATATTGGTGAAGAAGTTGATCAAGGCTCGGTTAGCCGAGATCCCTTCCAAAGGACGTTGACGCATCTAAATCTAGGTAATTTCACAGCACATGCTCAGCCCTCAGGCCGTTACGGCTCTTGTATTTCAAAGAGTTAGGCGTAGCGTCGTAAGTGAAGGTTTACTAATGAGAGTAGGGATTGAAATGATGGACGACTGGGGTCATGGACACATGCAAGGTGGTGGCGCATTTATGGGCGTCGCTTCTTTAGTCATATTCGTACTTCTGGGGGTTCTTGTGGTGTGGGCTATTCGTACCTTTGCAGGTGGGCACGCACATCATGGCAAAGAGTCGGCGATTGATATTTTGGAGCACCGCTTTGCGCGCGGAGAGATCGCGCACGATGATTATGTACGTGATCGTGAAGCGCTACGTAACGCGTTGAAGAAATAGTAAGAAACTACTCTGCAACATCGAGTTCTGGTGCGGTGTGCTGAAGGTCTAAGCGCTTAAGCGCTTCCTTCACCACCGCACCGTCGCTGGTCCGCCACAGAGGCGGCATTGAGTTGAGAAGTATTGATCCGTATCGCTTCGTGACGATACGAGGATCGAGAATAGCCACCACTCCACGATCCTCCATTGACCTAATTAATCGTCCAGTTCCTTGTGCCAACATAAGTGCGGCTCGGGGGAGTGAGACTTGCATGAATCCGCTTCCACCTGCGGCATCTGCCTCGGCAGATCGCGCACTTGTAATCGGTTCATCTGGGCGGGGAAAAGGAATGCGATCTATCGCAACCAACGTGCAGGAAGGGCCGGGCACATCGATGCCCTGCCAGAGTGAAATAGTTCCCAAGAGAATTGAATTCGGTTGGTCAGCGAACTTCTTCACAAGCGCTCCCACGCTATCTCCACGTTTTTGCGTAATGATCGGAATATCGAGTTCCGAGAGCACATCTCGCAAATGAGCATCCGCAAGTTCTACACCTCGCCAAGAAGAGAAGAGCGCGAGTGTGCGCCCGCCCGCTGCCTCGATGAGCTCACCTAATTCGGTTAATGCTTCAAAGGCAGGGCCATCTCGACCGGGCTCGGGCAAGTGGCGCGGGAGGTAGAGCATTCCTTGGTTTGCAAAATCGAAAGGCGAACCCACATCAAGCATCTGCACGTTTGCTGGATCGATCAACTCTTCATCAGTGGGCTCTTCTTCGGTCTCGTACTCCGCAGTACTTCCGCCAACCACAAAACCAATACTGCGAGCGATGGCGTCGAAACTTTTCCCTACAGAGAGCGTGGCACTGGTAGCAATTACCGGCGTCTTGGTGAGCAAGTTATTGCGAAGAATACCCGACACCGAAAGCGGAGCAGAATAGAAGGTGGAGTACGCGGGATCGAACCAGACGACGTTGGAACCGTGCGGTTGGAGTAAGCGACCTGCGCTTTGTTGAACCTCGGTGAGCGCGCCTTTTACTCGCGCACGTTCGGCAAGAATTACTGGTTCCGTAATATCGGAATCTGAGTTGATGAGAGAGAGCAGCGCTTGGCCGTTCTCTCGTAAGTTTCGTAACGGCCCTTCGAGTTGATCGGGCAATTTGGTGAGGCGCCCGGTTTTAGTCGGATCATGCGGAGCATCTTCAGCGTAATCACGAATGGCGTCGGCCACGTCATCTGCTGCTTGTTGAAATGCCTCGGCGCTCTTGCCTGGTAGGTACTTCTTTGCCATCTTCGCCGCGCGTTCCACGCGACCAGCGCTGAGTTCTTCGGTAATTGCTTGTGTCGTGCGATCCATGAATTCGTGCGCCTCGTCGAGAATGATGGCATCGCGCTCGGGAAGGATCGGATGAGAATCCGCAATCTCAATTGCGAGCAACGTGTGGTTAGTGACCACAACATCAGCGAATTGCGCTCTCGCTTTTGCGCGCACCGAAAAACATTCGGTGCCAAAGGGGCAATCGTTGGCACCCATACATTCCCGGCCAGTTACCGAACTTGCAGCCCACACCCGTCGATCAACTTCCGGCGCATCATCACGATCGCCACTCACGCCAGGCTTTTCAGCCCAGGCGCGTAGTTTCTTCGCTTCTTTACCCAGTGGGCCAAGATCGAGCGGTAATTCGCCGTCCGGATCTTGCTCGCCACTATTCATCTTCTGCAGGCAGATGTAATTTCCGATGCCCTTATAAATAGCAAAAGTAAGTTTGCGATTGAGCACTTTCTCAAGCGCTGGTGCGATGCGCGGAAGATCACGATCGATAAGTTGACGTTGAAGTGCGAGGGTGGCCGTGGCTACCAGGACTCGCTTGCCGTGAACGAGCGCGGGAACTAGATAGGCAAGTGATTTACCTGTACCTGTTCCTGCCTGAACCAAGAGGTGGTGTCGATCAGAGAGCGCGTTAGCAACGGCTTCAGCCATCGCTACCTGACCATCACGGGTACTTCCACCAATTGCTGAGACGGCAGCATCGAGTGCAATACGTACTTCACTCGATGTTGCGCCCTCACTCATCTTGGTAACTCTAGTGAGTGAGGGGGACGCGGATAATTAAGCGAGTGAGCCCTTGAGTTCGGCGAGGTTTTCACCATTCACGGCGATAACGATGGAGAGCGGAGAGCCCACTTTGCCGACGCAAGAGGTGGCCCACTTGATGTCAACGCTGGCACCGGCAGCTACGGGATCCATGGGAGCGCCACCGAAGCCGTTGTCAGCGTCAAGAACATCTACGCAACTTTGAGCGGCGCCGGTTGAAGAGGTAACCACCATGGTGGAGAGATCAAGCGGAGCTGTGGTGCCGTTAGCTACCTTGATGGTGAAACTGTTATTGGTATTGCCGGCGGTGAGGTTCTGTGAAACAAATTTGCCGGGGGTGAATTGCTCAGGCTTGGAAATCTCTACTGAAACGCCGGCTTCAGTCTTCACCGCGGTCCCAATATCACCGGAAGCGGCAGCTGGAGCAGTAGTAGCTTCCACAAGATCTTGCTGATCCTGTGCGGTGGCGTTACCTGCGTTGTCACTTCCACATGCGGTCAGCGCAAAGGCGAGGGTGGCGGTGGCGGCAAGAAGTAGGGGCTTGCGCATGGGATCCTTCTTTCGTCTACGAGCGGCTGGGTGGGTTACCCGGAACACGCCTAAAAGCATACAAGTGCCCCAGGTTTAAGCCGGCTCCAACCAGCCATCCCCGCCTGTGACTTTCTCCGGGCGAATCGCTCCGAGCCTCTGAGCAGGGAGGACTCCTTTAAGAACGGGGCAAATCACCCTTTTGGTTCACAATACTTCCTTTATTGAGTAGCCTCTACCTTTAGTTCAGGCGCAATTCAGCCTGCGTTCATGTCTGGCCGTTCAAAAGGAGGTGATGATGTCGATCGAGATTGTTGATGGTGCGAGCGCTTCTGAGCCCGTGCTGGGCGCTGACGAGGAACTCAAAGGTCGTAGCCCGCGCGAACTTGCCTGGCGACGCTTCCGTCGTAACAAGGTCGGGATTATCGCCGGAGTCTTTACTCTTGGCACGCTCCTCTCTTCACTCTTTGCACCTTTTATATGCAAGGTGCTGGGATTGGACCCCAACGAGTTGCATCTCGATCAAATTAACGTGAGCACAGGTCTGCCCAAGGCATACCTCGGCGGAATTAGTTGGGAGCATCCCCTCGGTTTGCTCCCCGGCACCGGTCGCGATCTGCTCTCACAACTTCTCTACGGTTCGCGCATTTCATTCTTAGTGATGATCTTGGCAACGGTAGCTACGCTCTTTGTGGGTCTACTTGCTGGCATCACGGGTGGCTACCTCAAAGGTCGTGTTGATGCCACCCTTGGTCGCGTTACCGACTTCTTGCTCGCCTTCCCATCGTTTTTCATGATTGTTGCGCTTGCGGAGCCACTCGTTGATCGCATTCAGCGTCTCGGAATTGCTCATGGAAATAGCGCGCGGATTCTCTTCCTCATCATTATCTTGACATTCTTTGGCTGGACAGGTTTCTCGCGTCTTATTCGTTCACAAGTATTGAGCTTGAGTG